>Ga0272441_10012601_pt1 | contig 12313 bp, 7 predicted proteins | sample SSMProp6N_FD_193582 | JGI IMG/M metagenome (GOLD analysis project Ga0272441, IMG submission 193582) | Marine sediment archaeal communities from Little Sippewissett salt marsh, Falmouth, MA, United States - SSM-Prop-6N | ecosystem: Environmental > Aquatic > Marine > Wetlands > Sediment ...
ATCGGCCTCCTACAAATGGTCGGCTGGCTTTCGTTCCTACCGCCCATCGACCCGTACAACGAGGTCGGCCACTCATCATTGATGGGTTACAAGAACCCGATGGCACTCGCCGTCATGGGTCAGCTTTTCGTGCTCGTGGGTGGCATGCATTCACGGTGGTCGACGGCAGCTCGTGGAGAAAAAGTGTTTCTCTCGACTGTCCTCATCGGCGAGGTCTTCTATATCGTCAGCCTGCTGAGCCGAAGCTCGATGGTTGGCCTCCTCCTTGGTGCGGCGTTCCTCGCGCTGCTGCAGCTCTATGTCCGGAAGAGTCGTCGTCCGACCGTCATCAACGCCGCGGCGATACCGATCATCATCGTGAGCATCGTCTTTGCGACGGTCATGATCAACGTCTCAGCGCGGGACAAGGCGGCCTCGGTGCTCGGATACCTCGCGAAGCCAGCGACGATCCTGGAAAGCGATCGAGGCGTTTTCGCCCTCAACACCATCAACATGGTCCGATCCCATCCCTTCGGCGTCGGCATCGGCGACTGGCAGTCGAACTACCCTCTATATCGGACCCACGGCCGTTACTTCAACTTCAACTCCGAGAGGCAGCTTCGTCGCGCACACTCCGACCATGTGCAGATTCTTGGTGAGGTCGGTTGGCCCGGGCTTGCTTTGTGGCTCGCCTTCCTCGCAACTCTGATCTGGCGGACCGCTCTTGACGGCGTTCGGAGGAAGAGCTTCGCATCCCTTTGCCTCGCCGCACAGCTCGTGGCCATTTCATGCGCCATGTGCACCGACTATGTCATCGAGTTCCCGTACTTGAAGCTCCAGTTCTTTCTTGTTGTTTTTCTCAGCGTCGTTTCCGTGCCGTTCAGATCGATGCCCTCACCCAAAATCGCATTGACCCGACGATCCGCAACGATGCTTGCCGTCTCGACGACGATCTTCGCCGCTATCAGCGCAACCTACTACCTTGATTTCACTCGGAAACAGATCGTCGGTGGACATCTCTCGTGGGATTACCTGTCGGCCAGCTCCGCCGCCGCCGCCGAGACCGACCCTGCTCTCGAGCGTTTCGCTCTGAACAAGCTCGAGCACTGCGCCCTTCTTGGCGATCGATTCGATCAGCTGCGGGGGCACACGAAGACGACGTATCGCGATCATCTTCTCATTGGAGATGCGTGGCGCCGACTCCACAGACCCGACGCTGCGAGGGAACACCTTGTTCACTCGCTCGAGCTGAATCCCTATCACGCACCCGCGTTTCGTGTGATGTCGCTGAACGCCAGCAGTCGTTTCGAGGCGCAGGAATGGTCCGACGCAGCCGATGCGGTTATGGATCGGGCCGAGCACGGATTTCCCGGAAGTCTCCCGGTTGGTCATCCATTGGGCGAGGCGCGTGGTGACCCAGCGACCTCGCCGCCGGTCCACGAGGTGACCGGGAATCGAAGCGTCAGGGTCACCGCCATCATCCATGAATCCGCAGTTGCCGCGCCAACCACCGTGAGCAGTTCTTCGGCATACCCGCGCGACATCGAGAGTGCAGAACCGGTTGGCCGGAAGAGGAGGTAAACGTGAACAGAAATCGCTGTTGTGAAACCACTCGAGGTCGCGGATGGCGGATGGCACTCCGCGGCGTAGCTCTTCTCTTGGCCGCGGCAATGCCGGCCCTGGCGGGCCTCGCCACGTTCATCGGTATGGTCCAGGACAATCAAGGCGGTGTGGACGGGCTCAACGGGGTCGTCGCTCTCGCGATCTCCCCTGACGGGCAGAACCTCTACGCCGTTGGTTCACAAGAAAACTCCCTGGCGGTTTTTGATCGAAGCTCGAGCGATGGGACGCTTGTGTTTCGCGAGGTTCATCAAGATGGCGTCGGCGGCGTTCTCGGCCTCAACACCCCGGTGTCGCTGGTCGTGAGTCCCGATGGTTTGCATGTCCTCGTGGTCTCGAACCTGGATGATTCTCTGGTGGTGTTCCGACGGGAGCAGGAAACCGGATCGCTTGAGTTCGTCAATCTCTATCAGGATGGCGTCGAGGAAATCTACGGGCTGAACGGAGCCAACGACGTCACGATTTCAGCCGACGGATCCCTGGTGTTCGTCACCGCGGACATCGACGACACGGTCGCCGTCTTCAGTCGTTCGGCGCCGTCCGACGACCTGGTGCTGGTCGATGTCGAACAGAACGGACATGAAGGAGTGCAGTACATGCACAGCCCGACCTCGGTGACGTCGAGCCCGGACGGCATCCACCTGTATGTGACCGCGGACCTGGACCAGTCCGTGGTGGTCTTCACCAAGGACCCGACCCAGGACGCGATCGCGTTCGCGAACGAGATACCGACCGCGGATATCCCGAGCTCGGTGGCCATGGACGCCGGGGGGGACCATGCGTACGTGACCGGACTCAACTGGGTGATGGTGCACGATGTGGATTCTGTTTCGGGGAGTATCACGCCGGTCGCCATCTACGTCGACGGCGTCGATGGAATCGATGGGATATCGGGGGCACATGCGGTCGCTCTGACCCCAGTCGGGAACGCGGTGTTCGTCTCCGGCTCGTTCGACAATGCTATCGCGTCGTTCGAGCGCGACGACACCACCGGGCTGCTGAACTTCACCGAGGCAGCGATCGATGGTTTGGGCGGGGTGGATGGGCTGGCAAATGCTCGCGGGATCGCGGTGAGCCCGGACTCTCGATACCTCTATGTGGCCGGCATGGACGACGATGCAATCTCGATCTTCGAGATCAGCCCGACGATTTTCACAGACGACTTCGAATCCGGCGACACCACGGCGTGGTCGGCGGCGGTGCCGTAGGTGCTCAACTCAACGAAGACTACTCTGCCAGTCCTTTTGGGGCAGGCCTGTTCGTACGTCCTCGCACTAAAACCCGTCATAAAATGGGTTAGAATCTCAACACGGAGACCAAGATATGAGAAGAATGACACCCGTTGCCACTTTGCTCCTAGCTGCATTTTCCTTTTTCGGTCCGCCTCCAGCCCATTCACAACAAATTGAATTCGCCAACGGATTCGATTCTGGAAGGCTGTGCGCTTGGTCAGACGCGCAACCCTCAGTGCAAGGCTGTGACACCGGGTCCCTTCTGGCTTATCTAGAATCTGCCGTTACACAAGAGGAAATCTCAGCAGCACTTCGTTTGGGATTGGAGTCAGCCTCTGGAGCTGGGTTCATTCCTTCGGAAGTCGCCGCGGGCTTGGCAGAATATTCGGAGTTGGTGTCTTACGACCCGTCAGAGAAACAAGAAGCAATGACATTGGATCTGGTTCACCAACTGGCGTCGTTTGGTTTGAGCGACGCGCCGGATCTGCCCACTGTGTTGCCCTTACTGACATCAGCAGTCGAGGACGCTTTTGCTGACCCACTGGCCCCACAACACAGACAGATTGTGCTCATGTTCAGCGCCGCCAACCCGCCAACTCCTCCGGAGTTGCCTCTCAGCGCCGATTCACAGGTGAGCTTATTGGGCGTTTATCTGTACGCGGAATGGATTGTCAACAATTTTCCGTACGCTACAAAATCCTGTGAGACCGATAGCTCCAGTTTGCTTTGTGGGTATTTTGTCCACGGTCATCAAGCCGGTTTGATGCATCAAGTGTTGTTGAGGAATCTCTTTGCAATTGTCGGTCGTGTCGCCTTGGTGATAGCTAATGTTGTGGCAGCTGCCGGAACGTGTCCCACGGTTGGCGTGGGCGAAACAGTTCTTTGGCTTGAGGACGCGATAACGGGTTGTTTGATTCCACCGATTCTGGAATGGGCATCAATCGAAGCTCCAAGTACGTGTATATCTGCTCCACATACGATTGAATATCCATGGCACTTAGATGAAGTTATCGGCTGTGTGGCCGCTTTTGCGCCGTGCGCTGGTGACCTTCTCGGAGTCGCGCTGAACGCTATCGAGGTTCGAGACGTCGCTATCCACACGGTCAATGGAGTTTGCACGGTAGTGCAAAATCACGAGCCCGTTTTTGACGACTGCGAACAGGAATGTCCAACCGGACAAGCGATCAAGTTCGGATCGCCGTGCGACATTTCTCAGCTTCACAACTGCTTCGACCCGTTAACCACCGTGCCTTGGGCCGCTTGTGAGTCCAGCACGTTCTCTATTTGGGGAAAGATCACGCATGGCTGCACAACCCCGCTCACAGGAGTTCGTGTGGAACTAAGGGACGCGGGTGCAGATGGCACGCTGTTGGGGTTTGATTACTCGAATAGCCAGGGTGATTACTCGTTTTCAAATCTGGAACTGGGCGCTTTTGAATACACCGTGGTGGTCCAACCGCCGAGTAATGAATACCCCTTGAGGTTTGCAGGGAGATGCGGCGGGTTCCTGGAAGATTCAGAAATGAACTTCTCTCTTCCCCTCTGGTGGGATGGTCTCCTTTGGCCTCCCGATGATTCCACCATCCAGACGGTTCATCCGACGCTGCAATGGGAACAGTATCCAGAAGCCGATTTTTACCTTCTGTGGTTGTCGGGCGGGGGCCAGTCGATAAGTGAGTACGTCTGGGACACATCGTATTATGTTTCGGCACCGTTGGTCCCCGGGAATATCTACTATTGGAACGTGCGAGCGTTCAAGGAATGCCCCGGTACCTGCCCCATCTGGAACGCGGAGTTGGGCGCAAGTCACGGGTACTTTTTTGATGTAGCTGCACCGTAAGAGTTATTGGCGTGGTCGGCGGTGGGGCCGTAGCTGCGGGTTAATGGCTACGTCGATGGCGACGTTACTCGGGCGGCGTTAGAATCTTGTAGAGGATTAACCAGAATGGTCACAAAGGCTCCGGCACTAATCGCGGTCGTTGTCCTTCTTGTTTCGGTTGCCATCGCTGAGAACCCACTTCCCGAACCCGACTCCCCACAAGTCGTCGTCTTGACTGGGGGGAGATGGACCAACGCCAGGACCATCGAAGATAAGGGCAGCGCCGTCGTTTACATGGACCTCATTTCGGTGCCAGGCTTTAGCTCATTTCGGTGCCAGGCTTTAGAACCTTGTTTCGGTGCCTTTCGGTGCCAGGCTTTAGAACCTTGGGAAGTTGGGCGACTCTCGGATACGACCCAGGATTTCTGAGTGACTGTTGCCTGGCAACGGATTCGTCAACTGGTCGAATGAAAACGCTCGTAACGCCGCTCGAGAAGATCACGGTCGGGCTTGAGGTCGTTCGAGCGGGGCGTCCAAATGCGTTCGTTGTGGAGGCCCTGGAGACCGTGGCGAAGCATTGGTCCGTCCGTCTCGTCGAGGATCGAGCGCCGCACCTCAACCGTGTAGTCCGGTCGAATGGCGATCAGGAAACGGTCGAACGCGCCATGGTGCAGCCGGCAGAGTGACAGCCCGTTGGGGACGATCGGGTCACCTCCCGGTTCGGTGTCGGGGATGATATGCGCCGCCTCGAGCAGCTCCGGGTGCCGCAGCCGGCACATGGCGCACTGCTCCCGGTACGCCGCCAGCACGCGCTCTCGGAAACCCTGTTGGTGTAGGCGCTGACGCACCTGGGTGGTGGTGTACCGCCTGCGCAGGTCGGCGGAGTCGTCGTAGCGCACCGCTGCGATGCCGGACGATTCCACGTCATCGCGTCCGAGGTGCGGCTGGTCGGCAACGACGGAGAACATGAGTGCACCCGGATCGTCGCCAACCACGTAGACCGGCCATACGGCCAGGTACTTTCCGGGGACAACACCGTGGAAGTAGATCAACGGCACCTGCTGGGCCATCGCGTTTCGGAGGCGCACGTTGTCGGGGTGCTTGGGATCGGTCCCCCGATAGGCGTAAAGCAACGTGTCGCCGTCCGCCCCGAAATGGTCGTCGTATGGGCCCTTGGCCGACGTTCTGATGGACAATGGCAGCTCGGGCAGCACTCGCGGCTTGAAGATGCCCTGTTGGCTGACGAGCGGCACCCGCTCGCCGTCGATCGACAACCCCTCCGCGATCAGCTTCCAGGGAAGCACCTCGCCGTGCAGCGCCACCTGTTCGTCGAGCCACTTGAACACGGCGAGCCGAATGCGGTGGTCCCGCTGGAGCAGTCTTTCGTCGGGCATGGATCCTGTCAGGATTCTAATACGCCCCTCGCCGGACCCCGAAACACCTCCCGCTGGTGCCAGCGGATGTTGTCGAGGGAGGGCGGGAGCTCTCCGGCTTGTGGTGGTCGCAGTGGATTGTCGATGTGGCGAAGCAGCAGCTCGTGGATGCGCTCGCTGCCGCGGACGTGTTGGGAGATCAGGATGTGGCGGCCCTCGTCGAGGCCGATGGCGCCGCGGTCGAAGACCTTGTGGTGGAAGGAGCACAGCGCGATGCCGTTGTCCTCGGTGTCGGCACCGCCGGCTGCGTGCCAGCGGACGTGGGCCGCCTCGATGCCGAGGCCGCTGGCGCCGAGCATCCCATCGTAGCCGCAGACCGCGCATCGGCACTCGTAGATGCGGAGGATGGTGTCGCGGAAGGCGGGATCGCGGGCGGGGCGTTTGACGGACGGAACCCACGGCATCCCCACGGCATCGAGGATGTCTTTGTGGAAGGACGGCTCCCACTGGTCGTCGAGGACCTGCTGCGCGATCGTGTTGACGAGTTCGGGCCGTGCGCGGAGGTGCTCGTGGAGATCGGTAGGGAAGCCCCCTCGTGCGTTGGACGATCGAATCACCGTCAGCCGGGGATTGTGCCGGTGCGGCGCCGCGTCGATGTCCGCTTGGAGCACCGCGCGCTCCGGGACTTCCCAAATCCCATCCGACTGCAGGTGCCAGAACGGATACTCCGGTCGCGTCGCTCTCGGCGGACCGAAGTCATCGAGCAGCTGACCGAGATCTGGTTCGATGGTGCCAAAAGGGGTCAACCTCGACTCCCCCCGCTGCAGCCGCGCCAGCGCGTACAGGATGAGCAGGGGCTTGTGCGGTGCCCGCTCCCCTCCCCGCTTCCAGACGGAGATGCTGGAGAATCGGTCAAGGATATCGCGGTCGTTGGGAGGCGCGCTCATGCCCTTCCCTCTCGGCTTTCACTCAACCTCTCAGCCACCCTTGCGAGCATTGCGTCGGGATCCCTGCCCGAGACTATGATGTCTCCCTTCTTGGCCTCCTCGACGGCCGGGTCGATCTCGATGGGAGCCTCGCCGGCAGGGAATACGAGGTCGAGGCGGGTCTTGGTGCCGGCGGTTCGCGCGACCTCCTCGCCGGCGCGCAGCAGGGTCCAGGCGCCGTCGTCTGCGAGACGGATGTCTAGGCCGTGCTCGGAGGCGAGCTCTTGCAGGCAGCGGAAGGCAGAGGCCCGCTTGTCCTTGTTCTCGCGAAGGCGGTCGAGCTCGGCCAGGACCACATCCGGGGGGGTCGGCTCCGGCAGCGCCGGTCGTTCGTCATCGGCGGGCAGCGAGTCGAGCTCGTCGCGGAGCCGGCCGGTGAGGCGCTGAACCGCGAGCTGGAGACGGACGTCGGTCTCGCTCGCCCGCTCCGCCAGATCGTGGAGTCTCCCGGTGATGTCGTCGGCCGCGGACCGGACGGTACTGCGGAACTCGGCCACCTGGCGGGCGATGGCCTCGAGCTCGTCGATCTCCGCGCTGAGGCGCGACCACGCCTGGCGGATGGCTGCGGCCGTCAGCCGGTGCGCGGCGCCGGCGCGGGCGTGGTAGAGGATGATCGCCTTGAGCATGGCGGCCGCGGCGATCAGCCGGACGCCGTCGAGCCCGGCGTGGGAGACGAAGACCGCGACCGCGCCCTCCTGCTCCTCGATCTTGAGCAGGGTCTTCATGCCGGTCAGCCGGCTCGCCATGGACACCATGAGCCCGAAGCGCACGCCGGTGCTCTTGAGGTCGCGGCGGAACTTGTCCAGCTCTTTGGTGGGCACGTCACCGGAGTAGAACTTCACCTCGACCCTGGCCTCCACCGGGTCCTCGTCGCCGACGTCGAACCAGGCCCGGATGTCGGCCTCCTCGGCCTTGCCGGAGACGTCCTCGAACCGGTCGCCGGGAAAGGCCTCGGTGAGCTGGTTGACGGCGAAGTTCTCGCCGAGCTTGCCGATCTGCTGCGACACCTTGGCGCGGCCCATGATCTCGTCGAGCGTGCCCTCGAGGCGCTCCATCTGATCGGTCACCGTCCGGAAGTAGCGCGACATCTGCTCCTCGCCGGCCGCGGCCTGGACCAGGTTGAGCACGAAGTGGCCGGCCACCAGCGTGTCCTGAACCCTCGCAGCGAGATGATCCTCGGGGATCTCCTCGAGCCACTCGACAAGGTTCTGATCCGTGATTTCGACAGTGAGCTTGAAGGACGGAAGGTCGGGATCGGAGTCGGGCATGACGGGCCTCCTGGGATGGGTTGATTGTAGCTGGGCGCATCGCCAGGGCGGACTCGTGTGAACCCCATAGGCACCACGTTCACAATTGTTGAATTGTGGGTCTCGCTGAGTGGAATCAGGTTGTCCCGTTCGCGCATGGGAGCAGTCCCGTGCCGAGACATCCCCGCCTGTTCATCCCTGGTGCCACGTACCATGTCTCCTGCCGCGTTGCCCGCGGTGAGTTCGCAAAGCGGTGCCTGGCCCGTTGACGAGGTGACAGGAATCGAAATTCCTCGCTGCCTCGTTCAACGGCCGACTCATTGACCCCGACCACCGTCGACTCGAACTGCGGACCTGGCATTGATGCCAGGCGGGGGGTCCTCCCCTTTTTTCTTTGGAAATCGATGCTGTGGCCCTAACATCAAGGTTGGTACATGAACTGGGGGCGGATCAGTATGGAGGTAGAGGATGAATGCTCGCTGTTGCTGCGGCTTCACAGCCGCGCTCGTGTTCGTGGTGTGCCCTGCCGTGGCCTCGGCCCAGGTCGGTGTGCTCGACCCCGTCTTCGGCACCGAGGGGAGGTCCACTGTTCCGTTCAACCCCGACGGTGTTCTCGATTGGTCGCTCGCGGCCATTGCGGTTGAACCCGACGGCGGGATCATCGTGGTGGGCTCCGCAATTTCGAGCGGCATGGACACTGACTTCGGAGTCGCCCGTCTTCAGCCGGATGGATCCCTGGACGATTCGTTTGGCGTGGGTGGTGAACAGAGGATCCCGTTCAACCTGGGTGCCGAAAACACGGACCAGGTGGCCGGCGTCGCGCTTCAGGAGGACGGCAAGATCGTGGTGGCGGGCTCGGCGCAGTACAGTTCCAGCGACTTTGACTTCGCGGTCGCCCGGTTGAACTCCGACGGCGGACTCGACGGGAGCTTCGGCGTGGGCGGCCTCGCCACCGTCTGGTTCGACCTCGGGTCGACGAACTACGATGCCGCTGGGGGCGTCGCCGTTCAGCCCGACGGCAAGATCGTGTTGGCCGGTACGGCTTCGTCTGCGTCGGCAGGCAACTATGAGTTCGCGGTGGCCCGTCTCGACCCCTCAGGGGCCCTCGACCCCTCGTTTAGCGCCGGCGGCAAGACCACCATCGCATTCGACCTGGGCGGCTTGAACAGCGACTCCGGCGATGACGTCGCCATCCAGAGCGACGGCAAGATCGTGGTCGCCGGATGGGCGGAGACGGGGGCGTCGGTTACCGACTTCGCGGCCGTCCGACTCAACGAGGACGGCAGCCCGGACCCAGGGTTCGGCACCGGCGGCAAGGTCGTCATCCCGTTCGATCTGGGCGGGTACCTCACCGATGAGGCTCTCGCTGTCGCGATCCAGAACGACGGCCGAATCGTTCTTGCCGGAGCCGCCGAGTACACCGAGAACGCGGACCACGACTTTGCCATCGCCCGCCTGCTCCCCAACGGCTCGCTCGACGCGAGCTTCGGTTTCGGTGGGAAGGCAAGCGTGCCCTTCGACATGGGAGGTGACCTGGCGGACATCGCCTATGACGTGATGATCCAGGCAGACGGCAAGATCGTGGTAGCGGGAACGGTGGCCAGCGGTGCCGACGACACCGACTTTGGGGTGGCGCGACTGCTCCCCGACGGCTCGCTCGACCCAGGGTTCGGCACGGTAGACGGTCGGATCGTGGTCCCGTTCGATCTCGGCGGTCCGGGTGAGCTCAACTTCGACGACGCCTACGGCGCCGCGATTCAAGGGGACCACAAGGTCGTGGTGATTGGGGTGGTGGAGGAGGGCGCGAATCACGACGTCCTCGGCGTGATTCGCCTGACAACGGATCTCATCCATCTGGACGGTTTCGATTCGGGCGACACATCGGCCTGGTCGGCCGCGGCGCCGTAGAAGAGTGCCAGGATTGCGGACCTTGCGGTTTTAGCCAGGTGAACTCAACAACCGAAAACGCACCTTCCGCAATCTCCGCAAACCTGGATCCTTTTGCGCCGCACTCGATGCAGCGATCTCACGCCGAGGCTGACAATTCAACAATTGTGAACGTGGCACTCCTTAAGGTGCGAAGACCAGCGACAGCACCGCCCACACCGCTGCGGCAGACACGGTATGCGTGATCACCGCCGCCCACACGCTGCCGCTGCGCTCCCTGACGGCACCGCAGACGAGACCCATGGTCAGGGCCGCGACAGCCCAGGCGGTGATCGCAACCGGGCCATCGCCGAGCCACCACGGCGGTCGGAAACACACCATGACGGCTGTAGTGAATGCGACGGATGAAACCAGGTTCGGCACCGAGATGAACCTCCGCCCGCTCCACAGCATGATGGGGAAACCGGTCACCATGATCCCGTGCAGCACACCGCGCATCAAGAGCTCGATCCCGACGACACCGGCCAGCAACGCCAACGCGAACTTCCACCCGATGGAACCGAGGGTCGTCCCGGCCAACGCGAGCTGCAGCGGCGCCCACGCGCCGCCGGCCACGGCTGCGGCTGCGGCCACGGGGACCCAGACGACAAACCCGGGTCCCCGGGGGAGACGGAGGCCGAAGTACCCTGGAAGGAGCTTCCGTCCGATCCACGTGAGGGCCGCCGCCAGTCCGAGCAACACCGCCGACGCCGTACCGTAGGCGTGGGGCCGGCCGGCGGCCGCCGCTCCGAGGATGCCGCCACCTCCGGCCACGACGGATGCCACGACTACTGCCGTGGTGAGTGCCACTCCACTCACCAGGGTCCACAGCCGTCTCCCGATGCTCGGTGGATTGTAGACCCAGCGGCAGATGCCCATGATCCGGTCGAGGGACAGCCCGGTTCCGGTGGCTCTGGGCGACCCGCCGATGTCCTCCGAGCCCCCCCAGCGGTTGCCGGAGTCGACCACGGAATCGAGAAGATTGAGGCGATCGTAGAGACGCTCGAGAGGGGTCGCGAGAAACGCATCCGTCTTCCGCACGGTGTATGTGGCGTCATCCCTGGCCAGGAAGATGATTCCGAGCCTGTCACCGTACAGCTCCTTGAGATGTTCCTCGACCTCGTAGATACCGGATTCAGAGCGGCAGGCCATGGCGAATTTCTGCGGTGTAATCCACTCTCGAGCCAGCTCCTCCACCTGGCGCAGGTTTTGGAAGTCCCGTGGCGAGTAGACAAGCTCGTCGATCTCCCGCAGGGCGGCGGCGGTGAATTCGAGGAAGTCAAGGTTGTCCCAACTCCCCTGTTTCTTGAGCTCGAGCTCGTGCGCACGAAGGTCGTTGATGGCGGCCAGTGTCTCGCTCTGCATCTCCGGCGGATAGCCGGTCAACTCGGCGAGCTCGAGGCCGTGGGCATCGATGGCGCCCTCGAGCCGCACCATGGGCATCATCCGACGCCGCAGCTCATCGCCGGTAGTGAGCCGACGGTGGTTCAACAGCAGCCAGATCGCGAGCACGGTGTCGAAGTCGGGCTCGTTCGCGTTCACCGTCCAGCGCTGGCCCGCCAGGTCGAGCCCCTTGAGAATCAACACCATCGTCTGCTCGCACGTGGCGAGAGTGAACGAGCGCACACAACTCTCGTGGTGATCGAGGTTGTAGATGCCCTTGGCGGCGTCCATGAAGGGTTCGCCCTCGGCTGCGCCGTCGAGGAAAATCGTGCCCGACGGCTGCTTCCTTACCGAGGACGCCGACACGCTGCTTCCTCGCTCGATCCGCACCTGGATGTTGGAGCTTTCGACGCACTGCAGGTACGGACCGTCGGCGTCGTCCTTTCGCTGATATCGCTGTGGCAGCAGCTGGTCGCCCAGCGGCGGGGGCAAGACATGGCCCACGACGGCCGTCTCCGCCTCGATTGCTGGGCTCAACAGGCCGGTCACCGTTCTGATTCGGCGCGTCAGATCACCGAAACCACGTCGACCGGCGTCGTCATTGTCAGGGCTCATGACCACGATTGTACAGCCGCATACTTAGGTGCCACGTTCACAATTGTTGAATTGTGGATAGGTGCCACGTTCACCATTGCACCATTGATGGGTACCACCGATCACAACCTCATGACCGCTCGGGTTGCGGGCA
>Ga0272441_10012603_pt1 | contig 12312 bp, 9 predicted proteins | sample SSMProp6N_FD_193582 | JGI IMG/M metagenome (GOLD analysis project Ga0272441, IMG submission 193582) | Marine sediment archaeal communities from Little Sippewissett salt marsh, Falmouth, MA, United States - SSM-Prop-6N | ecosystem: Environmental > Aquatic > Marine > Wetlands > Sediment ...
ACTGAGCGGAAAGGATTTACCATGACTTGATAATCATCCTGCTGATCCCGGGAATCCTCCTCCACTGATTCGAGGACGGGAGAAAGCGTCAAGGGAGCATCAATTGTGACGACTTTTCTATATGGACGGTATCCCTCTTTGCCGATCTCGATCAGGTATTTGCCCGAGTTCAGTTCCAGGTCCTGCGGAGTCTCTCCCCATACTACTTTGTCAATGCTGATGGTGCAGCCGTTCGGTTCAGACCGGACTTCAAGGGGAAAGTATTCTCCTGATAAGTACTGCTTCGGACGATAGGGCCCGAAATTTACATATTCCCGGCCAAACCATTCTTCGAAGCCCACATAGCTGGTAAGCACTTCCATTGCCCGCCGCTGATCAGCCGGCAGAACTTCCCGCTGATCATCTTCCGTTCTGATGACCCGCGGATAGAGGACGACTGCCTTTGCCGGAATGCTGACGCTTTCGGAGTCTTCGCCGCCGTCGAGACGGATTTCACCCGGATCTACCGACACCAGGGCGATACCATCCTGTTCGAAGGTGATCCGTTCAGGCCCGCCTTCCGTCTGCATGGTCATGGGGGAAGGAGATTCGAACTCAAGATCGGAAAGAACTACGAGAAGAGATTGATCAGGGGACGAGATCCGCGGAACAGATGCACAGCCCGCCAGTAATAAAAGCAGAATTCCCGGAAGCATCCCATAATGAAAAATCCGTTTCATTGGGAACCACCAGTTTTTTTATTCTAAAGAAAGACTAATGCCTGAAAGGTACGGTGTCAACCAGACATTCAGATCCCATGGATATATCTATTTACCTGTGCTTGTGATATCCCGCATCGTGTCGAGAAAAACAGTGTTCTCTTCTTTCGTTCCCAGGCTTACCCGAATATACCCGGACGGCAATTGGCTGGAGACATCCCCGACGAGAACACCCTTCTCTCTCAATCTGCGGTACATATCAGGAGTATCTGAAAAAAGCAGAAGGAAATTGGTCCTGCTTTCGACCGACGGGATCCCCAGCAGAGAAAGCTCTTTCCTCAGTCTTTGTCTTTCCCTTCCGATCAGGCGGATATTCTCAACGGCATATTCTGATGAATCAAGTGCAGCCATTGCCGCCCGGAGACTCGGCTGGGGAAGTATGGTGGTGAAAGCTGTGAAGGCTTCTACAAAGCGGTCACCGGCCAGCATGTACCCTACCCGCGCACCGGCGAGGCTGAAGGCCTTATCAAGGGTACGGGTAACCGCCAGATTCGGATACCGGGAAACCATATCAGCACAGGTCTCACCCGAAAACTCGAAATAGGCTTCATCTATGACGAGCAAAACATCCTGATTGACCAGAACCTGCTCTATCATACTTCGGTTCAGGAGAATTCTTCCGGTGGGATTATTCGGATTCTCAATAATAATGAGGGAGGGCTCGCACGCCTCCTGTATCAAGTGTTCCGCCTGGAAGGAAAACTCCGGCGGGTTCAATCGGAGATTGATGATCGTATCTGCAATTCCTCTGGCCGCCTGTGCCGTGGGCAGGAAAGAGGGACTCACCAGAACGAGTTTGCGCCCCCGTGCAAAAAGGAGGACAATCTCTCTTAATATCAAATCTGAACCGGGACTCAGAAAGATACGTTCTTGATCTACCCCGGAATATTCGGCCAGTTTTTTCCGGAGCTTTCGCATTTCATCAAAATCCGCGTAGCGATTAATGTGTCCGGCGCCCTGTTGTACCGCTTCGAGGACGGAGTCAGGCGGAAGGAACGGCATCTCGTTCATATGCATGCGAAGGGGTTTCTTCAGCATTGTACTTCCATCTTCGTAAACTCATTATCACCAACAACCACATTAATAGCACCGGCAAGCATCCGGTCAAGCTCATAATCCCCCGAATCAACACGGAGGGAATGGAGTTTATACAGTTTGTCGGGACCCGCAGCCACGATAATGTTTTTTTTACCGACAAGCCTGAGGACCTCGGGTGTGAACTGTTTACTGCCCCGCCCGAATATGAAGCCGTTTCCTCCAATAGGGGTGACAATAATCTTGCGTTTATCATAGTGCTGAAGAAGAGAAAGAATCCCATCTTCATTGAGGTCCGTGCCGGCAAGTTCTCCGTCCGCACAGGCATCTACGCCAAGGAGGGTCTTTTCAATACCGGCGCTCTCCGCAACTGCCTTGAGGGTAGTACCCGGTCCAAGCAGGTATAGAACTCCTGCCTCCATCGTGTTCACAATATATGCTGCGATCTCCCGTTTTTTCCCGGCGGCGGAAACGGAAGTGCTCGAACATTCCTTGCCTCCCTGCAGATATCCGGGAACGCTCGGTACCAGAAGCGAGCCGTACAATCTCGAGGCAAGCCGATTGTCGCGAAATGCTTCTTCATCTATATCGAGTACCTCTTCCTCCGCTGTATCGGCTCCTTCGATGAAGGCATCAATCAATTCAGCTGCCGCCCTGGCGCTGTAGCTGAAAACAGCGCTGAAGACCTTCACCCCGGAAGGCACGGCCACGACAGGTATCCCAAGACGGACGGCATCGTATATATCCCTCGCCGTACCATCACCGCCGACGAAAACAAGGAGTTCAACTCCCAGGCCCATCATGGCAGCTGCGATGCTTTTCGTATCCTTTGCCGTGGTCTCTCCGGCAGTCGAACCGACTACCACAGGGGTATTAAAAAAATCCTTTACATACTCAGCACCCATTCTGCCGGGCGCCGCATAAAGCTCTATCTGAACCCGTTTTTTAATATGTTCGAATACATCACGGGTTCTCACCGGGGTAACCGGTTCCGCCCCCAGTTCCAGGGCCTGCTTGTACAGGAAACCATCAGTTCCCTTCAATCCGACACTCCCGCCCATACCGGCTACGGGGTTGACAATGAGTCCGATTTTCTTTTTCATTTCTGCACCATATCCCATAAAAGTAATACAAAGTATTATCTCATGCATCAGCGAACGGGTACAGGGGGAGAAAAGGGGTCTTTTTCAACCCACCGTTGTTCATTGTCGCTATTCTTCAGCTCCTTCGCTTGGAAACAAATGAACTAGTTATTTAGTCCAGAGGTAGTGAAGGAGAATACTGGCGGCTCGCACTGATTAACAGTTTCGTCTTTGATCCGAACACCTGGCATTCAGGCTTCCTGCCAATCCAGAAACCATCCGACATCCGGCTGGGCAGTCGTGTCGAGGGAAGTGTGATAGTCCGATTCACCAGTACTGTACATGGCTGTAACTGCGAACTCGTATACTCCATACTGGAGTTCTGGATAGCTTACCGTGTATTCACTCGAAACCGCGTCTGTCTCTTCAAGCATTGTCCATTTGGAATCCCCATGAATACGGTAATAGACCCGATATCCGCTTACTTCGATGTCTTCAGGGGCATCCCAGGCGATTGTAAAAGAGCTGCTTTTTCATATTGATCGAAATTAAACCTCATTATTATGCTTTTAACAAAGGGTGAGGTCTGACATGAAGAAAACACTGGGATTTGTAAGCATATTTTGTATTTCTGCCGGAGCCATGATCAGTTCGGGCTTGTTTGTGCTTCCAGGTCTGGCTTTTGGAAAAGTTGGCCCGGCTGTATTCATTTCCTATTTCCTGGCAGGAATAGCTGCTCTGACAACTGTACTGAGCCTTTCCGAGTTGATTACCGCAATGCCAAAGGCGGTTGGCGATTATTATTATGTGTCCAGATCTTTTGGACAGTTGTTCGGTACGGTTTCAGGTCTGCTCAGCTGGCTGGCTCTTTCCTTAAAAAGCGCATTTGCTATTATAGGTATTGCAGAATTAGCCTATTTAACCTTTGGCGGGGATTTGGTCATATACGCAACTATCCTGGCGGTATTTTTCACTCTATTGAATTTACTGGGAGTGAAAGAGGCAGTCCGTTTCCAAATTGTTCTGGTTTTATTCCTGATCATGATACTGATATCCTTTCTTGCAGTGTCACTTTCCAGTGTCAGGGCAATTCAATTCGAACCCTTTTTACCAAAAGGTTTGAATTCATTGTTTCCCACTGCAGGATTTGTCTTTGTCTCGTTTGGAGGAGTCCTGACGACGGCAAGTATTGCCGGAGAGATTAAAAATCCTGCCAAAAATATTCCCCTGGGATTAATTACGTCTACAGTAATTGTAACTTTACTTTATACCTCCGTGATTTTTGTTGTTGTTGGTATCGTTCCCATGGAGGAGTTGCCTCAATCGCTGGCACCTATAGCTCTTGCAGGTGACGAGAGCGGTGGTTTAATTCTGTATGCTTAAATAATGGTGGCGTCACTCATGGCTTTTATCACTACAGCAAATGGAGGGATTTTAACTGCTTCACGTTATCCGATTGCTTTATCAGCAGACGGAATGCTGCCCAAGGGGTTTTCAAAATTATCAAAGAAAAGAAGTCTCCTTTTGTTTCCATTATGTCAACCGGAGTTTTAATTCTTCTTGCAGTTCTTCTCGATATCGATCTGCTGATAAAAACTGCATTTACAGTAATTCTTCTGTCCAACATTTTTGCTCACTTATCGGTCATCATTATGAGAGAGAGTACCATTCAAAATTATAAGCCAACATACAAAGCCCCTTTTTATCCATGGCTTCAAATAATCGGGATTATTGTATTTGTATTGCTGATCATCGATATGGGGATGCAGCCGATACTCTTAAGCCTGGCTTTCACCAGTGTTGGGATTTTCCTTTATTTCTTAAGAAGGGGTAAACTGGAAAGGACTTCCACTGCATTAATCCATGTCAATGAGAGAATCACCAATAAGAAGCTGGTCACAGAGGGATTGAAAAATGAACTAAGATCTATTGTAGAAAACCGTGACAATATTGTTCGAGATGAATTTGATCATGTTATAGAGAACTCAGGATTTTTAGAGATTGATAAACATATTACAAATGATGAACTCTGGGATATTGTATCTACTGAATTCAAAGATATCCTTCCCAAAGGATTAAGACCTTCACAATTTAAGACTTTATTGAAAGAAAGAGAAGATTAAAGCTCTACAGTATTGAGTCACTTTGTTGCTGTTCCTCATGTTGTATTGGATGGAAAAGGTATATTCAGAATATATCTGGTTCGGGCAGCTGAAGGGGTTCGTTTTGGAGACTTGCATCCTGGAATTAAGGCCATCTTCATATTAATCGGGACAAAAGACACGAGAAATTTGCATCTTCGTGCTTTAGCCGCTATTGCTCAGGTTGCACAATATTCTGGTTTTGAACATAGCTGGTTATCTGCAAGAACACACAGAGAGCTGAGGGATATGTTTATATTATCCCAGAGGCCGCGCTCCAGTCAGTAATGAGGGTGTAGTGTAGCTTTTTCACATCACTTGAGTATACTCAGTTTTTCAATTCCCCACATCCGATTCTCTGGATGCTTCTACTTCCGCATGTAATGAGGCAAACCATTCATCGCCGTAGGCGTTCGATGTTTCCTTGTAGGTACCGATACGGGAATACACAATGCCACTGTCCCTGTATTTGAATCCGGTATCTCTCGTCTGCCGTCTCAAGGCATCCCGCGCCTTCGATTTGGCATTCTCGATGGCTTCATCCCTGGATCTGCGGCCTCCGGCGGTGAACTTTCCCGTATCAATATCGGTGCTGAAAAGCTTACTGATAGTATGGGAAAGTACCTCGGGTGCCTTAAAAGAGTAATCGCTGCGGTTTACCCGGGGAGCTTCGGGGATTTGCGTCCTGTCATATCTGTTGGCAGTTCTATCGGCGGTCGAATCGCTAGGTTCATAGGATTCCGAATCCCAATCATCTTCCCGGTCATCATCTTCCCAGGAGCTGGAAGACGTCGGAGCCGAGCTTTTCGCTTCCGCAATCAAACTGTTTCCCGTCTCATCGATGGCATTGAGAGAATTCACAGCCCACTCATTTCGCTGAACTTCAAAGACCTCATCTTCCTTATCACGCCTGCGCTCTTCCTCTTCTCTGCGCAGGGCCTCTTCCTCCTCATCCCTGCGCCGCTGTTCCTCCGCGGCAAGCCGGGCCTGCCGGCGCTGCTCTTCCGCCCGGGCCAGCTCGAGACGCATCTTATACACCTCGTCTATCCTTTTCCCTTCGAAGAATTCACAGCGTTCAACATCTCCGTTGCGAAAGCGATACATCCCCTTTCCATGGGGCATTCCGTCCACAAACGGACCCTGGTAGGAATCGCCGTTGGGAAAAATGATCTCACCTTCCCCCTGGGGCGTCCCGTTTTCAAATATGCCGGTGTACCTGGAACCATCCATTTTCCGGAGCGTCCCCTGCCCGGAGGGAATCCCGTTCCGCAGAGTTCCTTCATACACCTGACCGTTCTGTTTTCTGATCATCCCCTCCCGCAGAAGGTCCCCGTCGAACCGGCCTTCATACACCGTTCCGTTCTGAAATATCATGGTACCTTCGATCAGACGGCCGTTGCTGAACGTTCCGTCGGCAATTCGGACCTGGCCGTCCTTCGTTATCGCATCGCCGCTCCCGTCGGCCAGACCGTTTCTGTTTGTATTGGAGAGAAAAAGCCAGTCGTACCGGCTTCCGGTAATTCTGGCATTGTGAGGTTCTGATGTGACCAAAGTACCGTTTCTCCATTCCTGCAGAAAAGCAGGGCCTTCCGGATCGTAGAGTATTCCCAACCCCGCTTTGATCCCCCGGTCCCAATACCCGTAGTATTCGGAACCATCGGCTGAACGACACAGGCCAAAGCCTGTGAGCATATCACTGATAAAATTCCCGGTATATTCATCCCCCTCCGGACTTATCCAGGTGCCGTACCCGATCTTTACTCCCCTGTCAATTTGCCCGGTAAAACGGCTGCCGTCTTCGAATACTCCCTGCCGGTTTACCCCGAATTTGTCAAAACCCGTTTCCTTGTGGAAGCCCTGATCATCATAATGCGCAAGAGGATGAACGTTGTAACTGTACCTCGTTTTCCATACGGGTTTTTCCTTCCGTGAATCGATGAATCCAAGCACTCCAACGCCCCCTCCCAATGCTCCGATGGACATAAAGAGCGGTACTATGCGTCCTACTTCTCTTTGGTAGGTTTCATAGTTTGGCGCATCCTCATCAGGGATTAAGCCTGCAACAATAGCACCTGTTACAAAAAAGGGAACTCCTATTAGAAACCCCAGCAGGATACGCCCCTGACTTGCCTGCATTCCGGGAAGGTTCTTGTCCGATATATATTCGGGTAATATCTTCGCAGTAAGGTCATCATGGTCAGGAGTCTCAATCCGGACATTGAGATCTTCATCAAGGGTAGTCAGATGAGCCGACCCCTTGCCCTCATATGTGCCATCGACATAGATCTTCGATTCACTGCTGCTTGATTTTATGGAAAAGTCTCCAGGTATGGTCATGCAGCCGGCCAGACAGGGTATAAGAAGGAAGCCGACCAGTCTTTTTATACCTTTCATTCTATCCTCCATAAGTATCTGTTATATATTCATATATAAACCCGGACACTCTTTTCCGCCATTCGGGAATATACGTAAAAAGATACGTTAAATTGCGTAATTTCTTTTACAATTCAAAAAAAATCCCCTTATACTGAATTCAAAAGGAGCGAATTGATGTATAAAAGTCTACAGCCGGAGAAAACTGCAACCGCCGCCCTTTCGAAAAAAGTTCGCGAAAACAGAAAAAGTCCCGAACCGGGAAACTGGGACCATATAGATCTCCGGGGAAGAAAAATGCTCCATCCTCCCTGGACGACGGCACCTTCGAACCGGGGTGAATCCCCCTTACAGCAGCCTCCGAAAACACTGCAGGAAATTGTTGCCGCGTTTCTGGCGGCGGGAGGATTATCAGATCAACTCTGTGATCTGTTGAACGAGCATATGCCCTCGCCTGCATTCAAATTCGACCCGGCAGATCTGAGGAATCCGAACCGACTCTACAGCCTGGAATTCTACTTTTATCTCTTCACCTTCTGTAAAATTCTTCTGGATGATCCCGGGTTCCGTTACAGGAACGGCGACGAACAGCTGGATATCCATCACTACATTCTGGAAACGGGGAAACTGAGATACCCGCCCTGGAAGGTCGATGACAGCAGCACCGACGGCTATCTGTCCATCGCCAACATCAGGGCCATATTTGTATTCGTGGAACATGCATTTCAGTTTGACGAAAAGGTATCACGCGAGCTCTCCGGCAGAGAGCTGGCCCGGGAGGTCCTGACTTTCATGAACCGGTATGTCGATGAAGCATGGCGGGTAGACCGGGCTTTTTTCGACAGAGAGGAGGTCCTGGTCAGTTTTGAATACCTTTTTACCATAACCTCGATCTTTGAACTGCTGATGAACACCCCCGATCTGATCTCCGGCGCCTATCGCTTCGGGACTATGAATAACCATCATCTTGCCCAGGCTGTATTTCTCCTTGCCGGAAAGTCCCCCAGTGAGAAAATGAAGGAGTGGGTCCAACGGACAAACGCTGTGTATGATTTCGAATTTTCAGAAAAGAAGCACTCCCTGGAAATTCAGGTCGACTCGACAAGAATTGCGAACAGCGGAGTCTTCGGATTATACGAGGCGAACTGCTTCAGAGGTATAAAGCAGGCCTTCCCGGCCATTTTCAGCGCCTTCATGGAAATAGCGCAAGAAAAAAAGAACAGGACCCGTCTGACCTGCTCTGAGAAGAGTCCCTATTCTTTTAAAGTTCGTGTTAACTGGGGACCAGGTATTCGGTTTTATCTAAAGGCAGCTGGTATCGTTATGCTTGTAACGGCAGCAGGGCTCTTTTTACAGAGGTATTGGACCGGCTATATACCTCCTTTTCTGAGCACTTTTGCCACTGCCGCATTCATCGCGGCAGCGGCGTACCTGTTCAAAAAATATGATTCCGAAAGGAAAAAGAACGGGAAGACAAAGGCCCTGATATCCACCCAACTGAACTCCCTGCAGACCCTCACCCGGGAGTTGATGGAAGAAAAAGAAAACCTCAACGAGACGGTGAAAATCCGAACGAAGGAACTGCAGAAAGCCCTGGAACAACTGAAAAGCCTGGATAAAAGCAAAACCAACTTCATAGCCAACGTGTCCCATGAATTAAGGACCCCTCTATCCCTGATAAGCATCCCTCTTGAGGAGATACAAAACGGGCTTTATGGAGATACAATCAGTTTTGATGACAAAATATTCAAACTCATCAGCAGAAATACCTACCGTCTGCAGAGACAGATCAAACAGCTTCTCGATTTTACCAAGCTGGATCTGGGAGAACAACCGCTGCAGATTAAACCAGTCCTGCTTCCGAAGTATTGTGAAGATCTTCTTGTTGAACTTGATTCCCTGGCAGCATCCCGAGGAGTCAGCCTCGGTTTTGAGAACCCCACGGACCTGGAGGATATTGTAATTGATGCGGATCCTTCGCTCCTGGAAACCCTGATGCTGAACCTTCTGGGCAACGCAATAAAATTCTCTCCGAATGGAAGCGTGACAATCCTGCTTACCCGGGACATCAGGAAAAACAAAATCAAAATCTCCGTCAAGGATACGGGAATCGGCTTCCCGGAAGAGCTCAGATACCGCCTGTTCGACCGCTTTTTCCAGGCGGAAGAAAATGAGAACCGGAAGTTTGAAGGGACGGGCCTGGGTCTGGCCCTGGTAAAAAAGATTTCCGATTTGCATAACTGGGAAATCGAAGCAGAAGGAAAACCGGGAAAGGGTGCCTGCTTCACTCTTAACGTACCCTTGAGCGAACAGCCGGCAGATCTGCCGATTCATAAGAATGAAGTCAGGGAAAAAATAAAGCATCTTGAAGGGGACCTGCTTCCGCAGGAACAGGTGATCTCGAAAAGTTACAGGAACAGTGAAGAGAAGATCCTGATTATCGATGACAATCCTGATATGGCTTCCATCCTGAAAGACGTCCTGGAAAAAGAATACCCGGTGGAGTGGAGCCCGGGAGGAGAAAAAGCCATCATTCAGCTCCTGACTGATCCGGGCTACTCTCTGGTCATATGCGACATGATGATGCCCGGCATGAGCGGCCTGGAATTGAGAAAAGAGTATCTGAAAAACAAACAGAACGAGGATATCCCCTTTATTTTTCTCACGGCTCTATCCGACCGGAAAGTAAAACAGCAGGCTCTTGAAGCGGGAGGGGTGGATTATATAACCAAGCCTTTTTCCTCGGAAGAACTGAAACTGAAGATACATAATCTGATAGAAACAAGCAGACATCAGTACACAAAAGCTGTGCGTGACATACAGGGCGCGGAGCGTCTCATAAAATTCAGCGAGCTGGATTCATATTACAAAAATGAAAATAGGATGGATGAGTTCAACATTTCAAAAGCCGAGAAACGGATACTTAATTTATTGAAACAGGGGCTGCAGGACAAGGAAATTGCCGACGGTGCAGGGATTTCACCCAGAACGGTTTCCACCCATCTCAGAAACCTGTACAGAAAAACGGGAACTCAGAACCGGCTGGAACTGATCAATACTATTTTTTCGGTAAGGTAAGTTTTAACCCGTATGTCGGACCGGCTCTCTGCTATGCCTCCTCCGGAGGACGCGGAACTCCCTCGCTCAGTCCGAATTCGTACAAACCGGTATAGCAGAGGTGCGAGACAAGCCCGACCGCAGGATCCCAGCGGAATATTCTGAAAGCCGGCGGGTTGCTAAGCGGGTCCAGGTCATCGACTTCTTCAAACTCGAGCTTGTAGCTAAAAGAAGAGCTCGGAGTGACATAGGCGACCGTATTGTTCCACCTGACTACCGAATCCCGATGGGTATGACCGCTGACGACAGCCTCGATATTTCGGTACTTCCGGATGACCTGTCCCAGGGCCTCCTTGCCGTCGAGTCCGAGACTGTCGGGATAGGGCATCCCGGTCTCAAAGGGGGGATGATGCATGCAAATCATCGTGGGTTTATGAGGCTGTTCGGAGAGTTTTCGGTCCAGCCAGGCGATCCGTGCTTCGTCGAGCAGTCCCCGGTGACTGCCGACCGAAAGCGTGTCGAGGACAATTATTCGAATCGAGAGATCTTCGATGCAATACTGAAGGTATCTGTCGTCAGGAGTATGCAGGTAGGCATGGTCCGAAAAAACCTCCCGCAGTACTGATCTCCGGTCGTGATTGCCAACCATAACGAAGTAGGGCATCGACAGAGTATCGAGAACCTCCTTCACCCGCCTGCAGTCCGGCACGTTGCCGTGATTTGAAAGATCCCCGGAGATAATTACAAGGTCCAGCAGATCAGACAGGGACCGAAGCCTTTCAACGGTACGAAGAAGCTCGTCGTACAGGTCCATCTGCTTCGAAGGAAAAGTTATCGTCCGGCCGATATGCAGGTCGGTTACCTGCGCCAGAGTACACAGTTTTTTCACTCTTCTCATCCTCTTGAAGGTATCGGTTCCGGTGATCCCGGAGTATAATCAGGTTGCCTTTTTCTTACGCCCCGTGTACAGGTTCGTCACCGCGACGATCGAAGTGGTCACGATCAGGAGAAAGGAAATCGCGTTGATCACGGGTGTCGATCCGTCCCGGACCTGTAAATAGAGATTTATAGGCAGAGTCGCCTCCGAGCTGACCAGAAAAATGGTGGTGTTGAAATTCTCGAAGGACATCAGGAAGGCTACAGCCGCTCCCCCGACTATCGCCGGTCGCAGGTATTTCAGGGTTATGTACCAGATCACTTCGAAGCGGTTGGCACCAAGGTTGTATGCCGCTTCCTCCAGGGTCCGGTCGAATTTACGAAGCCGGGCCATGATCACCAGTGCGACGATAGTGGTGATAAAGGAAAATTGCCCGAGAACGACCAGCCAGAATCCCGGCCCGAAGATCCCTACATCAATTCCAAGCTGTTCTTCGAAGAAGATTCCCATCGTATTGGCGAACAGCAGGATCGAGATACCGAGGATGACTCCCGGGATCACGATTGGAGCGATCATCAGGAAATACAGGAGACTCTTGAAGCGGAAGTCCTCCTGCTCGAACAGAAACGCCGCCAGAGTCCCGAAGATTGTCGATAAAACGGATACCGCCACCGCGACCCGGAAGGAGACCCCGATACTCCGCAGATTGATATCATCATGAAAAATACCGATTTTTTCCGGTCCCTCACCGAAAAACCATTCCAGGGTAAACCCCTTCCACGGCAGCGACGGAAACATGGAGTCGTTGAAGGCCAGAACCATGGTGATCACCAGGGGAGCGAAGAGAAAAATGAAGTAGAGCACGATGAACGCATTGAAGCCGAACGAATATGCTTTCGATTTCGGTAATGAACGGATCATTTAATGACGGTCCTCCAGTCCTGTTTCGTGATTTTCAAAGCCGCCCAGATAATAAGAGAAGAAAGGAG
>Ga0272441_10012604_pt1 | contig 12310 bp, 10 predicted proteins | sample SSMProp6N_FD_193582 | JGI IMG/M metagenome (GOLD analysis project Ga0272441, IMG submission 193582) | Marine sediment archaeal communities from Little Sippewissett salt marsh, Falmouth, MA, United States - SSM-Prop-6N | ecosystem: Environmental > Aquatic > Marine > Wetlands > Sediment ...
AGCCCGGTCTTGCCGGGCTTTTTTTATATATATAAGTAGCTTAAAAAGCAGGCGTTGTTAAATATGCACATTGATCCCCGGTAAAACTTTCAGGTATGTGGGATTGTTACCCGCGTAATTGAGCAGCCCGATTTGAACGCCGTTGAGGTTGCGGGTAAAATTGAACAGCCCGATTGTCAACCCGACCGTATTTTGCGTATAATTCAGACCTCCGAGACCTAATCCGGTCAGTTTTTCAGCTTTCAGATAGGTACTGGCGCCAAAGATCGACAGTTCTTTGGTTTTGACATACAGACCGCCGATGGATATCCCTTTCATTTTTTCGCCCGCTCCGGCCGCGATCAATCCAAAAGCGAGACCGGTCATGTCCTCACCGCTTCCGGCGCCGAGTCCGCCTATCACGATACCGTTAATATCTTTGCCCGCGCCGACACCCAGAAGACCAATCGCGAGTCCGTTCAGATTCTCACCGGCGCCCGCGCCCAGTCCGCCGAAGGCGATACCGTTCAGGTCTTTACCGGCGGCCGCGCCCAAAATCCCGAACGTAAAGCCGTTGATATCATCACCGGAACCCACTCCGAGCCCGCCGATGGCGATCCCGTTCAGGTCTTTACCGGCGCCCGCGCCCAGTAAGCCAAAGGCTAATCCGTTAATATTGCCGCCGCTGCCCGCGCCCAGGCCGCCGATGGCGATACCGGTAAGGTCTTTATTTGCACCGACGCCCAGTAATCCGATCGAGATGCCGTTGATGTTATCGCCGCCGACCGCGACGCCGCCTACGGCAATACCGGTAATCTCTTTCGCTTCCGGGGCGACCAGGCCGAACGCAAACCCGTTGATGACGCCGCTCGGCTTGCCTTTGGCTTTCCATAAGGTCACGTTGAGGCCGTTGATCTCTTCGATGTTCCGGTCGCTGAAATTAATTCTGACACCGGTGTTTCTTCTGGAATTACCGATACTCAATCCATAATGATTGATGCCGATATCGAGGGATGAAGAAGAAGATGTGTCCGCTTCCCGGGCAAAGGCCGCGGATCCGATCAACATGGAAAAGATCACCAGATGAATGATGGTTTTCATAATTATTGCTCCATATTTTTATAAAATATGATGATTTCAAAGTTGCCGTAATCGGGTGTGTAATAAAAGAGTTGTGTTATATGTACCGTACGAAAAAAAATACTATTTGTTTCCACATGATTAAATTTGTTGCATAAAAAGAAAATTTTATCAATATTAAATAATAATATTCAGGGATCCAAACATCAGGCGTGAGTATGTCTTTATTAAATAAAACAATTGTTTTAACAAGAGTATGTCGCTTATTTTGGTGTGTTGTTCTGTTGTGGGGGATAACTAAGGCGGGGGCGTGGGAACCGGAAAAGGGGAAAAGCCTGTTCAACGGCACGTCACTGGACGGCTGGGAAATAACGGATTTTACCGGCCACGGTAAAGTGTCCGTGTCCGACAGTTCCATTATACTGGAAAAGGGATCACGGTGTACCGGCGTCAGATACCTCAAAAAATTCCCGAAAACAAATTATGAAGTGACCCTGGAAGCGAAACGTGTGGAGGGATTGGACTTTTTCTGCGGCATGACCTTTCCGGTAAAAGACGAGTTCTGCTCGTTGATCATCGGCGGCTGGGGCGGCACGGTTGTGGGGCTCAGCAGCATAGACGGCCTGGACGCTTCGGAAAATTTTACCGGCATGATGAAACGGTTCAGAAAAAACCAGTGGTACCACATCATGTTGCGGGTGAAGGAAAACAAAATCGAGGCATATATTAACCACGTCAATGTGGTTGATTTCGAGCTTGGCGACCACAAATTTTCCGTGCGTTCCGAGGTTCGGCCGTCGCGGCCGTTCGGCATCGCCACATGGAAAACCACCGGCGCCCTGCGGCGGATCAGGCTGCGCAAACTGAATGAATGATAAAATCTTACCGGTTGTCATTTCAATAGATTATCGTTTTGTTTAACAAATTTTAGTCATCGGTTTACCGGGATTTGAACTGTATTTTAAAGAAAGGGTGTTTGTTATGAAAAAGTGGCCGGGAAATTACAGGATTACGGGATTTTTGTTAATAGTATTCAGTACTTTAATCATTTGTTTCAGTTGTAAAAATCAACAGCAAGCCGTTGATGAAACAGCCATGCTCTGCCAGGGTGATTTTTACACGGAAGCAGAGGGCAAAGCAAAACTTGAAGAGTATGGTAAAAGTATTACTACTTTGAAAGATTGGGAAAAACGCGCGAAAAGGATCAGGGAAGGCATTTTAAAAGGCACTGAACTGAATCCGTTACCGAAAAAAACCGAATTGAATCCCATTATTCGTGACAAACGGACCTATGACGGCTATACGGTTGAGAATGTCGCGTTTGAAAGCCTGCCCGGTGTATATGTGACCGGCAGTTTGTATCGTCCGGCGGAAGGGAAGGGACCTTTGGCGGGAATTCTGTGCCCGCACGGTCACTGGAGCAAACCGGAAGATTACGGCCGTTATCGTCCCGATATGCAGAAACGCTGCGCCACTTTTGCCCGCATGGGCGCGGTTGTATTTGCATACGACATGGTCGGATACGGGCAAATGAAGGATATTGGTTGGATACACAAACACCCCAAAGTATTAAAGTTGCAGCTCTGGAACAGTATCCGCGCGGTTGATTTTCTGTTGACGTTGGATGATGTCGACGCGGAACGTATTGCCGTGACCGGCGCGTCCGGCGGCGGCACGCAGACCTTTTTGTTGACCGCGGTTGATGACCGGATCGCCGTGTCCGTGCCGGTGGTGATGGTCTCGGCGCACTTTTTTGGCGGCTGTGTGTGCGAAAGCGGCATGCCCATTCATAAGAGTAAAAAACACGAGACCAACAATGTGGAAATTGCCGCCTGTGCCGCGCCGCGTCCTTTAAAACTGGTATCGGACGGCGACGACTGGACCAAAAATGTGCCGGATGTCGAGTTTCCCTATATTCAAAACATATACCGCCTGTACGGCGCTGAAAATAAAGTGGACTATTCACATTTCCCGGACGAGAAACATGATTACGGATACTCGAAACGGCAGGCGGTTTACCCGTTCTTAGCCAAACATCTGAACCTGGCTATTGATAAAGTGACCAATCCGGACGGTTCCGTGAATGAAAGTCATATTACGATTGAAGAGACGCGAAAAATGTATGTGTTTACTGATGATTTTCCGCTGCCGGAACATGCGGTTAGAAATAATGATGATGTAAAATGGTAGAACCAGGTTGAGATAATACGGACGGATATTTTATAAACCGGAATAAATCCCCGTAATTTCATCTCATTTTTTACTATTTTCGAGCAGGATTTTGATACCCTTGCTTTAAAATTCTTATTATATGATATTAATTTATCATTTTCAATCAGAAAGCCTGAAGGATTAAAGGATGATAGATATCAGATATGGTATTTTAAAGACAATTTTTTTGGTGATAATATTATTTTTTCCCAACAAAGCACTGATCGCACATGAAAAAATGCACTATGTAATTGAGGCGGTTGAGATTTATCCGGAACAAGCGCCGGAGATCAACGGCAAACTTGATGATCCGGTATGGGGAAACGGCAACATTATAACCGGGCTGGTGCAGCGTGATCCCGTCCCCGGCGCGCCGGCCACGGAAAAAAGCGAGATCGTCATCCTGTATGATAAAGAGAACCTTTATATCGGCTGCCGGTTGTATGACTCCAACCCGGATAATATTATACGTGAATTAAAAAGAAGAGAGGATATTACAAGTTCCGACCGGATCGAATTGTTTTTTGACACGTTCCATAACCACCGCACGGGATATAAATTTTCCATGAATCCTTACGGCGTGCAGATGGATGACCAGCGATACAATGATGATAAAACCAACCGAAGCTGGGACGCTATTTGGGAATCCTCCGCGAAAACGGACAGCGCCGGATGGGTGGCCGAGTTTAAAATTCCCTTTTTCAATATGCGATTCCCGGCTAAAGAGGAGCAGATATGGGGATTTAATCTTCAGCGTGAGATTCGCTATAAAGCCGAACGCCTGAACTGGAAACCGGTCAGCTTTAACGACAGGGGGAACATCAGGATGTCCAAACTGGGGCATCTTGCCGGGATAAAAGGCATTCGGTCCGGGAGAAAATTGGAGCTCTATCCTTACGGTCTGACCGGTTTTTCAGAAACATTTGATACACACGTGAATGGTAAAAACGATGTCGGCGTCGATCTGAAATATGAAATAACCTCCGATGTGACCCTGGACATGTCGGTCAACCCGGATTACGCCCAGGTCGAGGCGGATGTTCTGCACATAAATTTATCACGTTATCCGACTCGGTTCCAGGAAAAAAGAAAATTTTTTCTGGAGGGAAGCGGGATTTACACGACCCCCATTGAATTATTTTACAGCAGGCGGATCGGCGCGAAAGGTGATATTTTATGGGGGACCAAGTTATCCGGCAGAACAAAAAAAGGCGGACTCGAATACGGATTTTTGGCAAGTCAAACCGGCGACTGGAACTATTTTGGCCTTGAAAAAGACAATAAGAACAAGGAACAGGCTTTATATGGCGTTGGCAGAGTCAGAAAGGGCTTTGCGAACGGTTCATCAGTCGGAGTGATGTTCACGGACAAAGAATCCAAAGAGGGGCTTTACAGCAGAATAATTGGCGTTGACGGCGATTTGTTGTATAACCGGATTTACCGGGCGTCGTTCCAGGTCGCTTCGAGTATGAATACGGGCAAGTTGACAAATAATAACTACTATTCAATCGGATTGTTCCGGTTAGCCAGTCCCTGGACGGTCAGGCTGACTTCACAGCGGTTGGAACCCGATTTTGAGATCAACAGCACCGGGTATATGCAAAAAGAGAGGGACAGGGGCAAACAAAATTTTCGTACCGTAATTATTTATAACCCGCTTATTGAAAAATACGGTATCAGGCAGTTGAATGTTTTAACGTCGTGGATAAATGGAAAAGACATATTTACAAACAAGTATATTGAAAACTGGCGACGGAATGATGCCGGGATGGAGATCAAAAATCAATATTTGAACGGGGATCTCCGCCCCAATTACTGGATATTCGATCAGGGATACTCTGTTCGCACCACAAATGAAATGAATCTTGGCTGGTGGTATGCGCTGGGCAAAACAAACGAACTCAATACCACATATTATTCAAAACATCAGGGATTTAATATATCCACACCCCGGACCGGCAGGATCCAAAAAGTGGCCGCGAATTTTAATGTTTCCTGGGGATCATTTTACAATTTTTCACAGAAATATCTGGGGAAAACATGGCAGGCCGGCTTGAGCCAGACAACCTGGTTAAAGAGTAATCTGGGGCTGGAACTCACCGGTCAGTATCAGAAAACATACGATCCGGTCGGGGTTTTGGACGGGGAGCATTTTCGCTTGTCGATGCGGAATACGTTTCTCATTAACAAGGATTTATTCATCCGTTTATACACACAGGGCCGCTGGGGTACCACATACTATGGTCAAAAGAGCATTATTAATAAATATGTACTCAGTTTTCTGCTGGGTTGGGAATTTAATCCGGGCAGTTGGTTCTATTTCGCCTATTATGAAGGGCGTGAAGATTTGAATGATATGTTTAATATGTCATTTCAGCAACGTGACTTTTTTATGACCGACAGAACGCTGGTCGCCAAACTGCAGTATGCTTTTCATAAATAGGTGTTGAAATAGACAATCTATGTAATTATCATATTTGCTGAACGATCCTGCGAAAATGAAATCCGTAAATCGCCATGGTGATGGCCAGCGAAAATTTTTTCGGATACCTGAGCAAACTGTATAAAAACAGTTTCCAGTAATACCGTTTTCCTTTTTCGCGAATACCGAGCACCCAGATCGATTTGAAAAACGCCCCGATATCCGATAAAGTGATTTTTGCCGCCTCTCCACGCAAGGGTTGGTATTCCCTGATAAGCGTTTTCACCCGGTAATAATACTCTCTGGGTGAGTAGATGGTTTTCAGTATTTTTTTGTATCCTTCTGATAATTTTTGCGGATTCATTTTCGGAATAAAATTTGTGGAACCGTCCATATTGTCGCCGCTCATCATGCCCAGCAGCCGGTTCTCTTTTGCCATCCGGTTGTATAACCGTGTTCCCGAGGGCGCGTTGAGAATGCCGACCATGGCGGTCACAATGCCGCTGTTGCGGATAAAATTGATCTGTTTGTCAAAGATCGACGGTGGATCGTGATCAAAGCCAACAATAAAGCCACCGGAAACACGCAAGCCGATACGATGTAAATATTTTACCATGCTGACCATATCCCGGTTCAGGTTTTGCGATTTGCCGCATTCGGCCAGACTTTCGTCGTTTGGCGTTTCGATGCCGATGAAAACATGATCAAATCCCGCGTTCACCATTAGCTGTGCCAGTTCCTTATCATCGGCCAGGTTGATGGAGACTTCGGCGGTAAAGTTAAACGGATAGTTTTTTGTTTTTGACCATTCTACAATCGCCGGCAGTAATTCGGTCTTGAGCTTTCTTTTATGGCCGATAAAATTATCGTCGACAATAAAAACGGCGCCGCGCCAGCCCAGCCGGTATAACGAGTCCAGTTCGGCAATAAACTGTTGTTTGCTTTTTGTGCGTGGACGGTGGCCGTTGAGAAGGGTGATATTGCAGAAATCACAATTGAACGGGCAGCCCCTCGAATATTGTATGCTCATTGTGGCATATTTATGCCGTTCCAGTAATTCCCACATGGGGCTGGGTGTCTGCGATATATCCGGGAACTGATCGGTTTTATAAACATGTTTTGGATTTCCGTTTTGCAGGTCATTCAAAAACTGAGGCAGGGTGATCTCGGCTTCATTCAAAATAAAAGTGTCCACGCCCGGGAATTTGTGATAATCTTCCGTTGTGACCATCGGGCCGCCGGCGACGACCTTAACGCCGAGCCGGTTGCATCGTTCAACAACTTGTTTAAAGGATTCCTGCTGGATATTCATCCCGCTCAGGAAAACATAGTCCGCCTTGATAATGTCTTTATCTTTGAGCCGGGAGACGTTCATATCGACAAGTTTTTTACCCCAGTTCGCGGGTAGCATTGACGCGACGGTCAACAGCCCCAGCGGTGGTTCCGCTGATTTTTTGGAGATAAACTTTAAGGCATTTCGAAAGCTCCAGAATGTGGATGGCGTTTCCGGATAAACTAACAAAATATTCATATTATAACTCCCTTGTTAAATATATTCATTTTAGTTTTTGCTTTTTTTGAATACAAAAACTTGATATATTCATATATGTGGTTATATTAATATATTAAACCAATATTTAAAGTATTGTAAAAGTACTGTAAAAACGGTCAAGCGTTAAATGAAAAAAAGACACTCTTTTTTATTTCAGACCCTGATATTTGTCGCGGCGCAATTGGCGTGGTTATCACTACTTGGATTGTGGATTTACTGGTATGTTTCCAATTATATCATATTCAGCAAGGTCGGGGAAAGGCTTTCCACACAGCTTATTTCTGAAAGTAAAAATATATTTACACTGGTTGGGGGCCTTGTGCTTCTTGTTGCGGTTTCGGTAGGTATGATCCTTTTATTCAGGCATTTGACCATACAAATGAAACTGACCAGGCTCTATGATAATTTTATCTCCAATGTCACTCATGAACTCAAATCGCCGCTGGCATCCATTCAGTTATACCTGGAAACCATGAAAAGAAATGAGATCCCCCGCCGCAAACAACAGGATTTTATTGAAATGATGCTGAAAGATACCAGCCGGCTCAATACGCTGATCAATTCCATTTTGGAGATCCCCGGACTTGAACAAAAAAAGATCGCGCACAGCTTTTCGGTATACACGGCGGGCTCTGTTATTCATGATCTGCTCAATGAAGCATTAAAACAATATAAATTGCCGAAAAACGCGATTTTGATTAAAGGCAAGGCGCCCTGCAAATGTGTTGTTGACAGGGACGCGTTCAAAATAGTTATTAACAATCTTGTTGATAACGCGGTCAAGTACAGTGTTGGCAAGGTAAAAATATCCGTTAAATTGTTTTGCACGACAAAGAATTTTGTCCTGGAATTTGCTGATCAGGGGATCGGAATATCATTGTCGGATCAAAAAAAAGTTTTTGAAAAGTTTTATCGTATCTATAACGAGGGCATACCCAGCGTCAAAGGAACCGGCCTTGGATTGTACTGGATCAAACAAATCGTTAAAAACCATGGCGGTCAAATTCTGGTCATGAGTAAAGGAAAGGATAAAGGGACAACCTTCAGGATAGAGCTCCCAATTTATCTAACATCCAAGAAAAGGTATATTGAAAAACTGTTGAAATTAACCCGGAAACAACCAAAGAAGGGCTATGAAAAACAAAAAAAATAGTTATACCGGCAGTAAAATATTACTTGTTGAAGATGAGGAATCTTTAGCTATCGGGCTGGAATATAACCTGGTGCAGGAAAAATATAAAGTGGTAAGGGCGGAAGACGGCAAACAGGCGCTTGAGTATTTCAATCGGGAACAATTTGATCTGATCATTCTTGATATCATGCTGCCTTATCTCGATGGATTTCAGGTTGCCCGAAAAATACGAGAGGTATCCCCGCAAATGCCCATACTTATGTTAACCGCCAAAACGGCGGCCAAGGACCGGGTAGAGGGTCTGGAAATTGGCGCCGATGATTATCTGACCAAGCCCTTTCACCTTGATGAATTGTTATTGCGGATTAAAGGGATGCTGAAACGCAAAACGTGGTATCAGGAGATCACGGCACAACAGCCGGAATACGGCTTTGGGGAAAATGTCATTAATTTTGAAAATTTGATCTGCCGTTCTGGTCGAAAAGAATTCCGGCTGACACCCCAGGAAGCGTTGATCATGCGATATTTGATAGATCACAAAGGTAAGATTGTAACGCGGCAGGAATTACTTGAAAATGTCTGGAATGTCAAATCCGGGGAACTTGAAACGCGGACCATAGATAATTTTATTGTCCGCTTACGTAAGTATTTCGAGCCCTTTCCGGTCAAACCGGTTTTTATAAAAAGTGTTCGCGGCGCGGGATATATTTTTGATCACGAGTCCGGTTAAATAAGGACACAAATTATTTTTGAGGTGAAAAAGTTTTTAAAAACAGGGGATAAATCCAACGTTACTTCAGCCTGTATTACCCTATAAAAAAAAATAAAAAAATGCCTTGACAATGAAACTTACATTATGTAACTTCGTATACGAAATATGTAAAATAAACTAAAATCGTAAACTATGGAGATTTTTGTAAGTGAAAGATGAACCGACAGATTTGCAGAACAATGAGAAATATCAGCAAATTTTTAAAACAGCAAAAGAATTGTTTTTCAGATATGGTATCAGGCGAGTGTCAATTGAAGAAATTTGCAGGACCGCCCAGGTCAGCAAAATGACGTTTTACAAGTTTTTTAAAAACAAGATCGATTTGGTGCTGGTGATACTCAAACAATTGTACGACGATGCTGAGGTCGAGATTGACAATATAATGAATGCCGATATTCCGTTTACTGAAAAAGCCAAGCTGACTATTGAAATGAAACGGCGGCAAACCGAGTTTATGGGGCAGGAGTTGTGGATCGATATGGTGCAGAACCCGATACCGGAAGTTAACCAATTTATTGAAATGAAAAAAAAGTATTTCATTGGAAAAATATTAAATATCTATACCGAGGCGCAGAAAAAAGGAGATATCCGGGCCGATATCAAGCCTGAATTTATTTTTTATATCCTGAACCTGTTGGCTGAAATATCAAAAGACAAAAAGTTGATGGAGCTATACGAAACCCCCCAAGCCCTGGCGGAAGAGATGATCAAATTTTATTTTTACGGTATTATAACGCGAAAAGAATAAACCTTAAAATAGAAAAAGATTATGACTATTCGAGAAAAAATATTTATTGTGCTTTTATTGTTCACAGGTTTTGCTTTGGCAACGCCGCCGGACTGGAAGGGACAGGTTTCCGGCTGGGCCACGGTAAACAGTGATGACACGGACAATCCGCAGTTTGGCATTCGTTATATTCCCCAGGTCAGTATGAATTTTTACAGTAATAAAAATTTATTGATCGATTCTGAAATATCCGCCAACTTTTTTTCGTTCAGGGATATACAAAATAACGCCCACGAAAGCGATGAAAAATTATATCGCTGCTGGTTGCGGCTGTCAACCTCCCGCTTTGAGGCGCGAATCGGATTGCAGAAAATTAATTTTGGTTCGGCGCTGCTGTTACGACCACTGATGTGGTTCGATACCATCGATCCCCGTGACCCATTACAATTAACGGATGGTGTATATGGAATGCTGTTGCGGTATTACTTTTTAAATAACGCCAATATCTGGTTATGGGGTTTGTATGGAAATGACAACCTGAAAGGCGCTGAAATACTTTTTACGAAAGATAAAACAGCGGAATATGGCGGCCGGATTCAATTTCCGTTCGGCAACGGAGAAATCGCCGCGACCTATCATCGCCGTGATATCGATGTGAACAAATCTATCGATTATCTGTTGAATGATCCACCGGTCAATTTTAATTTTGCGCCGGTCAGGGAAAACCGTTACGCCATTGACGGCAAATGGGATTATGAGATCGGATTCTGGGTCGAAACAGCGGTCATTCACCAGGAGTTTGATTTTATGGATTACCGTTATCGCAACCAGTTAAATGTTGGAATGGATTATACTTTTCCATTGGGAAACGGTGTGCACGCTCTTTTTGAGTATTATTATCTGACGTTTTCAAAACAGGTGGAATTCAAAAATGGTTATGAAATATCCGCGGTATTGGTGGATTACCCGTTAAACATTTTTGATCAGATAATGGGCATGGTCTATTATGACCGGGAAAACAGGGACTTTTATAATTTTTTTTCCTGGCAGCGCAGCTATGATAACTGGTCATTAAATACGATCGTGTTTTTAAATCCGGATAACAATCAATTATCTATAATGCAAAACCGGGACAGTGCCTCGTATGCTTTAGGCAAAGGATTTCAATTTATGATCGTATATCATTATTAATGGAACTAAAAAAACAGAGGACATTATGGAAAATTCAGTACTTATCAACCTTGATGGACTGGTAAAGACATACCCGATGGGCAACACAAAGATCAACGCGCTTAATGATGTTGATTTGACTTTTGTCAGGGGCGAATTTACCGGAATTGTCGGGCCCAGTGGTTCAGGAAAGACAACCATGTTGAACATTATCGGCTCACTCGATTCGCCCACATCCGGAGGCGCGACAGTTCTGGGCCGGAAAGTGGAGAACCTGTCACATAAAAAATCGGCGGAACTGCGAAATAAACATCTGGGTTTTATTTTTCAGACCTATAATTTGCTACCGGTTTATTCGGTGTTTGAAAATGTGGAATTTCCGTTATTGTTACTGGGTAAACCCCCATCTGAACGACGAAAAATGGTGATGGAGACTCTGGAGTGGGTGCATCTCGCGGAGAGGGCAAAATCCAAACCCAATCAATTGTCGGGCGGCCAGAGTCAGCGTGTCGCGATCGCGCGGGCGATAGTCAAAAAACCGGACATCGTACTGGCGGATGAACCGACCGCGAACCTTGACGCGGAGAATTCCCATAATATATTAAAAATTATGGAAAATCTGAACCGGGAACTGGGCACAACATTTTTGTTTTCCACCCATGATGAAAAGGTCATTCAATATTTGCGGCGTAAAATTACGTTAATGGATGGTAAAGTTGTTAAAGATGAAATCATTAATAATAAAGGATAAATCATGGTTATTCCCAAATTAGCTTTTAAGAATATTTTTGGTGCCGGTCTGAGGACATGGTTGAATGTTGTCGCGCTGTCATTTTCATTTGTCGCCATCATATTTTTGCAGGGACTTTATAACGGTATGAGTAACCAGATGGAAAAGGAGACCATGGATGCCCAATATGGCGGCGGGCAATACTGGCAAAGCAACTATGATCCGTATGATCCGCTAACAATTATTGACGCGCACGGGGAGGTCCCGGGCGAGCTTGCAACATTGATAAACGACAAAAAAGCGGTTCCTATCCTGATCCGGCAGGCGACAATTTATCCCAACGGCAGATTTCAAAACATTATGCTGAAAGGGATTACACCGGACCAAACTGTTTTGTCAATACCAACATTTGTATTAAAAACGGACCAAGAAACTATTCCGGCATTGATCGGCAGCAGAATGGCCAGGAGCGCCGGACTGAAAGAAGGAGATTATATTACGGTAAGATGGCGCGACGCAAACGGCACTTTAGATC
>Ga0272441_10012606_pt1 | contig 12309 bp, 10 predicted proteins | sample SSMProp6N_FD_193582 | JGI IMG/M metagenome (GOLD analysis project Ga0272441, IMG submission 193582) | Marine sediment archaeal communities from Little Sippewissett salt marsh, Falmouth, MA, United States - SSM-Prop-6N | ecosystem: Environmental > Aquatic > Marine > Wetlands > Sediment ...
CGAGCCGCCACCAGAGATACCCCCAAAGCCACGACCACCAGAATCAAAACAACGATCAGTTTGACGTTAATCTTGGCGCTTCGCTTCCGGTAACACATGAGACTGCCCCTCAAAAAGGTTGTACGTTCGACACCCTCTGACATACTGCGAGAATTGGCTTCCATGTTGACACAAGGAGATGAAATCCGGCCCGACATACGACGGGCGATGGGTTAATACATTGCAGTATCGGCACCTTCAGCAAACAGCGATGCGACCCGGAGAAGGCGTCCGACCCCGGGGTGACACGCCAGTAGTCCTGCGTCAACTCAGCACGCGTACATGGGATTACGAGGATTTATGGAATGGAATGATTACCTACGCCCTGACTCAGCAACCGCTCCCGAGTACCGAGCGCGTAGCAGCACCCCGCCTTTCAGGTATATTTCCGCAATCTAAGGCCGGCGGCACCCAGACCGAGCATGCCTAACAACGCTGCAGCAGGGACAGGGACTACGATCAACGAATCACTGGCTTCGGCCCAACCCCAATCCTGGTCGGGGTCGTCGTCCTTGAAACCTGGCAGAGCCTGGACGTGTATGCCGATTTGCAGGGTGCCTGAGACTTTGGTGGTCGAGCCCGTAAGATTCATTGAATCTATTACATCGCTGAATGTACTGTCGTCAGCAAGATCAAACAGCACTTCGACCCATTCTCCTGTGTGAACGCCATATCCAGCGCCGCCTTTGGTCGAAGGATTAGCAGCGTCTGCTGAGAAGACACGTGTGGATGTTCCAGTGAAACCGGGCAGATCTGGTGGATCAACTTTGCTTTCGGAGAATGTAACAGTATCGCCGGAATCGCTTACCAGCGCATTTGTATTATTGACCAATGCGCCATCATAGAAATAGAGGGCCGTGATGGCACTTTCACTCCCTAATCCTGAAGTGGGTGCGTCGTTGAGGAATCGAAAGCGCGCCTTACCCGGCTCCCCTTCGACGCTGCTGACTTGAAGGGAAAACCAACCCGCGCCATCTACTGGGTTGCCGTCTACATCCATGCTATTGCTCGTGATACGTGCGAACTCATACACGTACAGATCGGCACGCGCATCTGCGCCCAGAAACGCTCCCGCCAATACCGCCAGAAGCGCAGAAAGACACCGCCGTCTTCGCGCGACGTTACGTCTCGTCATCACCCTGATCCTCAACACTCTCTCTCTATCACCACCGTGGCAGACTGCCCGGCGAAGGCCCGTTGGAAGGGCCCTCGCCGACAGTCTTACTTACACTTCATGGTAGTCCACACACAAGACCGCGGACTCTTACGCAAACTTACGCAGCTTCAAACCAGCCGCACCCAAACCAAGGAAGCCCAGCAAGGCAGCCGCCGGGAGAGGGACCTTGACGACATAATCCTGATAGTTCGTGTCCTTGTCCAACAGAGATGGATTACTCAGCGCTACGTACGCTCCAGTGAACGTGCAACCGTTTGGAGCAATACTGTTCAACAGATGGTTGGCTTCATTCGCAACATTCAGATTGCCAACGTAGAAATTCCCTCTGTCGCTGTCATTCTGCACCCACTGCGTTCCATCCAAAACAATCTTGCGCGTATCCCAACCGGCCGGATCAGGGTCAGGGGGCCCCAAATCACTACTGGGAAGCTGGGAACCTTCATCGACTATCTCCCAGACCGCGGTTTGCAGGGCCGCAGCATGAAGGTTGTCAACAGTGGAATTGCCTGTGTTGAGATACGTGTCATTCCAGTATGTGTCAAGGAGCTCCTTTACATACCCAGCCCTCAACACCCCCATTCCGCCGAAAGGAGCGGATTCAGGGTCTGGGGCCTCACTCAGTGGCCTGATGTCATACGTGACATCATCGGCCTTGGGGGCGGTATCGTGAATGTCGATACAGAACGACTGTACAACAACATCGGACAGATACGGTTCCCAGCCTGCCGGCACACCCTGGTACGCCGGAGCGGGGGCGGACAGTGAAGTATCTCCGAGGCTGCTCAAGTCAATGTTGTAGACTCCAGTCCAATAACTTCCCCCAGACGTGTGCGAACTATAGATGCCAACGGTCATACCGGGCGCGACCGACTGGTACTTCACGTCGACATGACCATAGTACGTGTCCGCCCACGTTGGTACCGTCATAAACGCAGTCAGTATCAATATGCAAATTGCTTTTTTCATGCATAACCTCCATATTTTTTTCATGTCGGGTGACCAGGGCTTTCGCCTTTGTTGCCCAACGGTTTTACGCAAACTTGCGGAGCTTGATCCCCGCCGCACTCAAGCCGAGGAAACCCAGCAAAACCGCAGCAGGAACCGGAACTTGGTTGCCAACGGCAACGTTGTCGAACTCGAATGCATAGTGTGGATCGCTTGTAAATCTGACGGCGTTGAAGACCGGAATATCTACAAAGTTCACGTAGAGATTCGAGTACGGCGCCGTTTGATTGCCATTTGCCGCACTGGGGTATATGACTTCGCTTCCAGTATAGTCGGCAACAACAGACCATGTGTGGGTACCATAGTCGTAATCCAGGAACTCAATCGTATTGTAATTATCGACTGAGCCCCAAAAGAGACCGAAATAGTCATAAGTTGCGCCGCCAAAGTATACCATGCTGGTCCGCGGCTTGTCGCTGAGATCTTCGGGCACTGTGTAGTAGTAAGTAGCATCGGCCCCACTCATTAAATCGTTATTGAAGGGAGCTGCGGCTATTTTTGTGCTTCCGTCGAATTGGTCGCCTTTTACGATGGCACCGTTATCATCCGGAGCTATTCCCCATGTCCAGCCCGGCCTGTCTGAATCGAAGTTGTCCACTGTAACAAGTCCAGGCCAGCCGTAGGGGGCGCTGTTGTAGGGGGTAGTCAGTGTGCCATCGGCGTCCATTGCATACAAAAAGTTTATGTCGGCGTTTGCGACGCCGCATATCCCACAGACCGCAATCACAAAAATCCATCTTTTCATTAGTATTCTCCTTTGAATATCTGCCTGGGCAGCCCGCAAAGGGGCCACGGGCAGTCTGATCACTTACGCAAACTTGCGGAGCTTGATCCCCGCCGCACTCAAGCCGAGGAAACCCAGCAAAACCGCCGCCGGAACCGGAACAGGACTGGCACCTTCAATCAAAGCAACGAAGTCCTGGTGGTCGCCGTCTGAGCCCGTATCGAACGCTACAATATACGCCGGCCCAGAAATCTTTGATTTATAGAGCGTTGTGTTGGCATTATCTTTGTCGCCAGAGTCCCATGTGTAGATATCCATACCCGAGACATCGAAGGTCACCATCCGATCTTTAGACTTACCGGTGGGTGCCTCGGTACCCCCCGTACCCGTATAGGTGTTGAGCGACTCGCGGCTCCATGCGTCCATCTTTTTAGTGTCATTGCGGGCGCCAATAATGAACAACTCATCCCCAGTGAAAGTCTTGCTATCGCCGGATTCCCAATAAGTTTCAGTAGCATTCGGTTTGACATACGTCCGACTGGTGCCGTCTACGTTGAGATCATACATGAATCGCTGGTTGGCACTGCTACCCTCGGCCGCTTGGCCACCCCAGAAGAGTGCAGTCGCCGTCAGAGTAACTGTGCCGTCGCTCCAAAACTGGTCGTATACATCGCCCGGGTTCACCGGATTGTCATACACACGTTTACCACCAGCACCGCTATTGAGTCCTGCCTGGTCCACGTTTATTCCACCGTTTGTAACGACGTTCAAAACGTCCCACAAGTAGGCCTCGCTATCGTTCATTCCAGTGGTTACATATGTATAAGTGTCGGCTACTGCCGGCGCTGCAACAAAGGCGCACGTTGCCAATACAAGAAATGTCCTTTTCATGATTAATTGACCTCCGTCTTACGTCGTTGTCATGAGTACTGATTGATTTCGCGTTGATGCGAAATACAGGTCATGCGCGACGTAGAAGCGGAGGGCCTCGGGAGGCGAGGATGGTTGGTACAAATTGTGACTTTCGCAACAGGGGTGCAATGGTTCCCCTGTGGTATTGCTCTGAAAGGTCCTCCGGCAAGCCGTCCGGCTGTACGAAGGAGACTGCGGCAGCACACAGGCAGTCGGGTCCCAAGACATGACTGCCTCCAATCTGATAGGGCCCGCCGTGATGGTACCAGTCGGGGATGAAACCCAGGGACGTCTTCTTGACGGACCGGCCGGCCCCGCACAGGCCCAGACCGACCAGTGCCGAGAGACACAGACCGAAGCTGTCCACACCCTCGGTAAGGACCGGGCACGGCGGGATATCCTCGACCGCCGGCTCGGCATCCCCCTGGTCAGGAGGCAGAAACGCCAGAGGCGCCGCATCCAGACCCGAAACGCTCAAAGACGTAAGGGATGAATCGACGCTGTCATTGTTCCGGGATTCTGCGGGCTCGTCCGTTTGCACGGACGGGCGGGAGGGGCTGTCGAGGCTGGCCACCGGCGTCATATCGGCGTGTACCGAGACCGCCAGAACCAAGCCCCCGAGAACAGCTATAATGAGCCTTCTCCCCGCAATCATTGGATTACCTAAACCCTGCACTCCACCATTGCGATACCCGGAGACATGCCGGACACCGCATTTTCCAAATTACACGGTATCACGCGAGATGTCAAGAAAAAAACGCGAAAAATTCTGGGTTATTTCAGAAAAACGCTTGAACGCGCACGCGGCGCCGACCGGGCCCTCACCACCGTCTGCACCTGCTGCTGCGGCGGCGGGGAATCGGGCACGACCAGCTTGGCCATCAGGGATAATTCGCTGAAAATCAGCAAAACCGCGGCCGGCATCATCACCAGGCCCGCAAAATCGTGGAAAAACTTGTGTCCGAACTCGACGCTGACAACCAGCATGAGGATACCGGTAAGGAAAATGCGGATTATATTGCATATAACGGCGATGGGGATGCTGGAAAGAACTACGGTCGCCTTGTGCCAGCGGGGCCGTTTGACCATGTAGGCGATGAAGGCGGCCACGACGATGAAGGCGGTGAGCATCCGCAGGCCGCTACAGGCCTCGGCCACCGCCATCGGCGTCTCGGCGTTGAGCATGACGACGTTGCCGCGCTGGCTAACGCCGGGAACGAAGACCTCCAGCAGGAAAACGGACCCGTTCGTGGCCAGCCGCTGGAGCGGCCCGCTGATCATATTGTGGACCTTCCCGGGGAACGGGACCATCAGGAACAGAAACAGCAGAATCCACCTGAGTTGCCGAAACACCCGCCATCCGGCAACCAGCAAAACCAGGGCCGCGACCACCAGCACCAGCGAGTACCGCTCCGCCGACTCGAACATGAACAGCAACCCATACAGCCGCCCCGCTGCCGCGAGCAGGAGCAGGACGATGCCGCCCCACCAGCAGGGCCTCAGCGAGCATTGCTTCAGCTTCTTTCGCTCAACCCAGAGAAAAACCAGCGCCACCAGCGGCACAAGCTGGCCTGCGGAGTAGTCCTCATCGCCCTGCCAATCCTTGAAAAGGCTCATCATGGTCGGCCAATACGTCCACACCGTCAAAGCCAGGAGCGCCAGCACGGCAGCGGCCAGTGCCACGAGGCCGCCTCGCTTGCGAGACGCTGCGGACGTGGCCACTTTGTGTCTGTGGTTGATGTGGTGCTTAGTTGGTTTCATCGATATCCCCCCCCTCAGAGTCGATCGGCGAAGACACCTGCTCTGTCGTTTCCGTACGGCTCTGGAACAGCGTTACGACGGACGAGGCCGATGCGACGGCAAAATCGGAGACGAGCGCCTCGGCCGAAGCCGCTCTCATGACGCTCGAAACAGGAGTGACGATCTGGACCTGGGCAACGTAGTCGACCGTGCCGGAACCGCGCCATGCCTTCGAGCGCAACAGCGAAACGTCGGCGCAATACTGGCCATCGACAAGGTAATAATCCAGGACCAGAACGCCCTGCTTGTTCAAAGCGCCCTGCGAAAACTGCATGACGTTGCACGGCAATATGGTCCCGTCGGAGAGCGAAAGCTTCGCGGAGTCTTTGTCAACCAGGGTCCAGCCCGCGCCGGTATAGCAGACCTCCGGCCGGTGCGGCATCAGATCCCTCGCTCGCACGCCGGAAGCGAGGTAGAACGATACAGCTTCCAGACCGCCGGCGCGCGAATATCGACGGCTCAGATGCGCGTCGGTATCCGTCGCCTGCACGATTCTCTCTTCAATCGGCGTCTCCACGCCCGTCCAATCCCCAATGTCCATGGGGAACAGGTCCAAGGCGGCCTGGCTTATTGCCTCAGTATCGACCGGAGCCGCCAGCCGAGCCGCCAAGACATGATAGGTAACACCGAAGACGAGCATCAGAAAACTCGCCACGACCGCAGCCACAGTCAGCGGCCGCGGGTTCAGAGGAGGGGCGATTGTCATTCGTACAACTTTCATTGGTTTCGGTGGAAGGAAAATGCGACTCTCATCTTCAAGGATCGGCTCTCTACACCCGGGCGTCGCCTACGGAGGCTGTCTACCAATATCTGAGCGAATACCAGGCAAGGCCAATCCATTCGTGCAACGCAGTTGTGCTCTCTTCAAGAGCCGATGCCGATGGAATGAAGGTCCACGGGCCGCACCACAAAGGACCGTACCTGTAATCGGCCGGGACCGGCACGATGGTGTCGTCGGCGAAATGTCTGCAAAACACCTTCTCCGCACGCAGCATGTGCGTGGCGGACGTCACCAAACCGATCTGTCTGCCGCTTCCTGCCGGTAGCAAGGCCGCCAGACACGGTGCGTGCTGGTGCGTATTGCATGATTGCGAATCGACCAGCATCTTCTCCGCAGGGACACCCATGTGCACGGCCATCGCCTGCATGACCTCCGACTCGTTGTCGCCCTGCCTGCCGGGATCGCCGCCACAAAACACAAGGAGGTCCGCGCCGCTGGCCTTGAACGCTCGAAGACCGTGATACCAGCGAGAATACGACTTTCCACCCAGTTCAGCCTCCGTCCGAAAACCCCACGCCGGGCGGGCACCGGCACCCAGAACCACGACAAAATCGAGTTCTGCGAGCACATCAGGGGATGCAGAAGGATATCTGTACTCTAACGAATAGCTCAACAAATGCGCAATGGTCGGAAGACTGAGCCCCACCAGCACCAGCGTACCGGCGAGAACCAGCCACCAGCCAAGGCGATGACGAATCTTCCCCCGCTTGCGTCTGGACACCACCAGGCTCAAAATCAACAGCCCTAGCACCCAGACAATCGGCGTTGCGAAGGCCTTCACCAGGAGCATCGCCTTCTCTCGTCAAGGCCCGATTCTATCATAACCACACCCCAACATACCTCACTCTGGATGAACAACGTTCACATATCGGCTCTGTGTCTTTACCGCAGAGGACACACTTTTTCCGGTAGCACGATGGCAGCCAACGGAATTGCCCCCGTTACAAAGACGACCATTCGGAAGACGCACAGCCATCTTTCGACCGTCATGACTGTTTATCTTCCCGGATGCAGTAAAGATGTTTGGTGCCGCGTACGAATAGTCGACCCTCTGTAGGAACCAGAGAGGCATAAACAGATTCGCCTAACGCATTCGAAGCCAGCAATCGAAACTCTCTGTCGATGGCCAAGACGGTGGTTACTCCAACTTGATTCGTGAAGAACACCTTACCTCCGGCGGCTACAACGGATGAGAAATACCTGCCTTTCAAACGCTCTTTCCACAACAGTTCGCCTGTCAAAGCATCCAGACAACAGACTGTGCCGGCCTCTGTGACGACAAAGAGCAACCCATCAACCACCACCGGCGTCGAACTTTTCTCCCCCCGCAATGGCGTCGACCAGACAAGAGGATCACCGTCGGACGCCAGTTGCGAAAGAGCCAAAGCCCTGACTTCTCTCGCGTCTAACACGTAGAGGCGATCTGAATCAGAGACCAAACTTGCAACAAGATGGTCACCGTCGTGACTAATCAGGTGAGCGCACAATTTATGACCCGTCTTGACATCGTAGGCTCTGATGTCATGCCAACCATGGGCAATGACGGCCGGGTACCCATTCAAGACTCTGAGCAGAGGTGTGCTGTAGGCAGCATGGGCTTCGTGAGACATCCTTGTCTCCTTCCACAATCTTGTGCCCGAGATGCAATCGTAGGCGGCGATGGATGATGGCAGACTTTCACAAGCCCCTACATCGCTTAGGAGAACCAGAACACCGTCCTTCAGAACAGGAGAGTTCCCGACGCCGAATTTGTCCCGAAAGATTGGGTCGGTCAGCCTCCAGAGCAGCACCCCTTGCGAACTCACACACATCAAACCCTCTTGGCCAAAGTAGCCATATATGCGCTCGCCATCAGTCACTGGGGTCGCTGAAGCGTGTGTGACGATACGACTCTCCCTTCGAGGCGGTGCCACTAACCCTTCGCAAACCCAACGGATATCCCCATCATTAGCGTCGAAGCAGACCACCGCACGCACAGATTGCTTCGCTCCGCCGGAGAAGCGGATGCCAATACAGTACGTCAGGCCGAGAAGCAAAGCCACCACAAAGAAACCTTTTTGCCAGGGAAATCTCCGCGCTATTCCGTCTCGCGCAGGTCTCCCGAGGCTGACGGCACCCACGCAGGCGATGACTACCATGTATACGGCAACTGCCACCCAGCCCAGATCCGGACGGACCCGCGTGTCGAAAATGTAGCTATCGGGCATCCGGTAATCAGCTGCTCGAAAGAGCAGGAGGAAGAACGGCAAGAGACCGGCACCAGCCCCAGCCACACCCGCCACAATTAAAGCCAACCGGCTACAGTAGGCTCCGGTGGGGTCTCTGCCGATCTTCATCTGGGGTGAGCAACGTGCTCGGTTTACAAGATGGACAAGGCACAGAACGAGCCCGAGAATGAGAGGTGAGACTGCCGCCGCCAGCAGAACCACGCCTTTAGATGAACGTGGACCAAAGCCAAGCCCTCCTTGCCTGAGGGTCAAGAACGCAAGGATTGTAAACGGACAAGACAACAAAGCTACGAACAACTGTTGCCGTGATTTCAAAGGCATCGATAATGAACTGACTGCCTGACAAGACAGCACCATGGCAATTGAGACAAGCCACCGCCGAACCATGACATCCTCTGGATTGAGCAGACGGCGACCAAAAAGAGATACAACAATGATGCCAACGCAGAACTGCACAAACAGAAAGACCCGTACGTACTGGGCGGCTCTTGCGGTCTTCTTCTGCGTTGGTCCGAAGTCCTGCGCCAATAAATTGATACCCGCGACGGCGAATAGCATAGACAAGCCGAAAACTGCATGATGCCAGACATTCACCAGTGCGGAGGTGCTTGCCTTGTCGTACGCGGTGGTCACGTACACGCTATCGCCCGATACAATCGGGGATGAATGGCCGCGGCCGGGGACGGTGGTTTTCCAGGCCACGTTCTCTGACGATGACCAGACCGACGGCACCGTGGCCGATTCAGATCGTCCCTCTTTTTCAAGGCCATGGAAACCACGCCAATCATCTGCGCGTAGAGTGGGGACCACCAAGAAAAAGAATCCGACCATCAACAGCTTCCTCATACCATTCACCATGTGCGAAGAATGGATAGGGTACCTTCCCTTCGAACCGGGAAGTCCTTGTTAGGCCGACACCGGCAACTACCCGTAGGTCCTGCTTCCTCTCGTCTGATGTACCCGGCGATCTCGCCGCCGCAAAAGGACCATTACAATGCCGAGTCCAAGGTACGGCAGAAGAAAGCCGGCGGGATCGCCTTGGCCAGCCGAAGAAAGAGAGCAACCGCCTCCACCGCCCCCGCCACCTACGGCTCCACTGCTCGGAAGTGCGTCCGCCAGGTAGTAGGGCGTGAAGTGCGTCGTCTTGAATTGCACGGCGTTTACGACGCCAGGTGTGATTTCCAGGATTTCGACGTCAGTGATCCCTTCCTGGCTCAAGGGATTCAGCGGTAAATCGTAATTATACCAGCAGGGAGCGGGCGGATCATCGCCGAAATCGGCCACCAGATACGGGATGGTGATTGTTACCGGCGCGCTGAACTGAAGCCCGCTGGGTCCGAAATCGTACCCGATTGCATTCAACGATGAGAAGTGCGGCGGGTTCTGTATCTTCGTGACAGTCACCGTCACATCATGCGGAGAGGCCCCCGCAGGAATCACAACCGACACATCATCCAAACCGGTCGGCGGGTCAATGCCGATCGTATGGTCGGCGGAAGCGGTCACTTCTTGAGAGTCCACCACATACGGGTCCATGAAGGTGCTGCCGGCGTAGTAGATTTCGGTGTTTCCATCGCGGTCGTCGGTCCAGACAATGTACGGATATCCGTAAGAGTCTACGCCGAGCGCAGGCTCGCTCTGATTGGAAAGGCTTCCATCATCGCCGACGAAAACGCTCTCTTCGCTCCCGGCTCCAACTTCAACGAAATAGACGTCCGTATCGCCGCTTGTCGCAACGTTTCTCGCGTCCTGCCAACATGCGAAGACATTCAGTCCGCCACCAACGCTACCGGTCGTGATAATCGCGGGGGCCGTCTGATCGGCGGCGTCATTGACGATATCGGTCCCGGTCAAGGACGCCACCGGCATGGCATCCGAAGATGCGTAGTAAATGTTACTACTCGTGCCCGTATCATCTACCCACAGGAAATGCAAACCAGAGCCGCTCGCTTCAGCGGCAATGACCGGGGCCGGCTGGCTGCCCGCTCCCGCAACCACAAGCACGTTCCCCCACGACCCGTCGTTGGAAGCGGCACCGTAAACGTCATAGCCGGTTCCCCCCCTGCCGTCAGCCCAGACCAGATAGACCGTGCCGGCCGCATCCACGGCGATGTCCGGATCGATTTGGTCGCCCACAGCGGGAGTGACCCGGGTCTCCGTAGAATTCACAAAGAAGGTCGTCGAGCTGGCCACGTAGATGTCCTGATGGCCCGCACTGTCATCCTGATAGGCGATATAGGCCCGATTATCGGGCAGTTGGCTGTCTACGATAATGGCCGGCCTGACCTGGTTATCCTCGGAATCGGTCACTCGTGTTTCAGCCGACCAGGTAGCCCCGTCGGCTGAGGTGCTAACGTAGACATCCCAGTTCCCCCGTCGGTTATCCTGCCAGGTCACGTAGAGCTTGTCGTCAGTCCCAACGGCGATGTCAGGATAGCTCTGATCGCCCGCATCAACAGTCAACCGAAGAGGATCTGCGAATTCTGAGTAGCCCTGCGTCTTCCTGCTAACATAGATATCCCGTTCTCCAGCCGCCCCAACATGCCAGACCACCCAGATGTTGCCTTCACTATCACATACAGTCGCGGCAGAACCTTTATCAAAACCGTCCGGCCCCCAACTCACCCGCACGTTCCGACCAAACGACCGCATCTGCGTCGCAAACTCATAGGAAACCTCAGCCATAGCATTATGGGCCAGATCCGACGCACCCACACGCACAGTCACCTGCTGGTCAAGATCAAACAGAGCATCCGGCTGATAAGCGTACCGATAGCTCGCCGCCGTACCCGTGCGACGGCAAGCACCGTAGGCGCTGTCGTACGAGGCCGCATCACCCGAATACACCAATTCATCATTAACATGAATAACCACAGTATCGGCATCTACGCCCCATCCGGGATCGGAGATCGTCAGAGCAATCAGCGTATTCAGCGGGACCTGAATAGCGTCGGCCGCTGGCTCGAGGTTATGGACGGAAGGAGGCGTCTCATCGGTGACATTGACCACGGTAATCGTGATCGCTTCGCTGGCGGTCAGATCGCCGTCGCCGGCGGTAAACGTAACGGGATAAGCGCCCGCCTGGTCGTAGCCCGGCGTCCAGCTAAACACACCGTTGGCAAAGGTCGCCCCACTGGGCAACCCCGCCGCCGAATAGCTAACCGAATCGCCATCCGGATCGGTGGCACTGGTCGAAAAGCTCAGCGAGAAATTCTCATTCACACTCTGGTTTCCAACTGCGTTCAGAACCGGTGCCCTGTTTACATTACCCACTGAAATGGTGATGGTCTCCGAATCCGTTGCCGCACCGTCGCTGACCGTAAAGGTCACGTCGTAGCTGCCCGCTTGCTCGTACGTCGGCGTCCAGGTGAATGTCTGGTCGCTGAAATCAGCTCCGCTCAGCAAACCGCTGGCCGAGTAACTGAGCGTATCCCCACTGTCGATATCCGTCGCACTGACAGAGAAGCTAAGCGTCTGGCCTTCATCAACGCTCTTATCACTAATAGCATCCAACACCGGTGGATGATTCGACCCGCTGTACACCGTAATCGCAATCGTCTCCGAGACCGCCACCTGCCCGTCAGTCACCTCAAACGTCGCATAATGAACGCCAATCTGCTCGAACGCAGGCGTCCAAGCGAAC
>Ga0272441_10012607_pt1 | contig 12309 bp, 12 predicted proteins | sample SSMProp6N_FD_193582 | JGI IMG/M metagenome (GOLD analysis project Ga0272441, IMG submission 193582) | Marine sediment archaeal communities from Little Sippewissett salt marsh, Falmouth, MA, United States - SSM-Prop-6N | ecosystem: Environmental > Aquatic > Marine > Wetlands > Sediment ...
ATAATTTTATTTTTCATACTTTGAATGAGGCTGCTGCTGCAGTCGCCCCACACACCTACTATTCCGCACATTGTTATTTTTCTTAACCTTCCTTTTCTATTTCAAATATTCCAACCAGTCCGTGAGCACAGCCGAACCCCTGCTGTAAACTCATAATAAGATTTCTCAAGGCATAGCCAAGCTGGGGTTCAATAATATTCTCACGAGGCAGTCCGGTATTGAGCCAGCCTACACCTGCGACAATGATTTTCATCCTTTCCATCATTTCCTGAAGCTTCTGCGGATAAATTGCAGGGACTTCCGGTATTTCACCATAAAAAACCCTTTCTTCCTCGTTATATTTTACGAGTAATTCACTTACATACATTACAAGCGTATTCCAGCAAAGCTGTAGATTTTCATAATACTTATTAATAAAAGGGAAGCCTTTTTTAGGAATATAATCAATAATAAGTGATTTTAAATCAGTCCGCATATTCATTTCATGAAGGGAGTTAACCGCTTCCCGAATCGGTTGCGCTTTAGAATTGTAATCCCCTGTATCCATATGCCGTCCGGTAAAAACGGAACGGTCAAAATAGCATAAGGAATTTATTTTTATCCCGGATTCTTTTTCCGCACATTGTATAAGTTTCTCAGCTTCATTCCTGCCTAACAGCCGCAAATCGATATGCTGAAGCTGATCCTGACGCAATCTGCGTTCTTCTTCAGAATAAATATATGAAACAACATAATCCATTACCTGTATATCCTCTAAATTATTATTCCATAATGACTGCCATTCATAAGAATACCTTCCTATCCAGTCGCAAACAACAATACTTTTATGATTTACGGATAACGCAATATCCTTCATCATTTTAATAAAGGTTTCATCAGTAAGATGATGGGAGCAGGTACCAAAAGAAGAAAAATACAGGTCATAAGGCTCTTCCTTTCCCAAGGGAAGGCTTTCTGAAAAATCGCCCTGGATAAAGCGGATTTTTGGATTGTCTCCATATATTTCCCGGCCCTGATTCAGCAGGTCTTCATTAAGATCTAATCCGACATATTCATTTATTGTTTCCGGAGTTAATAAATCTACTTCAAATTCCTGAAGATCAGCATTTTTTACGCGTATTCCGGTAAGGAGCTCAAAACCGTCCGCACTCCCGCAGCCTAAATCAAGGATTCTTATTCTGCGCATATCTCTTCTGCAGTTGTCCACTAAACGCTGCATATGAGGATAAAGAAAAGATCTGGTAATTTCATCTTCCCAATATCTGCGTACATTATCATATTTCCCTACGAGACCGGATTTTTTTGCATACAGACCGCTTTTCACAGCTTCTGTGTAAGCACCCATTTGATCATTTTTCTGTAATGTTTCCATTTGTATATCCTTATTTACCGAATGATTCCGGTTATTCGCTTCTTAATACGAGTTACAACATCTGCAGGAAGATTCTTTCTCTTCATTGAATTTATTTCCTGATATTTCTGATGAGCAGAAAAGAGAGCGCCCTTTTCATCTTCCAGGGGATAGCGCAGGTATACCTTTTCCTGTGTAGGCAGGGGTAAATGATAAATAAATGTTTTATGATCGCTTGCCATTACTTCATGAATCTGTGCTTTGACCAGTTTACTTTTTTGCGCTTCAATATCCGGTTTTTCAAGCATTTGTTTAATGATACCTATATGTACATTATCCATTACAGCCTGTTCCGGGCTGAAAGTATTTGTTCTTTCCAATAAACCGAATGCATAATGCAGATACTGGGGGCCGCTCATGGGGACACTTGCTAATGTTATCAATTTTTCCGCTGTGCTTTGTATTCCGGGAGAATCACTGTCACCCACACCTGCGGTTGAATAGCATGGTATTTGATAATGCCTTGCCATCTGTGCACAGTCCAGATTGTACTGTGTAAATTCGGGAGCTCCGTACATATCGTTTAAATTATCCAGCCGCACCCTTACAGGTACTGCACCATACAAAACCGGTGCCCCTGGTGAGACGATCTGGTTTAAGGTTATTCCGGCAAGAAGTTCAGCATTGATTAATGCTACCATTCCGAATTCATCAAAAGGAGCAGTTGCTCCTCCCATAGGTGAACTGGAAACAACAATAGGCACTCTCCGTTTGGATATTTCAATGAATTTTTCAGTTGTATCGTCGACCATCTGCAGAGGGCTTTTAATTAAACATGCAATAAATGAAAGAACCGGATTTTTTTTAAAAGAATCCTTCCCTCCTGTTATTTCTTCACCTATGGCAATTACATCATCCAAAGCAATAATATCAGTTAATCCGGCCTGCACATGTTTTGTAATGGAATTAAGGCTGATAAAAAACTTATTTACATCCTTATTTGATTTATCGATTTCTTTATCCTGAATATTTACGCATCTGATAAAAAAATCACAATTCTCAAGGTATTCACAAAGGTGGGAAGCTTTTTCCAGGAGTTCCATCGAACCGGGTATCCGGTTATACTCCGGGACCCCGCCGCTGAACTGAGTATCCAGCCAGAAATTTGTTTCGGAACCGCTGCCGAACCGGACCCTCGGCTCATGAGCATCTAAAATAAGCTTATTATTTTCATCTCTTGCTCCAAGGACAATTTTTGACGGTACTGTCTCAAGAGCTTTTTCAATAATTTTTTCAGGTATCTTTATCTTAATTGAACTGTTTTCTTCGGAAACCTCAGCGCCGGCTTTTTTAAATATTTCCGATGCATTTTTGTTATAGCAAAGGAGCCCCTCTTCAGCAAGCAGCTCTTTGGACAAAGAATCAACTATATCCACTTGTTTACCGCTCATTCTGCTCACAGGGCGTACGAGTACCCCTTGTCTCTGTCTCATTTTTAGTTCTCCTTTAATTGTATTTATGAATGTATTCCAGGAAATGTCGCGCATATTTCCTGTTTAAGTTCTTTGGAAAGAAAAAGTCCGTCTTCCTTTGTTCTTAATTCCTGGACTTTCTTTTTTGCCCGCGCAATACTGCTGCTGCTTTTGGTATATCTTTCCCTGCTCTCTCTGTTTGCTAAAAGAGGATTGAAAAACTCATTCCGCATATATTTTATAGTGTGCTCATGGGCAAGAAAATCTTTTCCAGGTCCGTTTTCAATTATTAAATCAGCTGCCAAAGTATCCTCATTAACAGTTATTCCATCAAGGACTCTGCGGCACATACCTAATATTTCATTATCAACGACAAGTTTTTCATAGGACACTGTAAGATCGGTTTCCATAAGGCCGGCGATGTCATGAATATAATTTGCGCCGCTCATGGCTACGAGAAGGCTGGACATCGCACTTTCGTAAGCAGCCTGGATATCAACCTCTTTTGCGTCTGTTGTTCCTCCTGTGGAATAAAGGGGTATTTTGAAAAATTGGGCCATTTGAGAAACTGCACTATTTATCATTGCACGTTCTACAGCTCCGCCCACATGGTCCATGGTCTGCAGATTGGAAATCGATCCGACGCTTCCGCAGATACCGGGAGCGCCTCTGCGGACAGACTGTACAAGGGTGATTCCAGCTAAAGTCTCTGCAATATGGGTAAGTACATTCCCGGCCAGGGTAATCGGAGATGTTGTTCCGCAGATCGGTTCAGTAGGTATTACCAAAGGAAGATTCTGCTCAGCCACAAAACAGGCGATATCTCCATATATCCCGTCGATTTTAAATGGACTTATTATTAGTGTAATAAATGAAATAAAAGGTTCCTTTTGAAGAGATTCCTTGCTTCCGGCTATCATTTCTGCCAGACGAACGACTTTTTTGCAGCCTGAAAGAGAATAGATACCTCCCATTACATGCTTCGTTGTATTTATCAGACTATGATAGAATCGATTAATATCAATATCGTCTTTATTTTCAACTTCATTGGGAAAGACATTTATAGTAAACAGGTTTATATTGTCCAGTTCCTGTACAAACTTTGCATTTAAAGCGACATCTTCCAAAGAGGAAGGTTTCCTTTCTCCGGAATCAGGATCCAGGACATATATTGCAGTCCCCCCGGTTCCGAAATTAACATTATTTTTTTCCAGCAGGCAATCATTTTTGTGATCCCTGGAATAAAGCGTTATTGATGAAGGATTGGAATCAATTGCATCCTCCACCATTCCTCTGCTGAGTTTTACAGTACAACTTGAATCATCAACATCCGCACCTTGCTTCCGAAAAAAATCACGGGCTGCTTTGGAAAAAACCAGCACCCCTGATTTTTCAAGAACGCGAAAGGCGGACTCGGCAATGAGTTTTACATCATTATTCTGGAGAGGCTTATAGAGTGACTCTTTTTCTATCATTTTATTCATTATTTGTGCTTTCCTGTCCTCCCGGAACGGTAATTCGGTTCTTGCACTTTGGACAGTTTCTTCCTTTACCAAGAACCTCCGGCTGTGCTCTTAAAGCAGTACCGCAATGGGGACATTTAAATTCCACTGGTTTTTGTTTTTTTTCATCATTACTCATATTTTATTCCTCCTTGAGATAGATAGAAAATATAATTTATATTTTGAAACTGAAATACGGGGAAATAATTACTCCCGAATCTCCAATCCCCGGGGTGTAGCCGCATCCCGTGCTTTATTAAGAAGTGCATCAAGGATAATAGCTAACGCCGCAGTGGGAGCGGCTCCCTGAATAATCAGCTCAGTAACCCGTACGGCTATACCCGTTACAATAAGTTCTCCCAATCCTCCAGCGCCGATCATTCCTGCTACTGCCGCAGTTCCTACATTCAGAACCGTAGAAGTACGGATGCCTGCTATTATTACAGGCATAGCTAAGGGGATCTCAACCCTTGCTGTAACCTGCATCGGCGACATACCCATGCCTTTCGCCGCTTCCAGGATAGCAGGATTAATCGTGCTTATGCCTGCATTAGTGTTTCTGATAATTGGAAGGATGGCATATACAAAAAGCGCTATAACTGCCGCATTGTATCCCATGCCGAGAAGTGCACCTGCTATTCCGATAAACGCCAGGGTCGGTATAGTCTGCCCCACATTCGCAATGCCCATAAGAACTGGAGATATAAACCGGAATGAATGCCGTGTACCTAAAAACCCTATTGGTATTCCCACAATAATTGCAAGCACTTCAGCTACAACCACAATTTGCAGATGCCGTACAATCGCAGAAAATACTTTGGAAGCAGGTGCCAATTTAAAAATACCCACCTCACCCTTAACAGTCATCCAGATAGTCAATCCGACTAGTATTATAAGAATTGTATAAAATATACCTTTTTTACCAAATCTCACATAAAATCCTTTTTTTACGAATCTCCGTTCTCGATTTGCTCACCCAGCACATCCCGGATTATTTGAAAAGATAAAACCCCGAGAAGCTTTTCATCATCATCAACAACCGCAAGGGTTCCGATGGCACTGTTAAGCATTAGTGACAAAGCATCATTTAAAGGGGTATTCGGTGAAGCAGTAACAGTGGGAGGAATTACAATGTCTTTAATTGATTTTGTATCAACAATATCCTCATGAGTTATCCATCCGAGAAAATGTTTATCCTCATCCACAGTAATTGCCCAGCGCTGCATGTTATCTTCCATTATCGAACGAACGTTTTGGGGAGTATCATTACTTCGAATTGTCAGCGGAGGCTCCTGCATCACATCTTTCGCTTTATGGAGACGCATACCCTTCAGGACTCTGTCGGAACCGACAAAATCCTGAACGAACTCATTTTCCGGTGAATAGAGGAGTTCGGAAGGTTCTCCGTACTGTACAAGGGTTCCCTTTCTCATTAAGGCAATACGGTCGCCCATTTTTATTGCCTCGTTTATATCATGCGTGACAAATGCAATTGTCTTCTTCAGCTTGCCCTGTATTTTTAAGAATTCATCCTGAAGTCTGCTTCTTGTTATAGGATCTATTGCGCCGAAAGGTTCGTCCATAAGAAGGATCGGCGGATCAGCTCCGAGACACCGGGCAACGCCTACGCGCTGCTGCTGTCCTCCTGAAAGTTCACTTGGATATTTATCAATATATGTTTTCGGTTCCATGCCGACTAAAGCGAGAAGTTCCTCTGCTCTTTTTCTTCGCCGTTCTTTCGGCCATTTTTTCAGCATCGGAACAGTACCGATATTTTCGCAAACAGTTAAATGGGGAAAAAGACCGATGTTTTGAATTGCGTAGCCGATATCCCGCCGTAAGTCAACAGGATTCTGCTGAGTTATATCAACGCCGTCTATATAAATCTTTCCTGAAGTCAGGGGAATAAGACGGTTTATCATTTTCATGCAGGTTGTCTTTCCGCACCCCGAAGGCCCTAAAAATACACAAAACTCTCCCTTTGTTATTTCCAGGCTGAGATTTTTTACGGCTACTGTGCCGTCAGGATATGTTTTACCTACATTTTCAAGTTTTATCAATTCTGTCCCCCTATCTTAATTCCTTTTGGTGTAACAGCCCATTCAAGCCGGCTCATGACAAGGTCAATTATTATTGCTAAAAGCGAAACACATACCGCGCCTACTATTATCAGGTCTACCCGGTAATTTGCTATTCCGCGGAAAATAGGCTGCCCCAGTCCGCCGGCACCGATATACGAACCAATGGCTGCTATGCCGATATTCATTACGATTGCCTGCCGAAGTCCGGCCATGATAACCGGCACAGCAAGAGGCATTTTAACTTTCCAGAGAATCTGACCTTCACTCATTCCCATCCCTTTTCCGGCTTCAATAATCGCCGGATCAACTCCTACAATAGCAGTATAAGTATTGCGGATAATCGGAAGCAGGCCGTACAAAGTCAAAGCTATTACAACCGGCAGGAAACCAATAGAAGGAAGGGCTATTGCATTCAGGAGTCCCATTAAAATACCGTAAAGAGCGAGTGAGGGCACAGTCATCATAATACTTGCGAAATAAATAACGGAATCCGCAAGCCTCTCCCTTCCCTTACCGCTTATAATAATTCCAATGAGCAGCCCGAAAACAACAGCCATGGCATTAGCAACAAGGATGATATAAAGGTGCTGAAGGGTCCATTCCAGTATTTTATCAGAGTGTTCAAGAAAATATTGCCACGCTTGTATCCACATCCTTAGTACCTTTTTTCCTTAAGTATACTTAAAATCGCCAGGAAACGCCTGCTTCGGCGTTCCCTGACAAAATATTCATTTTTCAGAACTAGTCGATAAGACCTTTATCTTTCAGCCATTGTTCAGCTGCATCTTCAGGTTCCATCAGGTCAATATCAACCATCGCATTCAGGGCTGTCATTTCAGCCCGTGCTCCGGCCGGCGTATCCGGAAATGCAGCAATAAGTTCATTCAAGGCATCTTCCAGACCCGGATTAGCTTCAATAACTTCTACCCGGGCATATGGAGCAAGGTCGTAGGGAGGCCAGAAATTTTTATCATCTTCAAGAACGTGCCAGTTGAATTTCACAACAGCCGGATCTGTACCGAAAACCATCGCCCCGACACTTCTTCCTTTTTCCAGATATTCAAAAGTAAGCCCCGGGAGAACCGTTGTAATGGCATTGGGCTGAAAAGCAAAACCGTAGTGGAGCTGAAGTCCCAAAATACCGTCAGGCCGGGAATAAAACTCAAAATCACTGGCAAAAGGTACTTCCCCTTCTTTGGAACTGACATATTCAGCAAAATCAGAAAGGCTTGTCACTCCGTTTTCTTCGGAAAATTCCTTGGTAACAGCAATTGCATAGGTATTGTTGCACCAGATAGGATCCATCCATACAAGGCCCATTTCACCGTCACTCTCTTTTGTTTTCTGATACATCTCTGCGGGTGATTCACCTTTGAATTCATGTCCTGTATAACTGAGCCATTGAGTTCCTGTGTATTCCATGCACAGATCAATATCACCGTTTTCCATGGCTTCCCGGAGAACTGTGGAAGACATGCCTGTTTTCAGTTTTACATCAAAACCTCTGTCCTCGAGATAGATAGCCATAAGATTTCCAACCACAAACTGTTCGGTAAAGTTTTTTGTACCGATATCAATAGGCGCTTTAAAGGGGATCCCTGTTCCTGCAGCCTCTTCTTTCTGGGGCGCTTCTTCCTTTTCAACTGTTTCCTGAGGCTCAGTCGCAGCAGGTTCTTCCTGTGCGCCTCCGGCAAAGAGAAGGCCGCTGGAAAGCAGCACAAGAATTGCACATACGAATAATTTCTTCAGCATAATCGTCTCCTTATTTAATATTTATTCCACGTAAAGTAAAAATTTATTGTATTTAATTCAATTATATTTAATTGAATATAATATGTCAACATACACGGCTTAAATACATTCAAATTATATCTAATTCTTTATATTATATATAATTATATTTTTCTCTAAATATATTATTTAATTAGTATTGAATGTTTTATTCTTTTAATATATTATATATCTGTTTAATTGAATATTTATATTTATTTGTTTTTTTCCATCTTTTTATGGTATAATTTTCAAGTTTTAAACTTGGGGCAATTATGAATAAATCCATCGACATAAGTACTGAAGTAATAAAAACTATTCGCAAAATTATGCGGGCTGTAGATGTACAGTCAAAAAAACTGGTACGCAATTACGGCCTTACCGGCCCTCAGATACTCTTACTAAAGGAATTAGATTATGAAATTGGTATTACCGTTGGCGAAATAGCGGGTAATATTAATTTAAGCCAGTCCACAGTTACCAATATTCTCGAACGCCTTGAAGGGAGGGGATATGTCTCCAGGACCCGGAGCGATACGGACAAACGAAGGGTTTTCGTAAAAATTACTGAAAAAGGATCCGAAATACTGCAGAAAAATCCTTCAGTTCTTCAGGAAGATTTTGTAAATCAATTTTTAAAGCTGAAAGACTGGGAACAGACACTTATCCTTTCATCTCTCCAGAAGGTTGCAGGAATGATGGATGCAACAGAAATTGAAGAACCTCCGGTCCTCGATACAGCTGCTTCTGCCCAAACAGCGGAGATATCTTCATAAAATCCGCAAATTAATTTCCCATCATCATTTGTGCGATATCCTCTTTCACATCACCAATAGGTTTAATGTCAAATGTTTCGACAAGCACTTTCGTGATATTTGGCGAAAGGAAAGCAGGAAGGGTCGGTCCCAAACGAATAGTCTTAAAACCCAGGAAGAGAAGAGCAAGGAGTACAGCCACTGCCTTCTGCTCGTACCATGCAATATCAAAGGAAATAGGAAGATCATTGATATCTTCAAGCTCAAATACCTCTTTCAGTTTAAGAGCGATTAAAGCGAGAGAATATGAATCATTGCACTGCCCCGCGTCCAGCACCCTGGGGATTCCATTAATATCCCCAAGATTCAGTTTAATATACCGGTATTTCGCGCATCCGGCTGTTAAAATTACTGTGTCTTCCGGTAAATTTTCCGCAACATCAGTGAAATAGGACCTGCCTTTCTGCCGGCCGTCGCATCCGGCCATAACGACAAACCGCTTTATTGCCCCGCTTTTTACCGCCTCTATAATTTTATCAGCCAATGCAAGTACCTGGGCATGGGCAAACCCTCCGATAATCTCACCGGTTTCAATCTCCGCCGGCGGCGAACAATTTTGTGCCATGGATATTAGCGATGAAAAATCCTTCCGGGAATTTCCTTCCGGCTCATCAATGTGAGGAACTTCAGGATATCCTGCCATACCTGTGGTGAATATCCGGTCCTTATAACTCTCCTGCACAGGGGTAATACAGTTTGTTGTCATGAGAATAGGTCCGTTAAAGCTTTCAAACTCTTTGTTCTGCCGCCACCAGGAGCCCCCGTAATTACCCCGGAAATGAGAGTATTTCTTAAAAGCAGGATAGTAGTTTGCAGGAAGCATTTCCCCATGGGTATATATATCAATACCGGTACCCTCGGTCTGTTTAAGCAGTTCCTCCATGTCCTTTAAATCATGTCCGGAAATAAGAACTCCCGGATTATTCCCTGTTCCTATATTTACCTTTGTGATTTCAGGATTTCCATAGGTTTCAGTATTTCCTTTATCAAGAAGGGCCATACAGACAACAGCTGTTTCCCCGGTTTTCAGGACAAGATCAATTAGTTCAGCCTTATCCGCATCTGTGTCCAGAGTTTTTGCCGCGGCTGATAATATAAAGGAGAAAATAATTTCATCCTCATACCCGAGGACCGATGCATGGTCCGCATAAGCTGAAATGCCTTTAATTCCGTAAATAACAAGTTCCTTCAAGGAGCGCAGATCTTCATCCTTTTCATAAGAAAGGATTCCCACCTTCTCCGCTTTTTCGAGCCACTGGTCTTCCGGGATGTCCCATACAACAGCGTCTTCTTTGCCGGAGTAACCGGTTTCAGCCCGCAATTCATCTCTCAGACTTAAAGTATCTCTGATAAGCTCTTTTATTCTGGCATCATCAAAATTAGCATTCGTGATGGTTGCAAAAAGTGCTTTTGCAGCTGCCCTTCCAGCCCTTTTTTTCTGCAGGCTGTCTTCCAGGTCTGCGGACACGATTCCAAGACCTTTTACACAATAAATAAGAAGGTCCTGAAGCAGGGCGGTTTCCGGATTTTTTCCGCACACACCCCGGACCGTACATCCGCTGTTCTTCGCCGTTTCCTGACATTGATAACAGAACATGTTCATATGAACCTCCGCGTCTATGTTTTACTCAACAATAATTGACAGCTTTGAAAAACTCAGTAATATTTGTTACCAAAGGTATAAAAAATTGAAAAATTTATCGGCAAAAGAGATAGAACTTCTGGCAGGAACATTTCTTTTCAGGGATATCCATCCTGGAGAGATCAAAAAATTGATAAAAACTGTTCCTGTTTACATTAAAACCTTTGAGAAGAACTCTATCATCGCTTTTCCCGGAGATACGTATGATAATTTATACATCCTTCTCCAAGGAACATGCGCCGCGGAAATCACCGATTATGAAGAAAAAACTCTCTTAGTTGAAACTCTTTCCCAGGGCGATATGATAGCATCAGGAATACTCTTTGCTGAAGAGAACTGCCTTCCTGTTCAGCTGACAGCACGGACACATACGGAAATGCTGGTTATCCCGAAAAACTCTATTTTAGCCCTCTGCAAAAATCATGAAAAAATTCTGTCCAATTATTTTCAGGATATGGGAAATAAAATCAATTTTCTTGCCGGGAAAATACGGTTTCATCAATTTAATACCATTAAACAAAAAACAGCCGTCTACTTCATTGATCTTTATAATCGGCAGAAAAGCCTTCGTCCCCGTATCCCTTACACCATCGAAAAACTCTCGGAGCTTTTCGGATCGGCAAGGCCGGCCCTTTCCAGGATCCTGGCAGAGTTGGTGGAAACAGGGATATTAGGACGGGAAGGCCGCAGCTATATCATTAAAGACTTAGACCGGTTAAAGAGCCTTCAATAAAAAAAATCCTTGCAGGAGCACCGGATGTGCCTTTCAGTTTTAAGGGTATACAGAATACTGTTCCCGAAGTACTCTGCACTGAATCAAGATTAACCAGAGGCGCAACGAGAAGAGACCCTGATGCAAAGAGCTTTAACAGCATGCTCCCCCGCTCTTCTTCATCGTCCTCTGACCATGCGGCTTCAATACAGGGAACATCCACTCCGAAAATGGACGGCTCCTGCTCCAGCACCCATTCCATGGCTTCAGAAGAAAAATTCGGACAATCCAGTACATACCCGGGAGCATTCCAGTTCCGGTGCCAGCCTGTATCTATAAAAAGAGCATCTCCTTTTGCAATCTCCGAAGCATTTTCGGCGAGCTGTTTCCTGCTCACACTTTCATTTTTTTCAACCCCCGGGATTCTCACTATTTTTGCAGGCTTGATAAAATCCTGCAAAGTATACGAATCCAGGTCCCGCCCGTTCTCAATGATGTGGGACCCTGATTCCAAATAAGTTCCCGAAAGAGTAGACAAGGTGAATTGGGACGAAAAAAAGCCGTCTTTCTTCACCTCCGCGGCCGGAGAAAGTCTGATTACAGGCAGCAGATCTTCGAGGCCCGGCAGGACCCTGTAATCCCACATCCCTTCTTCAATTGTTCCTGACAAATCATGAATTTCTATCATACAGTTCTAACCTCCCCGCTTTGAGCGGATAAAATGGATTCCCGGACAATTTCCAATGCCTCTTTCCCTTGTGCAAAGGTGGCATTTGTAATTTCACGGTTCTGCGCCAGGGAATCAATAAAATATCGCATCTGTAAATAAAATGCGTCATCACTTTTTATATCGATTTTCTTTATTTCAGTATCAGTATAGCAGGGTATATAAGGAGATTCCTTCTCCCGCTGTTCAAGTATTTTTCCGCCGCGGAAATCCCGCTCCAGGGTTCCTTTCTCAAAG
>Ga0272441_10012608_pt1 | contig 12308 bp, 11 predicted proteins | sample SSMProp6N_FD_193582 | JGI IMG/M metagenome (GOLD analysis project Ga0272441, IMG submission 193582) | Marine sediment archaeal communities from Little Sippewissett salt marsh, Falmouth, MA, United States - SSM-Prop-6N | ecosystem: Environmental > Aquatic > Marine > Wetlands > Sediment ...
TCCTGCCAAGAAGGCGCCCGCGAAGAAGAAGGCTCCTGCGAAGAAGGCGCCCGCCAAGAAGAAGGCACCTGCCAAGAAGGCCCCAGCGAAGAAGCGCTGAGGTCTCCACGAACACGACGACGGGGGGCCCACGGGCCCCCCGTTTCGCGTGCTGGGCGTCCTCAGAGATCGGCGATGAGCTTGAAGACCTCAGCGGCATCCATGTCGAAGGGGCGACCGAGATCGCCGAGACGATTGCGCACCCGTTGCTCGAACGCTGCCATCTGGGCCTCGTCGGAGGCCTTCATCGTCGATTCGAACTGGCTCTCGTGGGCTGCGAGCGCGAAGAGCTTCACGTCGACGAAGCCGCTGACGTCCTCGGCGTGATCCGGTTGGTCCGCCTCCCAGAGCAGCAGCGCCTCCGGTCGGTGGTGTCCAAGGTCGTGATCCCGGAAGAAGTGGGGGTCGCGAGCGGCGACGATCCCGTCGCAGGCGAGGATCCCGGCATGACGGTGATCCGGGTGCAGGCGGTACCGCTTCCACGGGTCGTGCCCGAGTACCACCTGCGGTCGGAGCTCGCGGATCACCCTGGCGACCTCACTGCGCGTCGCGAGGTCGCTCTCCAGCTCGCCGTCGACCCGCCCGAGGAAGCGCACCTCACCTGCTCGATCGCCGGCGAGACGTCGGGCCGCTTCTCGCTGCTCGTCCTGGCGACGGGCTGCGAGCGCGACGACGTCGGCGTCGGGATCCCAGGTCCCCTTGGATCCGTCGGTGCACACGAGGTGGTGGATCGTGCAGCCGTCGGCCGCCCACTTCGCGAGCAACCCACCGCAGCCGAACTCGACGTCGTCGGGGTGCGCGCCGATCGCCAGCGCGGATGTCGGTGTGTGCAGGTCGGTGGTCGTCGGCGTTGCCGACCCGGGCGTCACGGGCGCGGGTTGGCCTGGTTCGTTCGCAGCCATGGGGGAAGTACCTCGTGGATCAGGGGATGGGAGAGATCTCGACCGGTGTCGAGATCGAGGGACAGGTCGGGATCGGAACGAACCTCGACCGTGACGCCGTCGAAGGCCAGCGCCTGCGCCAGGTGACGGCTGAACGATCCACCGCCGTAGGAGGCGGCCAGCGGGCTCGCCGTCGGAAACGACATCACGTTCGTTCCGTCGTGGCGCCGGTCCGGCACCAGCGTGATGGTGCCCTCGTCGACGACGTCGAGGAGCCGTCCGGGGCGGGCGAGGTCGGCGTGGGAGACCACCACATGGTCGAAGCCCAGCATGGTGATCCGCTGCACGCCGTCATCGACGGCGCCGTTGAGACCCAGCCCAGCCCCCCAGATCACCTCGGCGCCGCGCCCGGTTGCCCAGGCCGCGACACCGTCGTCGTCGCACGCGACGAACGTCGGCACCTCGGCGACGACGTCGACGACCCTGGTCGCCATCCACCGCGCGAGTTCGGCACGGTCGTGGTCCGACAGCACCCCCGCGAGACGGCCCTTCGCCGCGCTGAATCGCTTGACCGGGATCAGCACGGCGAGACGCACGAGTAGCCACTGTAGGAGAGGGCGCCGTCGATCGGGCCTGTCGGTGGCGACCGAGCCCGACCCGAGGCCCCGAAGTAGGGTGACGCCGTCGGAGATGGCACGTACCGGCGGAGCATTCGGGGGGAACGAGATGAGTGAAATCAAGGTTGCGGTGATCGGTGCGGGGTCGTGGGGGACCACGGTGGCTGCGCTCGCCGCAGAGAACGCACCCACGGTGCTGTGGGCGCGTCGTTCGGAGCTCGCAACACAGATCGACGAGGCCAAGGTCAACCCGGAATACCTGCCGTCGTTCGCCCTGCCCGAGGAACTCCGCGCCACCGACTCCCTGGCCGATGCCGTCTCCGCTGCCGATGTCGTCGTGATGGCGGTGCCGTCGCACGGGTATCGCGACGTCGCGCAAGAGGCGGCGCCGTGGATCCGGCCGTGGGTTCCCGTCGTCAGCCTTGCCAAGGGGCTCGAACGCACGACGCTCAAGCGGATGAGCGAGGTGACCGCAGACGTGATGCCCGGACATCCCGTGGCCGTGCTGACCGGTCCGAACCTCGCCAAGGAGATCCTCGCCGGTCAGCCCGCCGCCAGTGTCGTCGCGATCAACGACGACACGATCGGCCGCGAACTGCAGCGGATCTTCAGCCGGCCCAGCCTGCGGGTCTACACCAACGCCGACGTGATCGGCTGCGAGGTCGCCGGCGTCGTCAAGAACGTCATCGCGATCGCTGCCGGAATGGCGGAGGGCATGGGGTTCGGCGACAACACCCGCGCCACGCTGATCACCCGGGGCCTCGCCGAGATGACCCGTCTCGGGGTGGCGATGGGAGGCGAGCCCGTCACGTTCGCCGGCCTGGCGGGCATGGGCGACCTGATCGCCACCTGCTCCTCGAAGCAGAGCCGCAACAACACGGTCGGCCTCCAGCTCGGGGCGGGCAAGTCGATCGAGGAGATCCTCGCGGGCACGAACACGGTCGCCGAGGGGGTGAAGTCGTCGCCGAGCGTGCTCGACCTCGCCCGCCGATACGGTGTCGAGATGCCGATCACCGAGCAGGTCGTCGCCGTCTGCCACGAGCACCGTCCGGCCCCCGATGCACTTGCGGCGCTCATGCAGCGCAGCCGCAAGGGCGAATTCGAGGCGTGAGCGCGACCGAGCAGCACGCCGCCACCGCCGAGCTGATCGTCGGGGTCACCGGTGCGCCGTGCCGTGCCGTCGTCGCGTCGTGGGGTGACGTGACGTCGCTCAGCGTCGACGGCAACGACGCCAGGGACGCGATCGTGTCCTGGTACGTCGCAGCGGAGGACCGCTGGCACGTGCCTGCCGACGAACCCGCCCTGCGGCAGCGACGACTCGACGGCACCCCGGTGGTCGAGACCCGGCTCCGGGTCCCCGACGGCGATGCCGTGCAACGGGTGTGGTCGGTCCCCGACCTCGGTGGGCTCACCGTCATCGAGGTCGAGAACGAGTCGCCGTTGCCGTTCGCCGTCGCATTCGCCGGTGCACGGGTGCTCACCGAGCGTCCGCCCGCCGACGTGCCGATCCAGGGGCTCGACCTGCCTGCCGGTTCGATCGTGCTGCCGGTGGGGCACCGCTCGTCGATCCGTGTCGCCGTGCCGCACGATCCGCACCGCATCGGGGCGTGGGCGCTGCCCACCCTGGCCCCGGCGATGGCCGTCGTACGCGGGTGGCTGTCGGTGGTGCATCGGGCGAGTCGGGTGGTGTTGCCCGACGCCGGCCTCGACGACGCATTGACCGCTGCCCGATGCGATCTGCTCCTCCAGGGCCCGATCGCCCCGGACGACCCGATCGGGTTCCTGCTCGACGTCGCCGAGTTGGCGCGGCTGGGCGACGACGCCGACGCATGGATGCCCGAGATCGTCGAGCCGATCGCGGCGATCGCTCGTCTCGACGATCCCGAGGTGGATGTCGCCCTTGCTGCGTGCGAGCGGTTGGCGCTGGCCGCCGACGACGAGCGGGCCGCCGGTGACATCGCGCGACTCCGTGCCCGTCGAATCGCCGACGGTCGTGTCGCTCCCGATGCCGACGGCCGGGCGGGGTCGTTCTCCGACGTGCGGCGCGGACCGTCGGTCGGCCGGTTCGTGAGTCGGATCGAACGGCGGATCGCCGACGGTGGCCGGCTCCTCACGGCGGGGATCCCTCGGCGCTGGCTCGGCGCCAACTTCGAGGTCCACGGCATCCCGACCGGCCCCCGCTCGACGGTGTCGTTCGCGGTCCGGTGGCACGGTGAGCGTCCGGCGGTGTTGTGGGAACAGCAGGGCGAACCACAGCGCCTGACGGCACCGGGCATCGATCCCGACTGGGCCACCGAGGCGGCGTCGGGCGAGGCGCTCTGGGCGGCGCCGCCGCAGCCCACCCGCATCGGTGTCAGCATCGACCTCGGTCCCGGGTGATCCCGACGTGAGTTCGTCGACGGCACGCCCGAAGCGACCGAAGCAGTCGAAGAAGCGGGCGCCGACGCGCGCGATCGAGCAGGAGATGTGGGCGCGGGGCCATGACGTGGTGGTCGGCATCGACGAGGTCGGCCGCGGGGCGTGGGCAGGCCCACTATCGGTCGGGGCGGCGATCCTGCCACGCGACACGCGGGTCAACGGCGTGCGCGATTCGAAGCTGCTGAACGAGCGAGAACGCGAGGCCCTGTTCGACAAGCTCACCGACTGGTGCGTCGCCTGGTCGGTCGGCTCGGTGAGCCACGAGGAGTGCGACCACCTCGGCATGTCCGCCGCCCAGAAGCTGGCGGCGCGGCGGGCGATCGAAGGGCTCGGAGTGCAACCGGACGTCGCCGTCACCGACGGCAAGTGGGACTTCGTGTCGCCGTCGGTACCGCACGTGGAACTCGCGGTGAAGGCCGATCTCCGCTGCCTCAGTGTCGCCACGGCGAGCATCCTCGCCAAGGTGGTACGCGACCGGCAGATGCGCACGCAGGCCGAGAGCTACCCGAACTGGTCGTTCGACACCAACAAGGGGTACCCGTGCCCGGTGCACAAGGCGGCGCTGCTCGGCTACGGGCCGTCGGCGATCCACCGTCGCACGTGGGTGTTCATGGAGCACTACGTCCCGTGGACAGCGATCCACCGCACCCCGCCCGCCGGCCAGTCGTCGCTCTTCTGACGGTTCGGGAGATGCCGCCGCGACTCAGGTGATCGCGACGAGCAGGGCCGGCACGGCAGGATCGTCGTGGACGGTCATGACGGGGTCAGTCGGTGGCGGCGTCGCGGGCGTCGGCAGAAGCGACCATCACACCGAGGAACCTGTCGGCCCAGCCCTGCACGTCGCTCTTGCGGATCTGGTTGCGCAGCCCTTCCATCCGCTCGCGTCGCTCGTGGCGGTGCATCTCGACCGCGGTGATGATCGCCTGCTGCAGTGCCTCGTCGTCGTGAGGGTTGACGAGCACCGCATCGGTCAGTTCGTCGGCAGCGCCGGCGAACTCCGAGAGCACCAGCACACCATCGCCGTCGATGTGCGCAGCGGCGTACTCCTTGGCGACGAGGTTCATCCCGTCCCGGAACGGGGTGACCAGCATGACGTCGCCGGCGCGGTACAGGGCGATCAGCTCGTCGAACGGCAGCGACTGGTACAGGTAGTGGATCACGGGCAGTCCGATACGGCTGTAGCGACCGTTGATCTCGCCCACCAGTCGCTCGATCTGGTGCCGCTCGTCCTGGTAGTGCTCGACGGCCTCGCGGGTGGGCGTTGCCACCTGCACCATCACGTGGCGCTCGGGATCGAGTTGCCCGGACTCGAGCAACGCCGCGAAGGCCTTGAGCCGCAACCCGATGCCCTTGGTGTAGTCGAGCCGGTCGACGCCGAGCAGGATCACCTCGGGGTCGCCGAGGCGGGCGCGTATCTGGCTCATGCGCTGACGGGTCGCTCGCCCCGCCGCCATCGCCTCGACGTCAGCGACGTCGATCGAGATCGGGAACGCGCCGACTCGTGTGCGGTGATCGGGGTTCTCGATCACGTTGTCATGGGCATCGACGTGCAGGAGTTGCTGCGCGGCGGTGATGAAGTTCGTGGTGCCCATCGGGCGCTGGAAACCCAGCAGGTCGCAGCCGAGCATGCCTTCGACGATCTCGGTGCGCCACGGCAGTCGGGAGAACAGCTCGTACGGCGGGAACGGGATGTGCAGGAAGAACCCGATGGTCACATCGGTGCGCAGTTCGCGCAACATCTTGGGCACCAGCTGGAGCTGGTAGTCGTGGATCCACACCATCGCGTCGTGTGGCGAGATCTCTGCCAGCGTGGCGGCGAACCGCTCGTTGACCGCGACGTAGGCATCCCACTGCTCGGCGGAGTACGTCGACTCTCGCAGGGCATCGTGGTACAGCGGCCAGAGGCCGTCGTTGGAGAACCCCTCGTAGTAGAGCTCGATCTCTGCCTCGCTGATCGGCACGGGATGGAGTTCGACACCTTCGACGGCGAACGGCTCGGCCTCGTCGTCGGGGTTGCCGGTCCAGCCGACCCAGGTACCGCCGGTGTCGCGCAGCATCGGCAGCAGCGCCCGCACCAGGCCGCCGGGGCTCGGTGCCCAGCCCTCGTCGGTGCGCATCACGGGGAGGCGGTTGGCCGCGACCACGATCGGTCGAGTGATCGGTGCGGGGTTCATCGCATCACCTCACGCGTTCGAGGGCCTGCTCGAGGTCGGCCACCAGGTCGGCGGCGTCCTCGATGCCCACCGAGAGGCGGACCAGGTTGTCGGGAACCTCGAGCGGCGATCCTGCGGCCGACGCGTGGGTCATGGCCCCGGGATGCTCGATGAGGCTCTCGACCGCGCCCAGCGACTCGGCCAGCGTGAAGATCTCGGTGGATGCAGCCACGTTCATCGCAGCATCCCTGCCCGCTGCGAGCGTGAACGAAACCATGCCGCCGAAGTCGCTCATCTGCTTGGCCGCCGCCGCGTGGCCGGGGTGATCGGGGAGTTGCGGGTAGAGCACGCGGTCGACGGCCGGGTGACCCGCCAGCAGGTCGACGACGGCGCGGGCGTTCTCGCAGTGACGGTCCATCCGCACCGCAAGCGTCTTCACGCCGCGCAGCACGAGGTAGCAGTCGAACGGCGCGGGGATCGCCCCCGCCGCGTTCTGTGTGAAGCGAAGCCGGTCGGCGAGCTCGTCGTCGTCGACCGCCACGAACCCGCCGACGACGTCGCTGTGGCCCCCGAGGTACTTCGTGGCCGAGTGCACCACGACGTGGGCACCGAGCGTGAGCGGCTGTTGGAGATACGGCGTGGCGAAGGTGTTGTCGACGACCACCAGCGCCCCGCGGGCGCGAGCGATGTCGGCGATCGCTTCGATGTCGAAGCAGGTGAGCAGCGGGTTGGTCGGTGTCTCGAGCCACACCAGGCCGACGTCGTCGGGCCAGTTCGCACGAAGCGCATCGAGGTCGGTGAGGTCGACCGCGGTCCACGGGAAGCCGAGGGGGCTCCACACCTTCGAGATCAGGCGGAAGGTGCCGCCGTAGGCGTCGTTGCCGAGCAGGATGCGCTGGCCGGGTCGCAACAGCCGCAGGATGTTGTCCTCGGCCGCCAGCCCGCTCGCGAACGCGAGCCCATGAGCGGCTTCCTCGAGGGAAGCGACCTGCGCTTCGAGTGCCGAACGTGTCGGGTTGCCCGACCGGGAGTACTCGAAGCCCTTGTGGTTGCCCACGCCGTCCTGGGCGAAGGTGGTCGACAGCGAGATCGGCGTGACGACCGCTCCCGTGGTCGGCTCGGGATCCTGGCCGGCGTGGATCGCCCGGGTGGAGAACGAATGGCGGCTCGACGCCTCGACATCACCCATCGTCGCGGCCCTCCAGCGCGGCCTCGGCGACCGCGGTGAAGTACGACAGCACGTCGGTGCGGGTGAGCACGCTGAGCGGTCTGCCGCCCGACAGCACGAGCAGGGCGGGTGCCGACTCGAGCATCTCGACGGCGAGTTCGACCTTCTGGCCGACACCGATCGTCGGCAGCTTCGGACCCATCACCTTCTCGATCGGGGTCGACATCACACTGGGGTCGCGGTGGATGACCTCCATCAGCTCGAGTTCGTCGATCGACCCCGACACCTCGGCTGCGGCGAACGGCGGCGTGTTCTTGCACACAGGGAGCTGGCTGACCCCGTTGGTGCGCATCAACTCGATCGCGTCGGACACCGGCTGGTGCGGGTTGACGTAGAGCAGGTTCTCGATCGACGCGTTGCGGGTGTCGAGCACCGCGCCGACGCACCGCTCGCACTCGCGGAGGAACCCGAAGTTGGCCATCCACGCATCGTCGAACACCCGCGACAGATAACCGCGTCCAGAGTCGGGGTTGAACACGACGACCATGTCGTCGGGCCCGGCGGCCTTGGCCACCTTGATCGCGGCGGCAACGGCCATGCCGCCCGAGCCACCGATCAGGATGCCTTCACGCTCGGACACGTAGCGGGCGGTGAGGAAGCTCTCCTCGTCGCTGATCGGGATGATGTCGTCGAGCAGTTCCGGCTCCCATGCGGCCGGGAAGAAGTCCTCACCGACACCCTCGACCAGGTACGGGCGACCGGAACCTCCGGAGAACACCGAGCCCTCGGGATCGGCGGCGATGATCTTGATGTCGGGGTTCATCGACTTGAGGTAGCGGGCGACGCCGGTGATCGATCCGCACGTGCCGGCGCCGGCGATGAAATGGGTGATCCGCCCGCCGGTCTGGCGCCAGATCTCCGGGCCGGTGGTCTTCTCGTGCGCCACCGGGTTGTGCGGGTTCTGGTACTGGTTGGGGCGGAACGCGCCCAACTCGTTGGTGAGACGTTCGGCGACGCTGTAGTAGCTCTGTGGGTCGTCGGGCTCGACGGCCACCGGGCACACGACGACCTCGGCGCCGTACGCCTTGAGCAGGGAGATCTTCTCGGGTGCGACCTTGTCGGTCATCACGAACACGCAGTCGTAGCCACGTTGCGCGGCCACGATGGCGAGACCGACGCCGGTGTTCCCGCTGGTGGGCTCGACGATCGTGCCGCCGGGCTTCAGCACTCCCTCACGCTCGGCCGCGAGGATCATCTCGAGGGCCGGCCGGTCCTTGGCCGAGCCGCCGGGGTTGGTGCTCTCGTTCTTCATGGCGAACACGCACTCGATGTCCTCGAGTTCGCTCAGCCGCTTCAGGCGGATCAAGGGCGTGTTGCCGATGGTGTCGATCACCGAGTCGACGATCTCGGTCCCGACGAGACGTGGATCGCTCATGTGGTCGACAGTACCCGTCGTGGGGCCGCCACGCTACGGGTCACCCGAACACGCGGTTCGCGAGACGGCTCGCCGCATTCGGCTGCGGCGGCTCGAACCCGTCGGGGAGCAACTCGGGGTGGCGTTCGGTGAGGAATGCGATGAGCTCGCCCGCCGACGGGTTGACGAACCCGGTGCCGCCGATCACGACCGTGGGGACCGTCTCGTTGCCGTTCGCGTGCTGTCGCACGATCGCTGCGTCGTCGGCGCTGTCCCAGATGTTGTGTTCGACACGTTCGATGCCGAGCTTGTCGAGTTTGCGCTGCAGCATCGAGCAGAATCCGCAACCGGGCCTCCAGTAGAGATCGATCCGGCTGACGATTTCCGCAGGCTGCTCGGGCATGCCCGGTGCAACGATGCGGGCGCGGATGTATTCCCCGTTGGTCTCCACACGCGCGGGGCTCACGGCGACGTCGCGGGTAGCGGCTGGCAGACTGGAACGATGACGACCCCCGAATCCGATTCGTCGGTGTACCTCGCCCGTCTGGCCAAGGTGCGCGCCGCGATGGCCGTGTCCGACATCGACACGCTGCTGCTGTCGGTGGGCCACGACCTGCCGTACCTCACCGGGTACACGGCGATGCCGCTCGAACGGCTGACCATGCTCGTCGTGCCCCGCGACGCCGGTGCCACGATGGTGATCCCGGCGCTCGAGGCCCCGCGGGTACGTCAGGTGCCCGGCGTGTTCGACCTCCTGCCCTGGGGTGAGACACAGGACCCGACGGCGATCGTCGCCGGCCTCGCTGCCGGCTCCGGCCGCGTTGCCGTCGGCGACCAGATGTGGGCGCGGTTCCTCGTCGAGCTGCTCCCGCAGCTGCCCGGCGCCGAGTACACCCGGGCGGTCGACGTGGTCGGTCCGCTGCGGATGTCGAAGGATCAGGCGGAGATCGACGCGCTCGCAGCGGCCGGGGCGGCCGTCGACCGCATCGCCGGCGAACTGCAGCGCGGCGAGATCCCGCTCGTCGGGCGCACCGAGGCGGAGGTCTCGGCACATCTCGGCCGGCGGATCCTCGAGGAGGGCCACGACAAGGTCAACTTCGCGATCGTCGCCGCCGGCGAGAACGCGGCGAGCCCGCACCATCACGCCGGATCGCGTGTGATCCGCGAGCACGAGATCGTCCTGTGCGACTTCGGCGGCACGATGAACGGCTACTGCTCCGACACCACGCGCTGCGTCTTCACCGGTGAGCCGATCGCCGAGGTGGCGGAGGCCTACGCCGTATTGCACGAGGCCCAGCGCGTCGGGGTCGAGGCTGGGACGGTCGGGACGCCGTGCGAGGAGATCGACCGGGCGACGCGTCGGGTGATCGACGACGCCGGCTACGGCGACTTCTTCATCCACCGCACCGGTCACGGCATCGGGATGGAGGAGCACGAGGACCCCTACATCGTCGAGGGCAACACCCTGCCGCTGGAGGCCGGTCACGCCTACAGCGTCGAGCCCGGCATCTACGTCCCGGGCAAGTGGGGCATGCGGCTCGAGGACATCGTCGTCGCCACCGCCGACGGCCCGGTCGCGTTGAACAACTCCGATCACTCCCTGGTCGGCGTGGGATGAGGTCGATGCGGTCGATGAGGTCCATGAGGTCCATGCGGTCCCGTTCGAAGGTCGCCGTCCTGATCGCACTCGCGGCGGTCGGGACGGTGCTCGTGTCCGCTTCCCCCGCTCGCGCCGACGCCGTCGCCGCACCGGTCGTTCGTCAGACGACACCCGGCGGCGAGGCAGCGACGGCGCTGCTCCCGCTCCCGCCGTGCCGGCTCTTCGACGCGCGGCGGACCCCGGATCTGGAGCGCATCGACGCGTCGACCTGGCGGCTGTCCGTCGTCGGCCGCTGCGGCGTTCCGGCCTCGGCGCGTTCGGTGGCGGTCAGCATCGTCGCCACGGGTACGACGGCGCCGGGGTTCGTGACCGTGTCACCGGGCGGAACGCCCCGTCCGGACGTGTCGAACCTCAACTACGAACGCGGCAACACCGTGGCGAACTCGGCCGTCGTGAAGCTCGGGTCATCCGGATCGATCGACGTGCACACGTCGGCTCCCGCAGAGATCATCATCGACGTGACCGGGGTGTTCGTCGAGACGCCCGCTGCCGTCAGCGCGGGTCGCTTCGTCGCTGCCGATCCCACCCGCGTGGTCGACACCCGAGTGTCCGCTCCACGCGGCGACGGCGAGATCCGCGTGCCGCTCCCCGCCGGCGTTCCCCGCGATGCGATCGCGCTGGCGGTCAGCGTGACCGCGGTCGACGCGGCCACCGACGGTGGCTATCTGTCGGTGTATCCGGCGGGCGGCCAGCGCTCGGACACCTCGGTGGTGAACACCGACGAACACAATCGAACCCGGGCGAACGCGGTGTTCGTCGCTGTCGGCGCCGACGGGTTCGTGGTGTTCCGGTCGATGGAGACCGACGTGCTCGTCGACGTGTGGGGCTGGTTCACGGGGCCATCGGCGCCGCCGTCCACCGATGGGTTGTTCGTGCCCCAGGAACCGACGCGCGTCTGGGATTCACGGTTGTCCCTCGACCCGGTGCACCGGGGCGGGACCGTCGAGCGGGATCTCGCGCTCGACGCAGCGGCGATCGTTGCGAACGTGACCGTCGTCGAACCGACGGGGGCAGGGTTCGTGTCCGTGTTCGCAGCGGGGACGCCTCGTCCGGACGTCTCGTCGCTCAACTACCGGTGGCGGCAACCGGTCGCAGCGCTGACCGTGTCTCGTCTCTCCGACCGGGGGGTGGCGTTGCACTCCTTCGCCGGGGCGCACCTGCTCGTCGACGTCGCCGGATGGTTCACCGGAGCCGCGGTGGCAGCGACCACGCCGCCACCGGCGAACGACTTTCCGCCCGGTGACTCGGAGGTGCTGTTCGTGTCGGATTCGTCGTTCGCCGGGATCCGCTGGAACGGGGCACTTCCGGTCCTTGCCGGAGCGGCGTTCGACAGCCGGCTGGAGTCGTGCCGCCGCCTGATCGGCGCGTCGTGCCGAGGCCGAGAGGGCTACGCCCCGCGGACCGCGGAGAGGGAACTCGCGACCGCGACGTTCGGCCGGTACGACACGGCGATCGTCGCCGTCGGGTACAACGACTCGGCGTTCACGTTCTCTCGGGCACTCGACGCCGTCATCGCGATGGCGCGCCTGCGGGGCATCGACCGTGTGATGTGGCTGACCTACCGGGAGAACGTCGGGTACGTGTCACCGGCGGGCGTGTCCAACAGCGCGTCGTTCGTGGCGATGAACCAGTGGTTGCGTTCGGCGGCGGCGTCCGGGCGATACCCGGAGCTGATCGTCGCCGACTGGCATGCCTACTCCTTCGTGCAGCGGGGCTGGTTGACCTCCGATGGAGTCCACTTCACGGTGGCGGGTGCTCGCGCCGCGGCCGAGTACGTGTCCCGCAAGATGGCGGCGATCGAGCGCCGGCCGTGTCCGGCGACGATCGGTGGGCCGTCGACGCCCGGTGGCTGGTGCGCCGACCCCGACCTGACCGGTCCGCCGGGGGACTAGCTGCTGGCGAACTTGGTCTCGTCGGGGACGTCGCTGACGGCCGTGAGCTCGATCAACAGGTCGGCG
>Ga0272441_10012609_pt1 | contig 12307 bp, 10 predicted proteins | sample SSMProp6N_FD_193582 | JGI IMG/M metagenome (GOLD analysis project Ga0272441, IMG submission 193582) | Marine sediment archaeal communities from Little Sippewissett salt marsh, Falmouth, MA, United States - SSM-Prop-6N | ecosystem: Environmental > Aquatic > Marine > Wetlands > Sediment ...
GCAGGGCCTGCTGCTGATGATCCCCAACATGTACAAGATCTCCGGCGAGCTGCTACCGGCGGTGTTCCACGTCTCGGCTCGCGCCCTCGCCAGCCATGCCCTGTCCATCTTCGGCGATCACTCCGACGTGATGGCAACGAGGCAGACGGGCTTCGCGCTTCTCGCGTCGGCGTCAGTGCAGGAGGTCATCGACCTCGGCATTGTCGCCCACGTATCCGCCCTGCGATCGAATGTGCCGTTCGTCAGCTTCTTCGATGGTTTCCGCACCTCTCACGAGATCTCGAAGGTCGATGTGGTCCCCTACGAGGAGATCGCCAAGATCCTGCCACTGGACGCGGTGGCACGCTTCCGCCGGCGAGCGATGAACCCCGAGCACCCGCACCTACGCGGGACCGCGCAGAACCCAGACATCTACTTCCAGAATCGCGAAGCGGCGAACGCGTACTACCTTGCGGCGCCGGGGATCGTCGCGGATGTGATGAAACAGGTGTCCGAACTCACGGGGCGCTCCTACCATCTGTTCGACTACGTCGGGGCACCGGACGCGGATCGGGTCGTGATTTCGATGGCGTCCTCCTGCGACGTCATCGAGGAGACGGTCAACCACCTTTGCGCAGGCGGCGAGAAGATCGGGCTCGTGAAGGTCCGCCTCTATCGTCCGTGGTCGACCGAGCACTTCCTTCAGGCGCTCCCCGCCTCAGTAGAGCGGATCGCCGTCCTCGATCGGACCAAGGAGCCAGGAGCGCAAGGCGAGCCGTTGTACCTTGATGTGCGAAGCGTCTTCCAGGGCTCCGGGCGCGACATCCGCGTTGTCGGCGGTCGCTACGGCCTGGGATCGAAGGACTTCACCCCGGCGATGGTGAAGGCCGTGTTCGACAACCTCACGGTCGATGAGCCGAAGAACGGATTCACCGTCGGGATTGAGGATGACGTGACGCACACGTCGCTACCGCTGCCCTCCGAGATGGATGCCACGCCCGATGGGACGATCCAATGCATGTTCTGGGGCCTTGGATCCGATGGAACCGTTGGCGCCAACAAGAACGCGATCAAGATCATCGGCGACAACACCGACATGTACGCCCAGGGCTACTTCGCCTACGATTCGAAGAAGTCCGGAGGCATCACCGTATCCCACCTGCGCTTCGGGCCGAAGCCGATCCAGTCGTCGTACCTCGTCAAGACCGCCGACTACGTCGCCTGCCACAATCCGGCGTACGTCGATAAATATGACCTGCTCGCCGGGATCAAGGATGGCGGCACGTTCGTGCTCAACTGCCCGTGGGATCTCGACGAGCTGGAGGAGCACCTGCCGGCGGCGCTGAAGCGGACCATCGCCGAGAAGAGGCTGGCGTTCCACACGATCGATGCGGTCAGGATCGCCGGCGAGGTCGGCCTCGGCGGCCGGATCAACATGATCATGCAGACCGTGTTCTTCAAGCTCTCCGGCGTCCTTCCCGTGGACGAAGCGGTCGCGCATCTGAAGAAGGCGATCGAGAAGGCGTACGGACGCAAGGGCGAGAAGATCGTGCAGATGAATAACGCCGGCGTGGACGCGGCGCTCGATCCGGCCAATCTGCGGAAGATCGACGTGCCCGCCACCTGGGCAGAGGCGACCGGCACACCGGGCAAGCTGCCTCAGCCGCAATGGGTCCTCGATGTCATGCGCCCGATGATCTTGCAGGATGGCGACAAGCTTCCGGTCAGCGCGTTCGCTGCCGAACTCGACGGGGCATACGAGTGGACCGGCCCGGATGGCTCGTTCCCCGTGGCAACGACACAGTATGAGAAGCGCGGTGTAGCGATCAATGTACCCCACTGGATCCCCGACAACTGCATCCAGTGCAACCAGTGCGCTTTCGTCTGCCCCCACGCCACGGTTCGCCCGTTCCTCGTGACCGAGGACGAAGCGGCCGCGGCTCCGGAAGGGTTCCAGACGATCCAGGCCATGGGAAAGGGAATGGAGGGCTACGGCTTCCGCATTCAGATTGACGTGCTGGACTGCGTCGGATGCGGCAACTGCGCAGACGTCTGCCCCGGAATGAAGGGGGAGAAGGCACTGGAGATGAAGCCGCTCGAGTCGCAGCTCCCGCAGCAGCCGCTGTACGACTACGCAGTCGGCCTTCCCATCCGCGATGAGGTGATGGACTGGAAGACGGTCAAGGGGAGTCAGTTCCGCCAGCCGCTGTTCGAGTACTCCGGTGCATGCCCCGGCTGTGGAGAGACGCCGTACGTCAAGCTGGCAACGCAGATCGCCGGCGACCGAATGATGATCGCCAACGCGACCGGCTGCTCGTCCATTTACGGAGGCTCCGCTCCCGCCGTCCCGTACACCGTGAACGAGAAGGGACACGGCCCCACGTGGGCCAATAGCCTCTTCGAGGACAACGCGGAGTACGGCTTCGGCATGGTGCTCGCACTCGATGCACGCCGTGCCCGGCTGGTTCGGCTGGTGCGGGAGGCGGCAGCAGGAGCGTCCGGTGCGCTGGAGGCAGCGATGCACGCGTGGGTCGAGCAGAGAGACGACGCCGAGGGATCACGGGTGGCCGGGGATAGGCTCGCCCAGCTTCTGCAAGCCGAGGGCGACAGGTACGCCGAGCTTCTGTCCATGCGCGACCTATACACGAAGAAATCGGTGTGGGTCCTCGGCGGGGACGGGTGGGCGTACGACATCGGCTACGGCGGCCTCGATCACGTCGCCGCGATGAACAAGGACATCAACGTCCTCGTCATGGACACCGAGGTCTACTCCAACACCGGCGGGCAGTCGTCCAAGGCCACACCTACAGGGTCGGTTGCCAAGTTCGCCGCGTCCGGCAAGAAGACCAAGAAGAAGGACCTCGGCCGGATGCTGATGACGTACGGCTACGTCTACGTCGCCTCCGTGGCCATGGGCGCCAACAAGAACCAGTGCCTGAAGGCGTTCCTTGAGGCCGAGAGCTACCCCGGGCCCTCTGTCATCATCGCCTACGCCCCGTGCATCAACCAGGGATTGAAGAAGGGGATGGGTAAGTCTCAGGAAGAGGAGAAGCTCGCCGTCGAGGCCGGCTACTGGCCGCTGTACCGACACGATCCGAGGCTCGCCGCCGAGGGCAAAAACCCCTTCCAACTCGACATGAAGGAGCCCACAGGAGACTTCCAGGAGTTCCTCATGGGCGAAGTACGGTACGCGAGTTTGCACCAAACCTTCCCTGAGGAAGCGAAGAAACTCAACGCGCAGCTCGAGAAGGAGTACAAGGAGCGCTACGAGACCTACAAGAAGATGGCGGAGTAGGGCGCTCGCTTCCCAAGAATCGACACCCGCGGGGACGGCAGATGCCGTCCCCGCATTGATTCCCAGGGCTACCCAAGCCGATTGGGCGGATTGTGGAGTTTGCAGACGTCGGCTACGCTACGCGGCAATCCGATACGGTAAGGAGCTCCCATGCTGAAGGTCAACGAGTACTTCGACGGCAAGGTCAAGTCCATCGGCTTCGAGGACAGCCACGGACCGATCACGTCCGGCGTGATGATGCCCGGCGAGTTCACGTTCTCGACGGCTTCTCCGGAGAGAATGACGGTCATCACCGGCTCGCTGGCTGTTCACAGGCCCGAGGACAGCGACTGGCTGACCTTCCTTCCCGGACAGACGTTCGACGTGCCGGCAAGCGTCTCCTTCGACGTCCGGGTCGAGGAGCCCACCGCCTATACCTGTCGCTACGGCTAGCGGGGCACCTGCTGTCCCCGCTTCCCCGTGCCGCCCGAGAAGGCCAAGCGAGTGGGCGGAAGAGGCTCCCAGAGAGCGAGCGGCTTTCGATAGGCGACGTGCCGCCGATAGGGCTTGAAGCCGAGAGACTCGTAGAGCTCCCGAGCGCCGGGGGGGGGTGCCGCTGTCGACACCGAGAAGCGTTTCGGTCATCCGTATCTCGACGAACATGCGGACGCTCACGGTGAGAAGAACGCGGGCCAGACCGCGGTGGTGCCAGGGCCGACGCACGAAGACGTCGTGGGTGTAGCCCCGCGGGATCCCGACCCAGTCGTTCCTCCGATCGTCGACGTAGCTGATGACCGCCCCCGCGCCGGTCTTGGGGTCAGGTCTTTATTTTTGGCATTGCTCGCGCTAGACTGACGTCATGTCACGTCCTCTGAGGATCGAATTCGAAGGTGCCATCTACCATATCACCAGTCGAGGCAATGATCGCGGTAAGGTCTTCTTCACCGACACTGACCGAGCGGCGTTCCTTGAGTTGCTCGGCGACGTCGTCAAGCGCTTCTCTTGGATCTGTCACGCGTACTGCCAGATGACGAACCACTACCACTTGGTGGTTGAGACACCCATCGCCAACCTGTCAAGGGGAATGCGCCACATCAACGGCGTCTACACGCAGAGGATCAATCGGCTGAACAAGCGATCGGGGCATGTCCTGCAGGGACGATTCAAGTCAGTCCTCGTTGAGAAGGGAAGCCACTTGCTGGAGCTGGCCCGATACGTTGCTCTGAATCCCGTCCGCGCCAAGATGGTGCGTTCTGCCAAGGACTGGAAGTGGAGCAGCTACCGGGCGACCGCAGGGATTGGCGAAGTTCCCAGTTTCCTAACGACGGACTGGATCCTCTCTCAGTTTGACGGGAGCCGTTCGAAGGCTCAGCACGCCTACCGCAGGTTTGTGCGTCAAGGCCGAGGTGTCGAGATCTGGGATGAGCTTCGTCACGGCTGTCTGCTGGGCACGGATGCCTTCGCGAGCCAGATGGCAACACTCCTCTCCGAGCGAGGAGTCGCCGCCGAGTTCCCGCGATCTCAACGACTCGCAGCTCGTCCATCACTCTCGCAGCTGTTCTCGGACGTCACGGATAGAGCTTCAAGGGATGAGCAGATCCACAAGGCGATGCGCGTTCACGGGTACACGCTGAGAGAGCTCTCCGAGCATCTTGGCCTTCACTATTCGACCATCAGCGTAGTCGGCAAGCGAGTCGACAGGCAACGAAGGCACCAAAAATAAAGACCTGACCTCGATCCGCATCATCTGCTCACTCTTCCTCCAGGGACTGCGCCACGGCCTCCAGTTGCTGTGTCATCCAGGTACGGCCTTCGCTCCAGGTCCTGAATGGCTCGGGGAGTCGCTCAAGCAGAGCGTCCTCCATCTCCTCGCCAGCCGCTTTCGCTTCGCGAACGACGGTTACGATCGACGCGATGCACTCCCTTGTGCGTCGAACACGATCAACGTCCCCGACGACGCCGTGCCCGGGCACAAAGGTCTTCGCATCGAAGGCCTCGAGCGCCCTCAGCGCCTCGATCCAGCCCAGGGGATTGGCATACATCAGGAACGGCATCGTGTCGAAGAAGCCGAGGTCGCCCATGAAGACGACTTGGGCATCCGGTATCGACAGATAGACGTCGCTCACGGTATGAGCCTTCTTCACCTCGATGAGATCGACCGACCGCTTCGACCCCATCAGCCGGAGTCTCCCCTCGAACACCATGTTCGGGCGGACGACCCGAAGCTGCGGCGCTTCTGCCTGAAGCGCGCGGTAGCGAGCGAGGTTCGTCTCGATCCCCTCGCGCTTCTTGGTGTTCGTCTCCTCCCCACACGTGGCTGCCAGTTCGTCGATCTGCTTGGCGAAGTCCTCGAGCTCGTCGGGCAGCTTCGCGTACTCCGCCATCCACTCCTCGAGATGCGGCAGCATGTCGTGCGTGACGAGGATCGGCGTTCCGTCCGCGAAGGCTTGGTTCCCCAGCCAGTGGTCGGAGTGGAAGTGGCTTAGCGCAATCCATGTCGGCTCGCGCCCGGTGAGCTCAAGGCATGCGCGCGCCAGATCCTCGCCGTACGACGGCAGCGTCAGCGTGTCGAACACGAGCGTTCCGTTGCCGAGGTCGACAATGCCCGCATTGCTGTGACAGAGCCCCCACTGGGGCCCCACCGCAGCGTAGACGCCGTCAGCCAGCATCTGGATCTTGAAGAACTCGGACGCAAACGCGGATGCACTGCCTGACATGACGGCCTCCTGGCGAGAAACGGAAGATGCATCTATAGTACGCGACGGTCGCCCAACGTACGTCAATCCCTATACACCAGCGCGGAACCTGAGGTTCTTCCTCATGAACTCCGGAGGAAGGGTCCGCGACGCGATCGGTGCCGTGCCTAGCCCGCGGACGCTGCGACGGCTCCCGCCCACGCCGACAGCCTCTGCCACGCACGCCGTGCGCGCATTGAGCACTTAATCCCCGGCGAATACCAGGAAGACACGGTACCGGGACTCGAGATGCGGACTTCGACATGCCAGCTACAGATGAACCTGCTGCCGGCGGCGGCGGAGAGCCTACGTCGCGAACGGGAGTGCAAGGCGACGGTGGCTCGTTCCCCGGACGATGTGGAGAGCGGCGAGGCTGAGGGATCTGACGAGGGATTGGAGCTCCAGGCGGCGATCCATCGTGCCAGCCGGTACCATCCGCATCACTTGACGGGAGGTGCGCTCGGTGGGAGTGCTCTTGGGGGTGGCTGCGGCGACGCTGGGGATGTGGGTCCTGCTGCTGGCTGGGCGAGCGCTGTTCTGGTGGCCAACGCCACGGCTGAGCGCCAGTGACGAAGCCGCCGGTCTCGCTCCTGGCGTTGCTGCGGTAATCCCGGCGAGGGACGAGGCGGACGTGCTCCCCGAGACGCTCCCCTCCGTGCTCACGCAGGAGTACGCTGGATCGCTGTATGCCATCGTGGTCGACGATCGGAGTGCAGATGCGACAGCCACGGCAGCGCGCGAAGCCGCGACCGCCGCTTCGCAAAGTGGACGGCTGACGGTCCTCCGCGGCACGCCGTGTCCCGATGGATGGGCGGGGAAGCTGTGGGCGTTGGAGCAGGGCGTTCGTCACGCTGCCGATTCCGCTGAGGTACGTTCGACGGGCGATGCTCGATCGGACTACTTGTGGTTCACCGATGCCGACATCGCGCACGAGCCGTGGGTGCTGGGTGCGCTTGTCGCCCGGGCGGAGGCGAGTCGCCTTGACCTCGTCTCGGTGATGGCGACGCTGCGCGTGGACTCGTTCTGGGATCGGTTGCTGATTCCTGCGTTCGTGTACTTCTTCGCCAAGCTGTATCCATTCCGCTTCGTCGGAGATCCGCGCCGCCGCACCGCGGGCGCCGCCGGTGGATGCGTGCTCGTACGGCGACGCGCCCTGGACGAAGCTGGCGGCTTGGCCGCCATCCGCTCAGCGCTGATCGACGACTGCGCCCTCGGGAAGCTCATCAAGGGTTCCGGGGGACGGATCTGGCTCGGCTACTCCTGCGGCGTTCGCAGCATTCGAAGCTACGGACGTCTTGGGGACATCTGGCGCATGGTCGCGCGATCCGCGTACACTCAGCTTGGCCACTCCCCGATCGCCCTCCTCGGCACCGTTCTCGGGATGCTTCTCCTCTACGCCCTGCCCCCCGTGCTCAGCATCGTTGGAGCGATCGCCGCGGCGCTGGGCGGGGCGGCTGTGCTATCCTCGGCAGTCGTCAGCGGTGGTGCGTGGGCGCTGATGGCGGCAAGCTTCGTCCCACTCCTACGGCATCATGGCGTCGGGCCCTGGGTGGCGCCGCTGCTCCCCGTCGCCGGCGTGCTCTACACAGCGATGACCCTGTCGTCGGCGTGGCACCACGCGCGCGGCCGAGGCGGCGCCTGGAAGGGACGAACGTACTGAAATGGGGCCAGGCTGCTCGCCTGGACCGTGCCACCCCTCCCGCAGCAAGATGGCCGTGTTCAGAGCCGCTCCTGAGGGGCGTTGAGCGCAGACGCCGTCAGATCGGCAGTCGAATGCCTCCATTCCCACCTCGGCGGGTACCGTAGGAGGATCGTCGCTCGCGCCATGCAGCGGCGCCAGATCTCACGGGCAGTTCTCGTCGACCACCCAGATGGGGTTGCCTTCGGGGTCCGTGATCCCCCGTACCAGAACTGCCCCGCTTCGTCGAACGAAGGGCCGAAGGCAGCAGCCGTGCCAAGCCGATGCAGATGCTCGAAAAATGCCTTGACATCGGCGATGGCGACCCGGAGCAACACGGTGTTGCACGCGCGATCACTCGGTGCCACGCCCGCCTCCGATGCCGGTGCGATGCCGACCCGGATGCGGGAGCGGGTTTCCAGATTGCTGTAGCGATACGCTTCGCTGAACTGCCGGACGACGCGGAAGCCCAACACGCCCACGTACCACGCAACCAGTGCATCGTAGTCCTCAGCGAGGATGACGACCTCGCGCGGCTGGAGGAGCGCATCCCCGGAATCCGTCATCCGCGCACATCCCCCACGACTACCGCGCATCGGCAAGGGCCCTGCCGATCTCGAATGCGGCTCCGATCCGCTCGCCGATGGCGTAGTAGGCCGGCTCGGAGGTTGCGAAAACGAACGGATGCAGCTTCTCGATCGAAAGATGGCCGTTCTCATCGAGCACGTCATCATCGGCCTGCACGTCGAGGATCTCGCCGACAAACAGCGTGTGCAGGCCTATCTTCAGGGTGTGGATCAGTCGGCACTCCACGTTGACGGGGAATTCCGTCACGATCGGGGCATCGACTCCGTTGGCCTTCTCGGCGGTGAGTCCGGCAACGGCGAACTTGTCGACGTCGTTGCCTGAGGCACTCCCGATGTAGTCCACGAGGATCGCTTGGTCGACCGTCGGCAGGTTCACGGTGAACGCCTCCCGCTCCACGATTGCCCTGTGGGTATGCGTCGCCTCACGCAGCGCGACGCAGACCGCCGGCGGCCGGGAACAGCAGATCCCGACCCACGCAGCAGCCATGATGTTCGCCTTCCCCGCCGTGTCGTATGTACCCACTGTCCACACCGGCACGGGCGTGACCAGTGTCTTGCGTCCCAGCGATCGTTTCACGGCACCTCCTTGAGAGCTGCGGCCGGCGCTCCGGCGCCTTCCTCCTATGGCGAGTGCGCGCTCTGCCGCGCGCCTCTGGCGACTGGTTTGCCTCTCCTATGGCGAGTGCGCGCTCTGCCGCGTGTTCTGCTTCGCAGAGCCACGCTCTCAACCACGCCCCTCCCGTGGTGTGCGTGCGCCTTCGGCGCCCTCCTCTTACGGGGAGTGCGCGCTCTTACCGCCCGCCTCCCGTGGTGTGCGTGCGCCTTCGGCGCCCTCCTCTTACGGGGAGTGCGCGCTCTTACCGCCCGCCTCCCGTGGTGTGCGTGCGCCTTCGGCGCCCTCCTCTTACGGGGAGTGCGCGCTCTTGACTACGTAGCCGCCGGATTTCTCGTCGCGCTCCAGCTTGAGAATCCCTTGCTTGCCGCCCTCCTCAAGAAGCTCCCCAAACGAGCGAAAGCCGTAGTAGGACTCGCTGAAACCCGGCTTCCGCCGCTTGAGCGTCTGCTTGATCATCGAGCCCCATATGCTCTGACCCTCACCTCGCTCCTCCACCAGAGCCTCGTACGTCTCAACGATAAGATCCCATGCCTCCTGCTTCTTCGCGTCGACCGGCGGCTTCGCCTTCCCGCCTTTCGTGCCCGAGGGCTTCCTGGTCGTCGTCTTCGGCCCCCTCGAAGGCGCTCTCTTCCGACGAGCAAGGTCATCGTAGAACAGGAACTCGTCGCAGTTCGCCATCAGCAGATCCGACGTCGAACTCTTGACGCCGACGCCGATGACCGTCTTGTTGTTCTCACGAAGCTTGCTGACCAGTGGTGAGAAGTCGGAGTCGCCACTGATGATCACAAACGTGTCCACGTGCTCCTTGGTGTAGCAGAGATCCAGCGCATCGACCACCATTCGGATGTCGGCCGAGTTCTTCCCCGACTGGCGGACGTGAGGGATCTCGATCAGCTCAAACGATGCTTCGTGCATCGGTGTCTTGAACTCCTTGTAGCGAGCCCAGTCGCAGTACGCCTTCTTGACGACGATATTCCCCTTCAGCAGAAGCCGCTCGAGCACCTTGCTGATGTCGAATTTGGGGAACTCCGCCTCCTTCACTCCCAGTGCGATGTTCTCGAAATCGCAAAACAGCGCCATGTTGATCGTCTCCACGGCGTGCGCCGGAGACTCGGATCCCTTGGTAGCCATATCCCGAACAGACTACAGCGAGAACAGCGCGTTCAGTCGCTCGATGGCGTCAGCCATCGTTTGTCCGCGCCGCGACTTCGCCCAGTTGACAACTGCCGCCCCCACAACCTCGGCTCCCTTCGCCTCACAGAGCTTGCGCATCTGGCGGACGGCGCGGTTCCCGCCCATCCACGGATAGGGGAACTGCTGCGTCGTCAAGCACGCAATCTTCTTCCCCTCAAGGGAATCCTCGCGCTCCAGGAACCTCGTAAGAACCGGCGACAGGGAGAACGCTTCCACGGCTGCGCCCAACACCAACCCATCGTACGGAGTGAGGTCCGGCGCAGCTTCGAGTTCGAACGCTTGCGCCCCACGTTTGCGTTCTCCGTGGACCTGTACCTGCAGCAGGTCGACTGCGTGCCCCGCGGAAGACAACCGCTCCTTCAGCTTCTCCGCCACGGTTAGGGTGTTCCCTGACCACGAGTAGACGACAACCCCGATCTTCATCGGTAACCTCCTATGCTGCCACGGCGCAAGAATACTCGACAGAAGGGCACAACGTGAATCTCGCCACAGCGGGGACCTGGCTCACCCTCAGCGCCGGATCACCACCTGTGAATACCGATCGGAAGAAGAGGAGCACGATGGCCGTGCCATCGCGAGGCGATCGCATCGACCAGATCGCGCCAGAGGAGCTAGACGTTGCGCGTCTGGCGCTCCCCCGCGATCTTCCACCGAGGGTCGTCGAAGCGTTGGATCTCGACGACGTATCCGTTGGGATCGCGGACGAACAGATGGTAGATGCCGTAGACCGCGTTGTGCACCGGCCCCCGCTCGATGCGGACACCGCGCCTGCGCAGTGCCACGGCCCAGCCGTCTACGTCTTCAGCAACCAGGGTGAGAACGACGCCCGCATCCGACGGCGGCACATGCCGCTCGCAGAAGCCGAGGAACGCCGCGTCTGCAACGCGGAAGACGCGGCAGCTCTCCTGCTCGAGGACCAACGGCAGGCCGAGCACCTCTGAGTAGAACGCGGACGTGGTCGCGAGATCCGTCGTGCCGAGGAACACGATACCGGCGTCAACCCGTGGATTCATCGTGCCTTCTCGCATCGCCACCCGCCTGCGGATCGGCCCCGTGGCCGATCTGCTGCCCATCGACTATCGCACCGAAGCGAAACCGGTCCGGCGGTACCTCTCCGGACCGGCACGTCCCCGAGCCCCCAGTTTTCGCACTCCCGGGCGACGCCGCCGCCCGGTCTGCATTGCCCCTCGTACGGCGTCCTCCGCTCGCTTGCTCCAGCGAGTGGACCCACGGCGGGCTCAGTTCTGCTGAGCGCAGCTGCACTTCGCGCGCAGCCCCTTCTCGTTCTTGATCACGATTCGGTAACGGCTCTTGTCGAGGATCCCCTCCCGCGCGAAGCGGTTCAAAGCAAGCGTCGTGTTCTCCCTCGCTGAGCCGATCATGTCCGCCAGTTCCTTGTGCGTCAGCTGGAAGCCGATGAGAATGCCTTCGTCGGTCTCGACGCCGTACTCGCTGGACAGCTTCAGCAGCTGACGCGAGAGACGCGCCTGGATGTCCTTGAACGCCAGGTCTTCCAACGTCTCCTCGAACTCACGGACCCGATCTGCGAAATGCTCCAGCAGCAACTGAAGATAGCGTGGCTCGTTTCGAATCGCATCCGCGAACGTCTTGCGATCTACACGGTAGAGGATCGAATCCTCGATCGCCGTCGCAAGGTGGCGTCGATGCTGCTCTCCTACGAGGCACATCTCCCCGAAGATGCCGCCGCAATCCACAATCACGAGCGTCAGCTTCTTCCCGCTCTCATCGAGGTACGCAAGCTTCACCCGACCTTCGTGTACGATGTACACTGAGGCGCTCGATGTTCCCGGCTGGTAGATCGTCTCCCCACGCTCCACAGTCACTGGGTCGCCAAGTTCTCGGACCAGCGGCTCGAAGCCTGTGTCTTCCCTGACGGTGCTCTTCATCCACATCCCCCTCGCCATCGCGGGTTCGTGACGTGAGCATAGATGGAGATAGTCGGGAATGAGAGGAACGGGGTGGTCCCAGAGGGGACCGTTGCCGGCCAGGGAAGGTAACCTCCGTCACCTCGCAACGTGGACGAAGGTGACATCGGTCACTTGCGACGCAAGGATTGCGGATGGGAAGAAAAGGGATAGCGCGGATTCTGTTTGCACCGTTCTGGTCCAGTACTCCCTAGAAAGGAGGTGATCCAGCCGCAGGTTCTCCTACGGCTACCTTGTTACGACTTCACCCCTCTTGCGGAAGTTACCCTCGGCGCTTACGAGAAGCGACTTCAGGTAC
>Ga0272441_10012610_pt1 | contig 12307 bp, 3 predicted proteins | sample SSMProp6N_FD_193582 | JGI IMG/M metagenome (GOLD analysis project Ga0272441, IMG submission 193582) | Marine sediment archaeal communities from Little Sippewissett salt marsh, Falmouth, MA, United States - SSM-Prop-6N | ecosystem: Environmental > Aquatic > Marine > Wetlands > Sediment ...
GCCGTCTCCGGTGCGGGATAGAAGTGGTTCACGAATGCCATCAAAAGGTCGTTTCTCGCAGTGTTCCCACCGGCGCTGTTGTAGGAGACGAAGTACCCTGCCTGCCGCTCCGGGATGATCACGAGGAGGGAGTGGAAGGTATCGGTATCGCCCCCGTGGGTGATGATCCGCTCGCCCCCGATGTGGTTCTCGTAGATCCCAAGACACATGCTGCTCACCCGCGGGTCGTTTGCAAACGCCGGTGCGTGCATCAGGCGTGCAGTATCCGGGGCGAGGACCTGAGCACCGTTCAGGGTGCCCTCCTCCATATGCATGCCGACGAACTTCGCCATGTCGGTCGCAGTCGAGCTGATGGTGCCCGCAGGACCGATCACAAAGGCCGTGTCCGGGACTGCCGCATTTGCCCCGCCGAGATAGTGGTAGCCGGATGCGGTGTATGCATCCATCTCCGGCGCCGCGGGGTAGGAGATGATGGTGTCCGTCATCCCGAGGGGGTCGAGGATATTCTCCTGCACGTACTGGTCATACGGGATGCCGGTGACGTCCTCGATGATCACCGCTGCAAGCGTCGTGCCGTAGTTCGAGTAGGAGGTAACGGTCCCCGGCGGATAGACGAGCGCCGGGATGTTCTCTTTGCAGTAGATCCGGAATGAGTAGAGGTCTGCCGGTTCTGCTACCGCGAAGTGAACCTCGGTCTCCTCGAACCCGGCCGAATGGGTCATCAGGTGGCGCATCGTCACGGGATGCCCGGGGTATGTCTCCGGGATGGAAAAATCCTTCAGGTAGGTGTTGACATCGGCATTGAGGTCGATGGTCCCCTGCTCCACCTGCTGCATCACGCAGGTCCACGTGAAGAGTTTTGTGATGGAACCCACATGAAAGAGGGTCTCCTCCGGGTTGACCGGTGTCTCTGTTTCGATATCGGCATACCCGTAGCCTCTTGCATAGACGAGTTCGCCATCCGCAACAACGGCGACCGCCGCACCCGGGATGTTGTATCTGGCCATTCCGGCCGGAACGGCGGTATCAAAGAATGCCGCTGCGTCTGCAGGGTCTGATACCTGTGGCGGGACGGGAGTGCCGGTAGCGGGCACGGTGGTGGTATCCGTGGCACAAGTCGGAAGGCATACAAGGGCGCAGAGGACGAACACAGCAATAAGGGCAGCGGTGCAGGGGCGAAGGCAGTGGCACCACCTGCGATCAGTGGAGAAATTACGGGCGGATTTCATCTCTGAATGAATCCTTGCTCTTTTGAGTATTTATAGTGGTTGAATGGGCGAAACGGCTGCTACTGACGGAATATGGATCATTTTGGAAACCAGGAAGGTAGCACTGTTCAAACGAAGTGCTTTTTATCAGGCACCATAAAGTAACATTCATGAACCTGAAGTGCCCCGGAACGATCGCTGCCCTTGCCATTGCCCTGCTGCTCGCCGTAACAGGTGCCGGGTGCATGGAGGCATCCGATGACCAGACACAGATCACCCCTGCCCCCGCCTCTGCGGCAGACGACCTCTGTTCACAGGCTGAAGCGGCGATGGCAGACGGCAACTATCGGATGGCGTCCTCCCTTTACGAGGAGGCATATGAGATATACACGGATTCTGACGATGCGGCAAACGCCCTTCTCGCCCGGAATGGCCTATTCCGTGCCACGCGAGCGGTCGCAGAATTCCCGTACAACCGGACCGCTGCAGTAGCGGTGATGCGGGAGAATATCCCCACACTTTCGGAGGATGGCATAGACGCATGGCTGGACAAGCATGCCCAGACAATCACCTCCGAGGGGGAGAGTCTCTACTTCTGGGATGTCGCACAGAATTATCTCTATGCAAACGGTGACCAGATTCGGCCAATGTCAGATAAGAGATTTGATGACTTTAGATATATTACCCGCTACGCGGATCCGACAGACGTCACTCCTGCCGGTGATTGCGGCACCCTTCCGTATGTGAACCCGATCCGCTATACCGGCATGGAAAGGCTTGCGCTGCCGGCGGACATCCTGCCGGAGACGGGGACAATTGCTATATGGTACCCCCTCCCGCTGGAGACCGCTTCCCAGCGGGATGTCGTCATAACGAATCTCTCCCATGAAGAGTATATCATTGCCGGGCCGGTGACAGAAGGGGAGATTGCCTATGTCTGTTATGAGGTCCCGGCCGATGAAATCGAAGGCGACCTCGTCATCACGGCGGATATTGCCTTCACTTCATACGAGCAGCGCTTCACGGTCGACCCGGCAACCGTCGGGGAATATAACACCATGGACCCTGAGTATATTCTCTACACCTCCTCCACCCGGAATATTGCGGTAACGGGCGACGTCCGTGACCTTGCACTCACGATCGTCGGCACTGAAACGAACCCGTATCTTCAGGCGCAGGCATTATATTGGTTCATCATCGATACCTACCCCTACAGTCATGTCCCCCACCTGTCTCTCGACACAGTCGTTCCAAAGGTGTCGGAGTCATCCCACATGTTCGCCACCGGTCACGGTGACTGCGGGACCCAGAGTATGTTCTTTGCGGCGCTCTGCCGCTCACTGGGTATTCCCGCACGGGCGACGGGGGGATACCAGATGCTCATAAGCGAAACCCCCGGGGCGCACTTCTGGGCGGAATACTATATTGAAGGCTATGGGTGGATCCCCTGTGATACGACGGTGGCAGAGATCGCAGACAGGGTGGACATTGCAGAAAAGGAGCGTGAGAAATTCAGGGCCTATTATGCAAACAATCTTGACCCAACAAGACTGTTCATCCAAAAAGACGTCGATGTACCGATGAACCCATCTCTCCCTGCAGATGCGGTCGTCTTCCGGTTAGTCCGGCAGGTTCCGGCCGTTTTATGTGATGAGGGTGAAATGGATCTTGATCTCCTTGCGGGGGAATATTTTACCATCCATGTTAAAGGAAAGGAGTAGGGACTTCTTTTTCTGTTTTATTGAATGGTGTTGTTGAGGTTCTCAACTCGCAGGATGAGTCTCTCAATTGCATACAATAGTTATAACGTGATTACTTTTTTCGTTCACGTGAAACGACTGTTCTCATCGAAGGTCCGGGTGTTCCCCCTGTCTCTGTGTTTGTGGTGCAGATTGCAGAGAATTGCCCATGTCGCTGCATCGGGGTAATTTTGGGGACGCTATTCTCCTATCACCTCGTCTGCCTCCCGCCACTGTGGCTGACAGATGGCAAGAAAGATGAGGTCACCCGTCCCGGTGTTTGCGATCCACTGCACCGCACCTGGCGGGACCGGGACGGTCTGGCCGGGTAAGATCTTCGCCTCTTCAGCACCGATATGCATCTTTCCCTCGCCTGAGAGGATGTAATAGACCTCGGTCTGGCGTGCAAGGTGGTGGGGGACGGTCGCTTCACCGGGTCCTAAGATACAGTGGCAGAGGCTCATGTCCATTGAGAAGTCCGGGTCGTTTTTCGGGTGCAGGAGTTCAGAGAGGCGGCACCCGTCACGGGACGTGAAGTATTCGGCGGTGGCGATGTCGCGGATATGCATGAAGATATGTGGAGGTCCGGACGGATAGGGATTGTGGATATGTGCCGTTTTTTTGAATAATGCGGTTCAGGTTGGTTCAGAAAAAAAGTGTTGAATGGATTATTGTCTCACGCAATGTGAATGTAGGACGCGACCACTTCTGCGATCTCGTCGTTCTTGCCGTAGAGTTTCTCGCTCATGCCTTCGTCTTCGAATGCCTTGAGGGTTGCAATCCTGCTGTCGATCATACCGGCGGGGAAGATGCCGTTCTCCTCGAAGATCGCACGCTTCTGCGCAAGCACGTCAGCGGATTCCCAGCATGAGATGGGCAGCTGCTTGAGCTGGTCGAGCCGTTCCTTGTTCTCCGGTTTGAAGATGTTGGTGTCAACATAGAGCTCATCAGCGAGTTCAAGCGCATTGGGCATGTTGATGCCGCGGAGGGCTGAGACGATGAGGCCTGCGAGGGTCAGGTAGATGTCTGCGGACCCATCTGCTACACGGTACTCGAATGTCTGTTTTGAAGGTCTTACTTCATCACAGCTGCAGTCATTGGGGTTTGCGTCGTGGGCCATGTTGCTGCCGCCGATCCATCCGAGTGGCACACGGACAACGACTGAGCGGTTCCGGTCTCCCCAGCAGATGTTGGTCGGTGCTTCTTGGTGGGGGACCAGACGAAGGTATGAGGTCGGGATGCAGTTTCCGAATGCGGTGATGGCATCGCCTGCGTCAAGGACACCAGCGATCATCTTGCGTGCCATCGGCGAGAGCACACCGTTTTCGACCATCAGGTTTTCGCCGTCTTTCTCTGCGAGCATGTGGAAGTGCAGACCGCTGCCTGCCTTGCCGACGGTGATCTTCGGTGCGAAACTGACCTCGACACCGTAGCGGAATCCAAGCATCCGGACAATCCACTTCGCGATGATCAGCTGTTCGGCTGTTTCCTCGACTTCTGTCGGGAGGAACTCGATCTCGTGCTGTTCATAGTACTTGTCGCCGCTCGTAAAACAGCCGACTTCAGAATGGGCGTACTTGATCTTTCCGCCTGCCTGTGCAATGAGTCTCATTGCCTCAATACGCAGGTCCTCGAACTTTGCGAATGGTTCTGACTCGTGGTATCCTTTCTGGTCGAGACCGGGGTAGTGCTCTTCCTTCTCACTGACGACGTAGTATTCCAGTTCTCCGAGTGCCTTGAAGGTCGCACCGGTCTGTTTTGTAAATTCTTCGTTTGCCTTGGTAAGGACGTATCCGGGTGCACTTGCCAGTGGTTTGCCTTCGTTGTCGTAGTAGGTGCAGAGTATCTCAAGGGTGGGTACTTCCGTGAAGGGGTTCACAAACGCGGTGCGGTACCGGGGGATGACATACAGGTCGCTGCTTCCTGCATCGATAAACGAGAACATCTGGCTTCCATCGATGCGCTCGCCATCGGAGAGAATGGTGTTCAGGTGCTCCTTTGAGGAGATGATGAAGTTCAGGGTCTTCAGTTTGCCGTCTTCTGCGACATACCGGAGGTTTACCATCTCGATCTCATTTTCTTCGCAGAAATGGATGATGTCTTCCTTGGTAAATTCAGCGGGTGACTTCTTGAGGAACCGGACAAGACTGTTCGGGTTCATCATGATTTCAGAATTTTTCATAAGCTAATAGTTTGAGTTCTGTTTCTATAAATTCCTAATGAGTTATAAATGTATATTTTATAATCATACAAATAGTAATGTTAATAAATTATTGGTAGGAATTTTCCTTCCCTTGCTCAATTGGGTGTTTGGCAGATATCTCCTGCCGGGGTATGGTGGATTATCCCGGTCATTTTCCTGTCAAAGTGTAGATTTTTCTTTGAATCTCTCTGCCATGAATCGTCCCGATGCTGTACGGATAAAACTGATGGATGCGCGGGTAATGGTCCGTCGACGAGGCAAAAAATTTTGGACTAAAACGAAATCATGTGTTCTTGTGGTGTAAATATATTTGAATTGACATCTTGGGTTTTGGTAATCTATTTATTAGTTCGTAGCGGAGACTAGTGCACCTGAAAAAATGTGGTATACTTCAGGAGTACTGATATATGTGGGTTTAGTTGACTTGATTAACAAAAAGGATCTGCCCTTTCTTTTTGCACTTCTTCTGGTGCTCGTGGTATGTACCATTCCGGCATCTGCTGCTGCATCAACCGAAGTAACCGTGCAAAAGATTGCAGACGATGGCACGATTGTCCTCAGTCAGAGGACAGTCAATGCCACATGGATGGAAGAAAATCTCCCGGTGATGGGAGATGGAATCACGCACTACTACGGGCATGGCCCGACGTTCAATCCTGACAATCTCTGGGACGAAGCAGAAGAGATAAACTGGCAGGATAAGGACTCGGGTGCTGTCAGGGGTACTGACATTAAAGACCTCTGCGACCTCGTAGGTGGTGCGAATTCCGGTGAGACCATTAAAATCGGAGAATGGACGGGCACATACATGGGATTTGCAAAGACATTCCCGTATGAAAATGTGTATGCACCCGATGCCCGTCAGGGTTCGATTGTGCTGACCTGGGAGACGAATGGGGATTCCGTGAATGACGGGTCATATAGCGACGGGATGCGTACGGTATTCTTCGCTGACAATTCCACGAATGCTGAAGGAAAACATGTCTATGGTACATGGGATATGCATGAGACCCTTCCGGAGGCGTACTGGCATTACTATTATGATAGTGGTGTTAATTATCCCGCAACAACAGGACTGTACGTGAAGTGGGTCAATATGATCCAGATCTATTCTGACGACCCTGCGCCTGAGAATGTTTACGATGGCACTGTCACACTTCCTGAAGGCAGCTTCTCCTGGACTGACTCCAAGGGAGACTCCTATGACATCGACTGGCGGACGCCCCACGGTGCACTGGAGGCCGCCGCAACAGACGGTGGATTTGAGTATGTTGCTGCCTGGAAGGGCTTTAAGAACACTGCCCTCCTGGACGACATCTTTGCAAATGAGACCTGGTACAACATAACTGACGACAAGTCAGTCGGATGGAACTACCTGGTTGATGGTGTGTACAAGGACTATTTCTCAGAGACAACTGGTATCTCGAACTATGCCGATCTGGAAGACGGGTCTGTCATTACCTACTACTATGGACCTTCGGATGACCAGACAACCGTGAATGCAACAGCAATCATCACGATTGAAGTGAACTTCGGCGGCTCCGGTCCGACACAGATCTATGACGGAACGGTGACGCTTCCTGAAGGCAGTTTCTCCTGGACAGATTCCAAGGGCGATTCCTATGACATTGACTGGCAGACGCCGCATGGTGCACTCGAGGCCGCTGCAACCGACGGTGGATTTGAGTATGTTGCTGCCTGGAAGGGCTTTAAGAACACTGCCCTCCTGGACGACATCTTTGCAGACGAGACCTGGTACAACATAACTGACGACAAGTCAGTCGGGTGGAACTACCTGGTTGATGGTGTGTATAAGGACTACTTCTCAGAGACAACTGGTATCTCGAACTATGCCGATCTGGAAGACGGGTCTGTCATTACCTACTACTATGGACCTTCGGATGACCAGACAACTGTGAATGCTACCGCTGTCATCACGATTGAAGTGAACATTGAAGGCGCCGGCCCGACACAGATCTATGACGGTGGCGTCACCCTGAATGCAGGCACCTTCGCATGGACCGACTCCAATGGGGACGCCCATGACATCACCTGGCAGACGCCGCACGGTGCACTCGAGGCCGCCGCAACCGACGGCGGGTTTGAGTATGTTGCCGGTTGGAAGGATTCAAAGAACACTGCGCTTCTCGACAATATCCTTGCAGACAGCGTCTGGTACAACTACTCTGATACTGACGGATGGAACTATCAGGTGAACGGTGTCTGGCAGAACTACTTCTCCGACACAACAGGCATCTCGAACTATGCTGGTCTTGCCGATGGCGATGTGGTGACCTATTATTATGGTCCGCAGGATGACACTACAACGGCCAATGCAACGGCCATTATCACGATTGACGTCACCCTCCCCTCTAACGAACCAACCGGTGCAGTCGACGTTCTCTTTGAGGGGTCCGTCGCGTTATCGGATGGCACCTTCGACTGGGACGGGCACGATGTCTCTGAGATGACCCCGCACGGTGCGCTTCAGGCCGCATCAGACAGTGCCGGATTTGAGTATGTCGGTTTCTGGAGCGGTAGCAAGAATACTGCAGCAATAGATAACATCGGAAGTGGAGATACCTGGTACAATTACAGCAGTGATGACGGCCTTGCCTGGAACTACCAGCTCAATGGTGTCTATCAGAACTACTGGTCCGATGTAACCGGGATATCAAACAACGTGATTGAAGATGGCGACTATGTGGAGTTCTACTATGGTCCGAAGTATGACCAGACACTCGAGAACGCCACTGCAGTTATCCGCATGTGGGTCAACCCGGCAGAGCCATATGGCCCGGTCGATGTCATCTACGAGGGTCCCGTCGAACTGAGCGATGGCACCTTTGACTGGGACGGCAACAATGTCTCGTACATGACACCGCATGGCGCTCTTGAGACCGCATCCGGCCTTGTGCCGTTCACCTATCTCGGCAGCTGGAAAGGATTCAAGAATACCGCTGTTCTGGACGATATTCTCGTGAATGGTGTCTGGTATAACTACACTGACACTACATGCTGGAATTATCAGTTGAATGGTGTTTGGCAGGATTACTTCTCTGACACCACCGGCATCTCGAACAACGCAATTAAAGACGGTGACTACGTCGAGTTTTACTATGGTCCAAAGTCAGACGAGACCACGGACAATGCAACTGCAGTCATCCGGATGCAGGTGGGCAGCGGCAGCGGCCCCACACCGGGAGAGGACTGGGAGATTACGGTCATCAACGGTGACCGGACGTTTGTCGTGGACAAGGCATACTTTGAGTCAGGCGTTACCTGCGGTCATGCAGCATCGTACACCGATGAAGACGGTACCTGGGCCGGCATGCCGCTCTACTTCCTCGTAGGTCTTGTCGATGACGACAACCAGCATGGCTCCGGTGCCTTCAACCGCGAACTTGCAGCAGCAGGCTATTCGGTTGAGGTGACCTCGTACGACAACTACTCGATCAACTTCGAATCCGCAGACATCGCAGATAACGACAACATCTTTGCTGCAAACACGCTCAACGGTGCTACACTCCCGGCAACCATCGGTGAGAAGGAAAAGCCCTGCTGGCCGCTCCGGATGGCAGGTTCAGAGGTCGGTGCCGGAAAACTTGTCGGTGGCATTGACACGATTGAACTGATCGGTGTCCCCGAGCCGTCCACCGGATGGGACCTGGCTGTCAACGGTGTCATCTCAGATGTGGTCACAGAAGCAGAGTTCAACGATTTCTGCATGCACGCGGTCACATGGACCGATGGCAACGGTGATGTATGGGAAGGTGTCCCACTATGGATCATTGCATCGGTCTCGGATAACTATGAATCAACCGACCACTGGACCTTTGATGACACTGCAGCAGCAGACGGTTACACGGTCCGCATCACTGCAGGCGATGGGTTCTCCCGTGACTTTGTCAGCGCAGACATGGCACGCTCCGATGAGTACATCCTTGCGAGCATCTGCAACGACGAACCGCTCTCCCGTGAAGGCGACCCGGCCCCGTACCCCCTGCGGCTTGTCGGACCTGCCGTCTGGAACAATGACAGTGGTTCCTTTACCGGATCTGCGATCTCAAACATCACGACAATCGACCTGGTGGAACTGATTCCGCCTGAACCGGAAGAGGGTTCCTGGAACCTCTACATGAAGGGAATCATCTCCTGTAATATCACAGAGGAATTCTTTGAATACGGACTTGTCTGCCACCACCAGGAGACCTGGACGAATGAAGAGACCGGTGAAGTGTGGAGTGGTATCCCGCTCTGGCTCCTTGCCGGATGGGTCGATGACCGTATCCCGCACGGTGCTGACGGGTTCAATGATGCGGTCGCCCTTGCAGGCTACACGGTCATCGTCACCGCAGATGATGGATACTCCAAGAGTCTTCCAAGTGACCTTGTTGCCCGCAACAATAACCTCATCATCGCAAACACCCTGAACGGTTCCCCGCTTGATGACAGCTTCCCCCTGCGGCTTGTCGGCTCAGACCTGCCAAGTGCAAGCTATGGCGTGGGCAACATTGCAAAGATTGAGCTCACCGATTTCTGCACTCCGGAAAATTCGACACCCCTGACCATCGTGAAGTATGCCGATGACGGTGTCACTGAGATTGAGAATGTGACTGTCACCTGGGAATGGATGGCAGATAATCTGCCAGTCTATGGCGATGGTGTTACTGAATACAAGTTCGAAGGTCTCTGCTTCCCGCCAAATGACCCGTGGGACATGAACGAGACCTATCCGGGCGGCTTCAAAATCAGCGAGAAGATCAAGGGCACCTCCATCCGCGAACTCTGTGACCTTGCAGGTGGCGTGACGCCTGATACAGAAGTAAAATTCATTGCAACGGACGGATGGATCAGCAAACTGCCGTACAGTGTAATCTGTGAACCGGCAGACTGTGTCGGTGAGCCGGTGCTTGCCTGGTACAGCACCGACTGGGGCGGCGCAATGCCTGCATACAGTGACGGATTCCGCATCTTCTTTGCAACCGATGACCATATCTTCGGTCAGCGTGACATGCGTGAAGGCATCCCCTCCCAGTACTGGCACTACAACTCCGGTCTTCCGTCCTGTGCGGGTCTCTCCGCCAAGATGGTGACACGGATTGAACTCACCAGCTATGCAGATCCGACGTGGAATCTGACCGCTGCCGGTGCCATTCAGGCAACCCTTTCGAAGGGCTACTTTGAGGATGCAATGGCCTGCACCATGGCAGGGAACCACAAGGCAACCTACACTGATACAAAGGACAGGGAATGGGAAGGAATGCCCCTCTGGCTGATCTGTGGATTTGTGGATGACGCAAACTCACATGTCGGTAATTCATACAACCAGACCCTCGCAGAACAGGGCTATGATATCCATATCATCGCTGAAGACGGCTATGAGACGGTGATTGACAGCCGCGACACCATCCGGAACAACAACTATATCCTTGCAAACACCCTCGACGGTCAGCTGATGCGGCCGGAGGACGGAAACGGCTGGCCACTGCGCCTTGTCGGTCAGAATGTCACCGCAGGATATGATGGTGTGAAGGGTGTCAAGAACGTCGTAAAGGTCATCCTCGACATCCCCTATCTGCCGGATGAGTATTCCGGAGCGGTGACTGCCGACTGGGGCGACATCGCAGCCGGTGCACCGGTGAAGGCATTCATTGGTGGCATTGCAGCAGGTGAGGGCGTCATGGCTGACACCAACGTCTATGCAATCGCGGATGCCCCATTCACCGTTAGCGGGACCTGGGACCTTGCCGGGAAGCCGATCACCTTCATCGTAGACGGTGTAGAGGCGCTCGAGCACCCGACATTTACCGGCGCTCAGACGGTCTCCCTTGACCTGACCTTCCCGATCGGCAGCAGGCCGGTGGCAGAAGAGACGACGAAGGGTGTGCCGTCCGGCGTTACGGTTACCACCGGTGCCGGTGGTGAAAACGTCAGTGTCGACCTTACGAGCGGCAACGCATCCGTCGACGGAACCAATATCTCCATCTTCCCTGCCGGAAACGGCTGGGAGAGCATGCTCATCAAGACGACCGGCGTGGCCGAGAATGCGACTGCCGCAAGTGGTACCGTAAGCGGTGTCCTTGCAACCGGTGTGCCGGCGACGGGTCAGATCCCGTCCGTTGGCAATGTTACTGCAGGATTCCTCGTGAACATGACCGGCATGCCTGAGGAGAATGCCACGATCAAAGCAATGATCGCAGAAAAGCCGTCATCAGAGATGCTTTCCTACTTCCAGCTCGCTGCAGCCGGGGAAGGAAAAGATATCGGTGCGGTGGCATACACCCTCAACATCCAGAAGACCGGCATCGAGAACGGTGCAGATATCGCAGATGCAGTCATCCGGATGGCAGTCACTCCTGAGTGGGTCGCGGCCAACGGCGGTATCGGCGCTATCCAGATCATCCGCCACGGCGAGGAAGGACTCACCGAAGTACTTGATACGGTCTTCGCCGGCTACGATGCAGACGGTCTGATGATCTTCGAAGCAGCATCACCAAACGGTCTCTCACTCTTTGGTATGGCAGCAGTCTCCACCCCGTCATATGGCGACAGTGATGACTCCGGATGGGTACCGACCCCCACACCGACACCTGCAATAACAAAACCGGGAACCGTTCCTGAGTATGCGATCATCTCCTCTGCTGTTACCTTCAGCACTGCTGACGGAACGAAGACGGTCTCAGTCGACCGTCGTGTCGCAGAAGCACATGATGCGGCAGTCGTTGTGACCGGCAAAGAAGTGCAGGTGCGCATGCCTGCCGGTACACTCTACGTTCAGACGACCGGTGTCACTGATGACGGAGACCACATCTCTGGTGTTGTGACGAAGGTGTTCTACACCGCAGCACCGGTGAAGGCCACCATCAGTGGCATCGGTGATGTCACAGGTGGTATCACGATTGACTTCCTGTCAGTGCCTGCCGCAGATGCTGAACTGGGTCTTTCCCTCACGGGAGTGATCCCTGCATCGTTAAAGAACGGTCTGAAACAGGCAGCAGCAACCGTCGGAAAGTCGGCAGGCGATGTGGCCTTTGTCATGCCGCTCTCCTGCTCCGGTATCTCTGCTGACGGCGCAACCGTCACCCTCACGGCCCCTGCACTCTGGATTGAGAGCAGTGGCGGTGCCGGCAATGTCGCAGTTGTCGGATACGGGT
>Ga0272441_10012611_pt1 | contig 12305 bp, 8 predicted proteins | sample SSMProp6N_FD_193582 | JGI IMG/M metagenome (GOLD analysis project Ga0272441, IMG submission 193582) | Marine sediment archaeal communities from Little Sippewissett salt marsh, Falmouth, MA, United States - SSM-Prop-6N | ecosystem: Environmental > Aquatic > Marine > Wetlands > Sediment ...
TGCTGAATGTAAGCACGGGGCGCACATCCGCCCCCTCCGGGGCGGGCACCACCTGTGAAGGATCGGTAAAAGAGGCCTCCAGAGCGATGTGCCCCGGGGCGAAGCGTTCGAATTTTTTCAGAGAGAGTTCCCCGATCTGTCCGAACGACCGGGCGATCTTCATCTCGTCGAAGACCCGGAACGCCTGAGGATCGTCCAGAGGATCGCCGAAGGCGGCGGTCAGGTCCCGCAGGTACTGGACGAAGAAGGGGTGAAGTTCTATTTCCATCCGTGTCGTGCCGCGTCCGCTGTTCTCCAGAATGATATCCTGCCGTCCGGAGCAGCCGGTCATGAAAAAAAAGAATGCACACAGCAGTGCGCAGATGTACAGCAGTCTCTTTTGCATGGCCCCAATGTATCCCGCACCCCGCGAATCGTCAATCAAAGCGGAAAAAAAGGTTGATTTTTTCCCGGCGTGTGCATACTCTATGCGAGTCGGCTCTATATACTGTTTATTACGTACTGCTTGCTGCAAACTGCTTTCTGCTGCCGCCGGGCCGATTCTGCAAAGGAGCTCTTGATGAAAGGACTGATCGTCGCCGCGGGATACGGAACCCGGTTCCTTCCCGTCACCAAAACCGTCCCGAAGGAAATGCTCCCCCTGATAACGAAACCCTCCATAGCCTTTATCATCGAAGAATTCCTGTCCGCAGGCATCGAAGACATTGTCATCCTCTCATCCAGAAGGAAGAAGAGTCTGGAGGACTTCCTGGACAGGGAGATGGAGCTGGAAGGGGTCTTCTCCAGGGAGGGGAGCAGGGAAAAACTGGCAAAAATCGAGCCCTATCAGGCCAGCTTCGTCTTCGTGCACCAGCAGGAGATGCGCGGGACGGGACATGCCCTCCTGCAGGCCCGACCGCTGCTCGAACACGGATCCTTCATAGTGGCTTATCCGGACGACATCCACTTCGGCGAGCCCTCCCTGAGCCGGCAGCTCATCGATACTCACGAACAGACAGGCGCTTCGGTTATGGCCACCATGCATGATCCCCCGGATCTCAACCGGTACGGGGTGCTCGAACTGGATGTCGACCAGCTCCACGTCAGGAATATCGTCGAAAAGCCGGCGCCCGGCAGCGAACCAAGCCGGGAGGCATCTATCGGCAGGTACCTGTTCACGCCGGACATTTTCCCCCTCCTCGAAGAGGGCTGGCGCTTGCATACCGGCGGAGGTGAGTATTACCATATTTACGCACTTCAGAAGCTGATGCAACAGGGCAGGGTGGTCCACCGACGGATCGAAGGCGAGAGGTACGACATCGGGGCCCCCGAAGGATACCTCGAAGCCCTGCTGCGTTATGCCGCGGGTGTCCCGGAGCTGCGCGTGGTCATCGAACGCGTCTATCAGGAACTCAACCCGTGAATATCATAGGAGAACACTAATATGCAGCTGATTGGATGGGCAGTTTTTTTCCTGATTACCCCGGCGGTCATACTCTTCCTGACCTACAAGTACGACATGCTCGCCAAACTGGGGGCTATCGTGATCGCCTACGGCATCGGACTGCTGATCGGAAATATTAACGTTTTTCCCGGGAACATCGGCGTTCTGCAGGAGATCATGACGACTTTTACTGTTCCGGTGGCGCTTCCGCTGATGTTTTTCACCCTCAATCTCTCTCACTGGAAAAAACTGGCCCGCAGCTCGGTGATTTCCCTCTTTTCAGCTGTTATCGCCGTGTCGATCGGAACGGTGGTTACCTTCCTCATTTTCCACCGCTTTATCGGACCCGAAAGCTGGAAGGTGGCCGGGATGCTTGTCGGGGTCTACACAGGGGGCACTCCCAACCTGGCGGCCATCGGCACCGCGCTGAAGATCGACTCGCTCCTGTACGTGGCGGTCCACGGTTCGGATGTCATCGTATCGGCCTTCGTGCTTCTGCTCCTGGTGGGGGTCTTCCCGCGGCTCTTCCGGCATATCCTTCCGCCCTTCAACTCGACCGAGGAGGAGGACGGCAATTACCACACCCTCACCCCGTATTTCACCGGATATTCGAAGCGGGAGCTGCTGGACATGCTCAAGGCACTGGGTCTGGCGATCGTCGTGTTCGCCGTCGGAGGATCTTTCACCCTTTTCCTGCCGGAAAATGCCGCCCTGCCGGCGGCCATTCTCACCATCACCACCATCGGGGTGCTGCTCTCTTTCATTCCCACCGTACGGAGCTGGAAGAACTCCTTTCAGCTGGGATACTACCTGATTCTGGTTTTTTCACTGGCGGTGAGTTCCATGGCCGACGTGACCGAACTGGTGGTCTCCACACCTGTCGTCATCCTGTACGTAGCGGTCCTGCTGTTTCTGGTTTCCCTTATCCACCTCATCCTGTCGGCTATCTTCCGCATCGATGTGGACACCCACATCATCACCTCCACGGCATTCATTTTCTCCCCGCCCTTCGTTCCCGTAGTGGCGGCGGCGCTCAAGAACCGGGAGATCGTGGTGAGCGGAATTTTTATCGGCGTCATCGGCTGGGTAATCGGCAACTATCTCGGTGTTATGCTGGCATACGCCTTGAAAGGGCTCGTTTAGAATCCCTAAGGAGAGTTGTTTTATGACCGAATCCGTCCATATCGAGAAGGTCCTGCCGTCCACTCCCCAGGAAAAAGAGTTCATACAGCTCCCCTTCATCGTCTATAAAAACAATCCTCACTTCGTTCCCTGGTTCAACCGCTCCCTGAAGCAGATTATCGCCGGCCGCCACCCCTATTTCAATCATTCCCAGGGGGAGTTCTTCATCGCCCGGCGGGATAAAGAGACGGTCGCCCGGATCGCCCTGCTGGAACCGAAGAAATTCAATGACTATCAGGGGAAAAAAGACGCCCGCTTCTATTTTTTCGAGACCAAGGACGATCTCAGGGCCGTCAGTGAACTGTTCTCATTCGCGGAGGACTGGGCGCGGAAGCGCAAGCTCAACCGCATCACCGGCCCGCAGGGGTTTTCCGGATTCACCGGTGCCGGTATCCTGGTCGACGGCTTCGACGAGACAGCGGCCATGACGATGATGAACTACCACCTCCCCTACTACCGGGAACTGATAGAAGGGGTCGGCTTCGAAAAGTACAAGGATTTTTTCAGCGCCGAGATCAATGCCGAACTGCAGGGTCTCCCCCAGAAGTACCGAATCTTCGCGGACCTCGCCATGAAGCGGGGCAGATTTCACACTCCCGAACTGAAGTCGAAGAAGGAGCTCCAGGTCATAGCCCGGGAGATCGGCGAACTCTACAACAACTCCTTCGGAGACCGCGAGGAATTCTGCCCGATGACCAGGGCCGAGATTGACTTCATGATGGACGACCTCATCACCGCTACCGATCCTTCCCTCGTGAAGATACTGAGACACGGCGAGGAGCTTGCCGGTTTCATTCTCGCTTTTCCGGATATCTCGGAGTCGATGAAGCAGGCCGAGGGACGGCTGACGCCCCTCACCATTCGCTCGATGATGAAGGAGAAAAAACGGACCACCCGCTTCCTGATCAACGGCATCGGGATACTGCCGAAGTATCAGAAGAACGGCGGGATCGCCATCCTCTTCAACGAGATCACCAAGGCACTCAGGGCCAACAACGTCAGCAGGGCCGAGATGACCCAGATAGCCGAGACCACCGACCTGATGATCAGCAGCATCAGGAAGCTTGACGCCCGGATCTACAAGACCCACCGGGTCTATGAAAAACACTTGTCATAGGGTTTGAGTAGCGGCCGGGAGCTGTGTGCGCGAGGGCCCAGCGGAGACGCCGGCTGCGGCGCGGTGTTTGCTGCTCTTTACAGACGGCGGACCCTTCACTCCGCCTGGTTCACCGCCCGCAGAATCGTCCCCGTGGTCAGCTCGTCGGGGCTGAAGTATTTTCCCCGGGCAGTCTCCGCCATCCCGTACATCTCCGAGCGCCGCCCCGGCAGCTTCCGCTTGCTGTCGATGAAGATCATCTGCGTTGCGAGGGTCTTCATCTTTTTTACCAGCTGCAGGACCTCCTGCTGCGGATCGGCGCCCCGGTGCAGGGGAACGTTGGCCTCGCCGTCGGAGAGGATCACCACGATTTTCGAGCTGTACTCCCTGCGGGTGTCGATGGTGTGCAGGACCTGGATCCCCTTGCGGATTCCCGCCGCCATGGGCGTGGCCCCCTCCGGCCGCAGCACCCGCAGGGACCTCCGCGCCAGGAAGACGCTGGATGTCGGCCGCAGGGTGAGTCTGGCGCTGCTCTCGCCGAAGGTGATCACCGCGACGGCGTGCCGCTGCTGGTAGGCCCGGCGCAGGAGGCCGAGCACCGCCCCTTTGGCGACAGCGAGCCTCCGGCGGGCCCCCATGGAGTCGCTGGAATCGATGATGAACAGAACGAAGACCTTCTCCAGCCGCTTGTGGACTTTGATACGCAGGTCAGAGGGGAGGATGCTGAGTGCGCCTCTGTAGGTCTCGGCGCCTGTTTTAAAATCGTTCGGCCCCGCTTCAGGGGCCATCCGCAGCAATGCGTTGTATATCGTCGGTCCCCAGGCGATGTCCCGGCTCTTTTCCCCGGCCCGGTACGACCGGCAGCTGATGGTCTTCCCCAGCCTTCCCCGCTTCTTGGCCTGGAGGTGGCGGCTCGAGCTGTGAGGATGGGCCATGATGCGCAGGTCCGCCCGGGTCAGTTCGATGGGTGTTTCAAGTATTTCCGGTTCTTCATCATCTAGGGAGTGCTTTTTTTTTTCAAAAAATCGAACACAATGCTGCCCGCGGCGGCGGATCCCGGCACCTGCATGGACTCGACATCGTCGCTGTCGGTGCTAATGCCCCGTTCGGAGTCGAAGTCTTCCACGGCGCCCTCGCGGTTGGGACCGATGAGCTGGTCCAGCTGCTCCGAGCTGCTTTCCGGAGTGTCGTCGGCGGCCCCGGCGATCCGGTGGGGCAGGGCCAGCTTCGCCGCCTCGCGGATATCCTCGGCGATGACCGTATCCCGGCCGTTCAGAGCCGCGAAGGCCGCGGCGGTCTTGACCATCACGATGTCGGAGCGGTGTCCCTGCACTCCTGCCCGGGTGGAGAAGCTGGTCACCATGTCCCACAGCTCCTCGGGTACGGTCACCTCTCGCAGGCGTGCACGGGCTTCCGCGATCTTCCGGCGCAATTCGACCTGGTCCGCCTCCCATTTTTTCAGGAAAAAATCCGGGTCCTGCTCGAACTCCAGCCTGCGGCGGGCGATATCCTTGCGCTCCTCGGCGGCTTGAACGCCCCTGATCGACGTACACAGACCGAAGCGGTCGATGAACTGGGGCCGCAATTCGCCCTCTTCGGGATTCATGGTCCCGATCAGGATGAAGCGGGAACTGTGGACCAGGGAAAATCCCTCCCGCTCGACCCGGTGGATTCCGGTGGCCGCCGCGTCGAGGATCAGGTCCACCAGGTGGTCCTCCAGGAGGTTGACCTCGTCGATGTAGAGGATGCCCCTGTTGGCCGACGCCAGGAGCCCCGGCTCGAAGTGGCGCTTGCCGGTCCGCAGGGTCTCTTCAAGATGAATGGTTCCGGCCACCCGCTCCTCCGTGGCGTTGAGGGGCAGCTCTACGAGGGGGATGGGGATCTCTTTCGGCTTTGCGGCGCCGGCGGCGATTTTTTCCCGGCACTCGTCATGAAGGGTGTTCGGATCGCTGGGATCGCAGCGGTAGGGACAACCCTCGACCACCTCGATGTGCGGCAGCAGCCCGGTCAGGGCCCGGACGATGGTGGTCTTGCCGGTCCCCTTTTCCCCGCGGATGAGAACCCCGCCGATAGTCGGGTCCACCGCGTTGGCGAGGAGGGCCGCCTTCATCCGCTCCTGCCCTACCAGGGCCGCGAAGGGGAAAATCGCCTGTCCGCTGGTGCTTGGTACCTTCATGTTCTTGTCCATGTTGCCCTTCATGCCGCCGTTCATGCCGCCTCCGGAATTTTTTAGTTTCTGGGCCGCCCTTTGAGTGTAGCAAAAAACCGGGGGCCTAACAATCCGGCTGTTCCGCGGGCGACCCCCCAAACCTACGAACCCCCGTCCGTCAGAGCAGAACCCGGCCGACCTTAAAGCCGCCTGTAAATCATGCACCCACCGTGCGGCCGGTCCGCGGGCGATCTACCCACCGGCCGGCTGTTCAGTGGATTGCCGGCTGATTCCCGGCCGACCCTCATATTCCCGGGCCAGCTTCTTGTAGCGCTCCGCCTCTTCCAGCCGGCCGCGCTTGCGGCATCCGGCGGCGTAAATGGCCGCTTTCCGGGAGAGTTCGGCGGCGGCCAGCTCCTGGAGTGTTCCGGCCCGGGCTGCGTGCCCGGGCTCCGGGATATCTTCCAGCCCGCTTTGCCTGCCGGGTTCGGTTGGCATTCTCCGTCCGCCCCCGGCGAACCAGCCCGACCGCACCAGATCGTGTAGTCCCCTTATCCGGAAAATCTCGATCTGCCCGTATTTTTCCGAGAGCTGCTCTCCGTGACCGGCCCGCTTGACCACCAGAGGGGTGTCGATGTACTCCACCTCGTACCGCGCAGTGAGGCGGAGCCAGAACTCGTAGTCCTCGGCGATCTCAAGGTCCTCCCTGAAGCCTCCCAGTTCCTCGAAGACCCCCCGCCGCATCAGGACGGTGGAGGGCCCGATCATGCATTTTTCCAGGGCGTCCTCGAAAACATCACCCCGGCGCTTGTGCCGCTGGGTCTTCTGGCTGATTATGTTAGCTCCCCGAAGCCAGAACTCGCGGGTGTGTATCAGCGGCGGAAGTGATCGGGGATCTGCGGCGGCGGAATCCGAACCGCCCCTCAACAGAGCGAGCTGCCGCTCCAGCTTCTCCGGCAGCCAGATATCGTCAGAGTCGAGAAATGCTATCAGATCGTAGCGGGCAAGCTCAACCCCGCGGTTGCGGGCTGCCCCTGGCATTCCGGTGTGTTCGAGGCGCAGACACCGGAATCGCGGGTCCGCCGCGAAGACTGCACAAGCCTCTTTCGGCGGCTCCGTGGACCCGTCGTCTACCAGGATGCACTCGAGGTACGGATACGACTGGAAGAGGACCGACCTGACCGCCTCGACAGCCATTCCGGGCCGGTTGTAGACGGGGATGATAACACTGACGCGGGGAGAGTCCTGGCCTCCGCCGGGTCGATTTGTGATACCTGCCTCCTTCTCCATGTTTTCCTCCGACTGCTTTTCAGCCTCCCTTCAACCACCCAGCAGCTCTACAGGAGCTTCAGCTTCAGACCCGGGAAACGCGTGTAATCCCGGTCGCAGGTGACCCAGGTGCATCCCGATTCGACGGCCAGTGCAGCAAAAAATGTATCGGGGAACAGATTGCCCGTCGGATGCACCGCGTAGCTGAGATGGGTAAAGATGTTCCACATACTTTCCCCCGGCAGGACCTGCATGCTCCGGGGATGACCGGCCACCGATTCGACGAATGACATTGCAGTCTCGAAGGGGGTAGGGACGGTAAAAATCCCCGGGTGGGTCACGACCCTCAGAAAACTGCTCAGAACATACGGAGAGTATCCGAATATCTCCCGGCCGTTGAGGATTTCCTCCACGAACCCCGAAACCGGCGCATGACGGTCCGAATCTTCCCGGTGGGCATGGACCCACACATTCACGTCGAAGAGGTACATCTACCCGCCCATCGCATCGTAGAGGGAGCTGCTGTTGTCGAGATCGATACCCGGTCGGATCCCCTCCCCTTTGAAGGTGATCAGGCGGTAGGCCGGCGCCGGCTCTGCAGCCGCTTCGCCGGCGGTGTTGAGAAGTTTTTCCCTGACCGCTTCTTCGATAAAAGCCGTGAGACTCCTGTGCTGCCGGGCGGCCCGCTTCTTCGCCTCCCGAAGCAGCTGGTCCTGCATGCGGATAGTGGTTCGCATATCTGAATTATAAAAATACGACATATATATGTCAATAGATTAGACATATATATGTCGTCTTGTGGCCAGTGAAGGCCGGGCGGCACTGTCGCGGTCAGGAGCGGCAAGGATGCGCCGCCTGTATGGCGCTGCCCGCTCAGTCCTACTTCACCACCATGATCTTGCGGATCTCGTCGATGTCCGGCCCGGTGACCCGGATGAAGTAGATTCCCCGGGCGACGATGTGACCGGCCTGGTTGCGTCCATTCCATGAAGTGGTGTATTCACCCGCCGGTCTCCGCCCGCGGTAAAGCACATCCACCAGATCGCCTCCCAGGTTGAAGACCTGGATCGTCACCAGCCCGCTCTTGTCGAGAATGTAGTGCAGCTCCGTCTCCTCGCCCTTCCGAGGATCGATCACGTTATCCAGGATCGACACCTTCGAAGTCTGCCGCACTACATCGCGGATCAGGAACGACCACGGCCGGATCGTTCGGTACCAGTTGGACGCGTCGGAGTCGCCCACCCGGGCGTAGAGGAGCCAGTTTTCATCCCGCAGGAAGAACTGGAACTCCCGGCCGTCGCGGATCTTCGGGTCGCTGGCAAGCAATGTGCTCGAGAAGGTACGCAGAAGTCCACTCTCCGCTCCTGGACTTTCGATCACCGCCGAAGGATTGTCCTGCGGAATCAATCCGCAGAAATAATCGCGGTTATTTCCCGGGGCTGGAAGGGTGTAATCCGACAGCCACAAGCCATTCAGCACATAGGCCGAACTGACGCTGGTATCCCAGACGAGGTCGACATCGTCGGCGCCGGCCATGGCTGCAGAAAGGTTGGCATCCAGCACGACCTGCAGCTCGAAGTCCTGGTCCTGCAGCCAGCCGCTGCCGTCGAAGTCGCCGTATTCCACCCTGTCTACAAAGCCGACGCCGCCGCGGACCGGATCCCGGGTGATTTCGGTGTCCAGATTGAGAGCATAGGTCGGCTGTATCAGACCTGTACCGGTGAGACCGAGACCGATGTCGGAGACCCTAGCGACAGGAGATGCCGCCGCGAGTACTGTGTCGTCCGTTCCGGGGTTGCCACCTACATCCGGTACTACCGGCCATACTACCTGGACCATGTCGTCGAGATCGTTCGACAGATTTATCTCTCCTGCGCCGGCTGCTCCATCGTAAATCTCTTCCGCTGTGACTGGAGCATCGAGATGCAGGACGAATTCTCTGGTTCCGTCTCCGCCGTCGGTGGTAATCCTGGTGATTCCGGCCGGACCAGCCAGGATATTGGTGGTTAAGCCGCTGTAGGTGAAATCCGAAGCTTCTATCGGTCCCAATGTGTCTTTCTGGGCATACTCGGAGAGGTGTACGAATATCTCGTCCTTGCCGGCCACCGCAAGAGTATAGCCGATCGCGGGGGCTGCTCGATCCACCGGCGTAATAATGGGAGCCGTCCCACCGAACTCTACCATCGCACCTCCGATTACGCCGATCAGGCCTATATTCGGGTCCGGATCGTTGGTGGTGAGCTTCCACTGCGGAGTGACGTCCGTGTCCAGCTCGTTTTTCTCCTGGAGCTGGATGAAAAACTCGTTGTCTACCGTACCCACGGTGAAGGGGGTGGTTGGGTGCAGCGTGTACCCTTCTACGTCCGCATCCACCGCGCTGAAATCGGTCGGCGTAGTTGTGGACAGCTGTACACCGTCCCGAACCCGCACCCTGATGCGGTCTATTCTTCCGTCTCCATCCGCGTCTTCGGTCCAGCTGGCATCGATGGGGATAAAAAAGAGCCAGTTGTAATTCCCGGAGCCGTCCGTACAGGTCGGATCGGGGGTGATGACAGCAACGGCGTAACTGCGATATACGAGCACCTCTGTCACCGTCGCGGTATTGGTTACGTTCAGGATCCACTGATCAGGATCAGGTTGTGCTCCATATAAATAAGGCGGTTCAAATACTTCAATAAAAGCATCACTGTTGAGGGTGATCTGGTTCCCCGCTGCGCCGATAACGTGAAAATCTTCGTCAATTGTCTGAGTTGAGCCGGCTTCAAATAGTATTGTGCCGCCGGCCTGATCGTACCAGAATATATAAAAGGTATTGTCGCCGTAGATATTTATCGTGCCGCTGTTCCTAAAAGTCACCTGACTGCTTGCGCCCGCTGCTGCCGAATGATCGAAGATACCATTGTTTGTCCACGTATCGCCGTCGAAGTCGATCTGCTGATTGCCGGGCTCGAAGGTCCCGTTGATGGTAATGGTATTGTCCACCTCGAGGGTATCCGAGAGATTGTACGTATCCGCATCGATTACCAGGTCGTAAAACGGGCTGCCGTTGGATGCTATGGTATACGGTCCGGCTCCTCCGCCGCCCAAGGTCACAGTTCCGGATCCGCTTGTATATACTCCGCCGGTATTGGTCCAGTTTTCGACAAGTTCAATGGTATAATTCCCGGAATTGTCCAGGATCCCATTCGTGATAGTGAGAGTTCCGAGGTCTGTACCTCCAACCAGATCGTTCAGGGTGACGGTACCTCCGGTGTCGACGGTGAAGTCCGAAACTGCTCCCCCTGCAGTGCCATCGACTAAAACACAGCTGAAGGGTGTATTTGCAATTCCGTTGCCCAGGGTCAGCTCCACCCCGTCGTTCAGGGTAACAACGTCAAGAGTCACCTGACCTGTTGAAGTTCCGCCGATAGTTGCATCCGCAGTTATGATGATGGGAGTCGTATCGAGATTTATTATCCCCGTTCCGGATACGCTTACCGTACCGGCGATATTTTTTCCTGACGGAATCGTTGCGATAATTCCGTTTGTGAACTCGATGCTATCCCCGGCATTGTTTCCAAGAGTGAGGGTGCCGTTATTATTAAATGTCGTCACGTTAGTAATAGTACCGCCTCCAACCAGGGCTACATCGTAGGCCCGGTTCTGGGTTACAAGGGTGTCTGCCGTCACTGTTCCATTGATCGTCATGGTCCCGGTTGATCCCGCGTTGTTGTCATGGAGGGTAAGGGTGTTTACATTTGTAACCGCCCCGGTGACGGTAGTCGTCCCGGCCCGCGACTGCAGCAGCAGGTTCTGTGCATTTCCGGTCACTGATCCGATGAGTATGTTACTGCCATTTGAATTCAGGGTAACGGCGTCGGAAGAGAGAGTCACTGCTCCCATCGTGATCCCGTCGAAACAACTGAAGGTCAGTCCGTCCAGCTGCACCGCCCCGGCCATATTCGTCGGCGTATCTCCGTCTGCCAGCGTCACGTTCTGGTCGAATCTTATATTGCTTCCCCCGGCTGCAGCGCTAATTCCTGAATTCGCCCCGAAAGTACCCTGGAATCTAATTAAACCTACAGCGCCGAGATCGACAGTCAGCGCCGCTCCGTTCCCGTCTCCCAGGTTCGCCACGTTCCCCGTCACCGTCACCGTTCCGCCCGCTATCCCCGCCGCCAGCGTCAGATCCTGCCCGCCTCCGGCGATCGAAGCGACACCGATATCCCCTCCCCCCGAATTGAGGGTGGAGATGTCGGTCAGCGTTACAGGCCCGAGGTCCATATCTGTCCCCGTCGTGGCTACCGTCCCGGCGATATTCGTCCCGCCCGGATTCGTCAAATTCCCCGCAGTGGCCAGACCCCCGGCGAAGGTTACGCTGTCCCCAGCCGCGTCTCCCAGCGTCACTGTCCCCGTATTCAGGAAGTTCACATCCCCTGTCACAGTATTCGTCCCGCCGGTTATGTTCACATCGTAGCTCTGTCCCACCGTCGTCAGGCCCGCCGCTCCCAGGTTCCCCTGAAAATCCATCGTCCCGCTGCTCTGCGCGTTGTCGTCGTGCAGCGTAAGCGCCCCGATCCCCGTAGCCGCTCCGCTCACCGTCGTCGCTCCGTTGCGGCTGCGCAGCTCAAGGTCATTGCCCCCTCCGGTCACGCCCGCGATATTCACCGCCGCTCCGGCCGCAGATCCTCCGTTGTTCGAGCTGTCGATAATTGAGTTCGCCGTCAGCGTCACCGCCCCCAGGTCGATTTGCTGTCCCGCCGTCCGTACCTCCCCCCCGATATTCGTCCCGCTCGGACCCGTCGTCGTGTCCAGTCCCCCCGTGAACGTCGTGCTGTCTCCCGCCGCAGCCCCTAGCGTCACCGTCCCGGTGTTCAGGAAGTTCACGTCGTTCGTTACATCCGTTGTCGCCCCGGTGAAGCTCACATTGTAGCCGTTGCCCGTGGTCGTCAGCGTCGTTATCTCCGTCGCTGCTTGAAAGCTCACCGTTCCCGTCGTGTCGCTGATCGTCACCGCTCCGGCCGTTCCCGCTCCCAGCGTCCCCTGAAAGTCCGTCGACAAGCTGTCGGTGATGGTCAGAAGCGCCACATCGTCCACCGCTCCGGTAGCCGTAATCGTCCCTCCTGCTCCTCCGTCAAGGGTAAGGTTCTGTCCGCCGCCGGTCACCGTGGCGACCTGCAGGTTACCGCCCCCTGCATCGCTGGCGG
>Ga0272441_10012615_pt1 | contig 12303 bp, 11 predicted proteins | sample SSMProp6N_FD_193582 | JGI IMG/M metagenome (GOLD analysis project Ga0272441, IMG submission 193582) | Marine sediment archaeal communities from Little Sippewissett salt marsh, Falmouth, MA, United States - SSM-Prop-6N | ecosystem: Environmental > Aquatic > Marine > Wetlands > Sediment ...
TGGGCTTTGGGAATCGTGACAAGTCCTATCGGTGGCGGTCACCTGGCAGGAGCGCCGAATACAGAGCAGAAGAGATTATCGGCTGAATTAGGAGAACATTATTTTGGTGTACCAACAGCAGGAGAGGCTACAACTTATAAAGGGAAAGGAAAATTAGTTTCTTGGTTTGACAAGTATAAAGCAATTTCCGATATAGCAGGTGTCTGTGTATTTGCTACCTACTGGATTGATACCTCATTTATTGGTCCGGATGATTTTGCTCATTTGTTGTTTAGCGCTACAGGTAATCAAGTAAGGGGAAATGATTTATTGTTTTTAGGAGAAAAAATTTGTAATATCGAGAAAGCTTTCAATACATTGCATGCTGGCTTTACCCGAAAAGACGATTACCCCCCCTATAAATTAACGAATATTCCCATATCTTCGGGAGAATTTGCCGGGGAAAAATTATCAATTGTTGAATGGGAAAAGATGTTAGATGAATATTATGCATCACATCACTGGGATGTTAAAACAGGACTACAAACAAAAGAATGTTTATTAGATCTTGAGCTTCTTGATGTTAAAGACAGGCTAGAAATAAATAATAAAATTCCTTCTGTTAATAAACAAAAAAATATTAAAGGTTAGTAAATCAATGAAAACAAAGTTAAAATATATCATTCAAATTAACCCAGACCTATGTACCGGTTGCCAGGCATGTGTATTGGCATGCTCATTTCATCATACGAATAAATTTAGTTTAACAGATCATAGCAGTATTAAAGTATTTAGAAACAATCAAAATGGAGAGATTAAAGTAGATTATGATGAAGCCAATTGCGACATGTGTCTTGATGAAGAAATTCCTCTATGTATGCAATTTTGCCCGATTGAGGCAATTCAATTTAAAAGAAAGAAACCCTAAGGAATCATAAAGGATAAAAAAGACTAATAATTGAGAAAGGATTGAAAAATGAAAAAAGAAGTGATTGTATCTAAAAAGATGCCAAAACCTGGAGGTCATTATTCTCAAGCGATTAGATTAGGTAATTTAATTTTTACTTCCGGTCAAACGGCCAAAGATCCAAATAGCAGAGAAGTATTATTTCCCGGAGATATTGAAGCCCAAACTGATGTGATTATGAAGAATATTAAGAATCTATTGGAAGAAAGCGGTTCCTCCCTTTCCAATATTATTAAAGCTTCAATATTTATTAATGATCAAAAAAAATTTCAGCTTTTTAATGATACCTATAAAAAATATTTTCCCAAGGATCCTCCCGTGAGGACAACCATTGCAACCGGAAATTTTGATCAAGGAGTCTGTATTGAAATTGATGTTATTGCCTTTATAGATATAGATATTGATTAAGAGGAATTAGCAGCAATTTTTAAATAATGTTTTTAAGATAAGGTGATAGATGTCTTGTGATTTTTATTTTCTTTATTTTTTAATCATTAATTTAAAAAATAGTTTTAGATATACTTTTCAATCAAAACCTAAAAATTGAAAAAGGATTTGTAATAAATTTCAAAATATGAGCTATGATAGTTTATATTGAATAGATTCTAAAAATAGCTATGTTAAGGCATTAATTAAAAAGTGTTTGAAAATATATTCAATATGCTTTATAGTATTTGAAATATCTAGGTTGATGTATACAATATAAACATTGACATAAATATTTTATCAATGTGGATGGTAGAAAAGAGTGCATAGAAAATCCATAAATAAATATTGAAGCATACGAATTAATAAGACAAAAATATATAGGAATATAAAGTCACAAATATCAAGATAGAAAAATCTTTAGATAAACATAGACAAATTTTATAGCAATTAAAGAAAGGAATTCCGAAAAGCTGAAATTTAAGGAAGTAATATATTAACAATGTAATTGAAAATATAATGGAAAATGTATAAAAGAAAAAAGAAAAGTTTATTTTTGATATTAAGATAGTGAGAATACATGTGATGCTAGAAGTCGAAAAAACTAGAGAGGGGTGATATAGTAAAAATTAGATTTATTTAAGATTTATTTTATCGAAAAATGAAAGGAGAAGAAAATGATTAGGAAAAAAATATTTTGTATATTTTTAGCAATTTTTGTAATTTTGATGATAAGCATGGTAGGGGTAAATGCTCAAATTACTTTAAAGCTAGGCAATAAAGAATCAGACAATCATCATGAAAGTCTAGCGCTTAAAAGATTTGCAGAGCTGGTTGAAGAAAAGACCAATGGTGAAGTCAAAGTCAATAATTATTACAATGAAGCTCTCGGGAACCCAAATGTTCAATTAGAGAATACAATTCAGGGGGTTCAGGATATTTATGTTGTGGGATATTATGTAATGGAGAAATATATTCCTGATTTCAAAGTGACCGAATTATTGTATTTCTTTGAAAGTAGAGAACATTTTCAGAATTTCTTGCTAAGTGATATGGTGGCTGAAATGGAACAGGAACTTTTAGAAAAGACTGGTTTAAGAGTCATAAGTAAGGAGCGTAACTGGTGGTTGGGGCCTTACCGTGCAATGTGTGCAAAGAAACCCATTATTTCTGTAGATGATCTCAGTGGTTTAAAACTGCGTGCACCCGATTCAAAAACAGTAATTAGAATATGGAAGGGACTGGGTGCAAATATTACTGTTATACCTTGGTCTGAAGTGTATCTTGCTTTAAGCCAAGGTTTAGTAGAGGCTGGTACCGGTACGATTATGGATATGTCTTATGAAAAATTCTATGAAGTAGCTCCGCACATTATGACAACAAACTCCAAATTCCAGCAAGCTTGTATTTTGATGAATAATGCAAAATTTGAAAGTCTAACCGAACAACAGCAGCAGGCCATTTATGAGGCTGCTAATGAAGCAGGAGATTATTGTACAGAATTGCTCTATGATGAGCTAGATGCAAGATTAGCTGATATGGAAGCAAAGGGTGCAATTTTCCATGAACCTGATCTGGCAGCCTGGAGAGAAAAAGCCAAGGATGTTCTTCTGGAAATGGAAGCAGAGGGCTTTATCTCTGAAGGTTTAATGGAAAAAGTAGAAAAACTTGCCCCGTAATCTGTTTATGAATATTTTTAAATAACTATGCAGTGCTACTGTAGGCTTACTAATATAATCCAAGCTTACAGTAGCACTAAAATTAGAAAATTATAATATAATTAAAAAGGAAATATATATTTTGAAAGAAAAAATGAATTTATTAAATCAAACAGCTCATTTCCTGGACAATATTTTTACCTCTTTAATTATTACATTAGGTATTATTTTAATCGGTGTAAATGCTGTACAAATAACCCTTCGAGGATTTTTTGATATTTCTTTCCTTTGGGTTTTAGAATTATCAAAGTTTTTAGGAATCTGGATTGTTCTTTTTGGTGCCTCAGTTATGTTTTTAAGAGATACAGAAGTAAGGGTAACGGTAATAGTAAATTCTTTGCCTGAACCAATAAAAAGACCAATAGATATTATTATTAATATTTTAGTAATTATCTTTGGTATATCTTTAATTTTTGGAAATATTTATTATCAAAAATATGTGGATACAATAAAGCCGGATTTTTTACCCTTTTCTTATCGTGTGCATGTCTTCCCTGTTTATATTTTTTGTATCAGTGTTATATATAATGGTTTTTACAATATTTTTAGCACTAATAATAACAAGAATAAGGAGCAATTTATAGAATGATTTCAATATTATTGGTCTTTTCTTTAATAACCCTGATTGTTTCTAAGACGCCTATATCAGTTGCTATGGGATTAGCCAGCCTGTTTGCAGCTTGGGCAGGAGGATATCCCATTCATCTTTTACCTCAAGGCGTATTTAATGGAGCTGTAACCTGGAGTTTGCTTGCTGTACCATTTTTTATCATTGCAGGAAACTTAATGAATGAATTTGGTATTGCCGAGCGAATATTTGATTTTATGAATGCTATGGTAGGTCATGTAAGAGGAGGGTTGGCACATGTTAATGTTTTAACTTCAATGGTTTTTGCGGGAATATCGGGATCTGCAACTGCAGATTGTGCGGGATTGGGTCCGATTGAATTAAAGGCAATGAGTGATGCAAATTATGATCCCGGTCTAAGTGCTGGAATTACCTTAGCATCTTCAACACTAGGTCCAATTATTCCCCCAAGTGTATCTTTTATAATCTATGCAGTTATTTCAGGAACCTCAATAGCTAAAATGTTTGTTGCTGGTATCATACCCGGTGTATTAGCTGGTCTTGCTTTGATGGCTACTAATTATTTTATATGCCTTAGAAATCCTGAAAAATTACCCAGAAAACCAAGAAAAACTTTAAAAGAAATCTTTGCTAGTTTTTTTGTGGCAATTTTTTCATTAATCGCACCGGTTATTATATTATTCGGAATGATAAGCGGCTTGGTTAGTCCTACAGAAGCAGGCATTATAGCTATATTATATTCTCTATTTTTAGGATTCTTTTATCGGACTTTTAGTTTTAAAAAGATTATTAAGGTAATGGAAATTTCTATGCTTACTTCTGCTCATAGTCTGATATTAGTTGGCTTAGCATCAACTATGAGTAATATTATGACCTTCGAACGAACACCCATTATGGTTGCGGAATTTATAATGTCCCTTTCCAGCAATAAAATAGTTATTTTACTATTGATTGATTTATTATTGTTGATCGTGGGTACCCTGATGACCGGTATCAGTTCAATGGTTCTTTTGGCTCCCATCTTTATTCCTTTGATGCAGGAATTGGGAGTAGATTTGATACAATTTGGAGTAATCATGGGGTTAGGAACGGTTATTGGAATTACTACACCACCGGTAGGTGTTGGACTTTTTATTATTTCTGATATTGCCAAACTTTCAGTGGAGAAAGTAGCCCTAGGTGTGTTGGTTTACCTACCGGCATTAATTATAGCCTTATTACTTATAACATTTATTCCTGCTCTAACTACGTGGTTGCCTTCAGTATTAATGCCAGGTTTTTAAAGTATATTCAAAATAAGATAAATATTTAAAGATAGAATAAAAAAGAGAGAGGAAATTAAATGAATAAAAAAGTTGCAATTTTAGGAGCAGGCAATGGCGGTTATGCGATGGCTGCCGATTTGTCGATGGTAGGTTATGAAGTCAATCTATATGAACACCCGGATTATGCTGATAATCTTAAGCCAGTTATTGAAAAAAAAGGTGTTGAAATCATTTCACAAACACCTGCCGGTGAAGAGCTCGTTTTACCTGCTGGAGGAAAAACAGGATTTGCAAAAATAACTGGGAAGATTACTTCTGATGTAAAAGAAGCTATAAAAGGCACCCAAATTATCATGTTGGTTATTCCTGGTTTTGCAAGAGAAGCCTTTATCAAGGAATTTGCTCCATATGTAGAAGATGGGCAAATCATTGTGATATGGCCAGGTTATTTTGGTGCACTTCAGTGCGCAAAACAATTAAAAGACGCAGGAGTTCATAAAAATGTTATCATAGCTGAAACAGAAAGTCTGATTTATAATTGTACCAAAATCGGGCCAGGTAAAGTATACAATAAAGGAAACAAAGATAATTTGTTTTTATCCATTTTACCAACAAAAAATAAGAATGAAGTATTTAATGAATTAAATAAAATTTATCCACAATTTAAACTGTCTGAAAATGTAATGCATACAACATTGGCTAATGGCAATCCTTCTTTGCACCCCATGTCAGTATTGCTCAATCTATATCGTGTAGAAAGAAAATTTTATCCTTTTGATGAAAAATTAAATAAGCCGGTTCAAAAAGCTTATGATGTAACACCTGGCATGGCTCGAGTGATGGAAGCTGTAGATAGGGAAAAAGTATCTATCGGTAAAAAATTAGGGATAGATATTCCTTCCATAAAAACACAAATTGAAGCCTTTTATGGCGCTAAAGGGAAAGATCTGTATGAAACCTTACTTAACTGTTATGCGTACCAAGTACAAGGTGCACCAACAACAATTGAAGATCGTTATGTTACTGAAGATGTACCCTTTGGTTTGGTACCCTTCACCCTCTTAGGTGAGCAACTTGGTGTTCGTGTTGATAATTTAAGAGCAATGGCAACTATCGGTTGTTCGGTAACTGGCAAGAATTTCTGGGCAGAAGGAATGAATATGGAAAAAGCCGGTATAGCTGGTATGTCTGCTGATGAAATTAAAAAAGTCATCTAAATCTAAGATTAATTATTTAAAATATACTATTTAAATTAAATAGAACAAAATAGCTTGGTTAGAGAATTTTTAATCATAAGGTAGTAAAAATGAAAGTTGATATGGAGGAGAAAAATAGTTATGAGAGTTTTGATACAGAATGCTAGAATTGTTTTCCCTAATAAAGATAAAATTCTTGAAGAATCTTCTGTAGTTATTGAAAATGGTTTGATTACTAAAATTGCAGAAGGTGTAAAGTATTCATATGACGCTAAGGCAAATATGATTATCGATGCCAAGCAAGGTTATCTAATACCCGGCATCATTAATCATCATGCACATGGGGTTTCTTTGGGGCCTTTGTTTTCTGCAGGAAATCCAGCCCCTCCGTTGGAGCTGATAATCAACAATCTTAATAAACATCTTCTCCAGGGGACAACTACGATTTTAAATGAAGATGGATTTGCATCCATAGAAGAAACAGAAATATTGAATCAATTACATCCGATTAAGATTAAATCAGCAACTTCTCATACTCCATTGAATATAAAAGCAGCAGAAATTACAGATGGTAGTGGTTTAAATCAATTTCATCGAGAGTTAAGCGTTGAAAAAATGTTAGAAAGAGGAGCAGTCGCTTTAGGTGAAATTGGTGGAGGTGATACTTTGGGTGGTGGAGGTGTCTGTTATAATCTATTACCCAAAACCATTGAAGAAAAAACAGGAAAAAGAATTAACCCTTCTCAAGCCGAGGCTTTGATGTGGTCCGTTTTGGGACGTTACATAGATCCTTCTGAAACCAATCGAGATCAGATAAAAATCATTTTAAAAGAAATTGGGTTAGAAAAATTACTTTCTGTTGAAAAAGCAATTGATATCATAATGGAAGATGCCTATGCTCCTGTTGAAACTGGAAGAGATGGCATAAGGGAGGCTGCAGATCTTGCTGTTCAATACAATATGCCTATCATTATACACAATGCCGCTGGCTGTAAAGAGGCAGTTTTTGAAGTAGCTAGTAAACTAGGTTCAAGATTAATTGCAGCTCATTCGAGCCATGCAACTTTTACCAAAGATGAAATCATAACAAATATTCAAAAATTAAAAAAAACTGGTTCATTTATTGATATTTGCTGCGGTGACTATTTTGGCGCAAAGAATCTTTGTCCCCCTGATTATTTAAATATTAATTATAAACTGTTAGAAGCAGGATTAGTTGATCTAATTTCTACTGACTTCATGGCGGGAAATTGGGATCCCATTATCTTATTTATTGAAAAAGCCGTGAATAATAAAAGTATTTCTTTACCAAAAGCTTTAGCAATGACTTCTTGCAATGTTGCAAAGGCTATTCCAAAGCTTGCACAAAATACAGGATATATTGCTGAAGGTAAATCGGCAGATTTAGTCATTTTAAATCCAAACAAAATATCAGATGTACAGCATGTCCTGGTTGATGGAATTCCTGTTGTTCTGAATGGTCAGATTAAAGTACCAAAAGCTAATTGGTTGTGGTATTAATTTCGATAGACAATTTGATTACACTAATTAAGGTTAATAAGACTAATTATATAAGCCAAATGGAGGAAAAGATGGTAAAAAAAATAGCGGTTTTAGGAGCAGGTAATGGTGGCTATGTAATGGCTGCCGATTTATCAATGGTAGGTTATGAAGTCAATCTTTATGAGCTACCAGACTATGCAGATTTTAATTTAGGACCAGTAATGGATAGAGGCGGAATAGAAGTTATCTCACAGGATCCTTCCGGAAAAGAAATCATTCTTTCTGCTGGAGGGAAAAGTGGTTTTACTAAAATAACAGGTAATGTAACTTCTGATATTGAGAAAGCAATTAAAGGTGTTGAAATTCTAATGTTGGTTGTTCCTGGATTTGTGAGAGAACAGTTTATCAGAACATTTGCACCATATTTGGAGGATGGACAAATTATTCTCATTTGGCCTGGTTACTTTGGTGCACTCCAGTGTGTTAAGCTTTTAAAAGATTTAGACATCCAAAAAGACATAGCCATTGCTGAGACCGAAAGCTTGATTTATAACTGTACAAAACTTGGTAATGCAAAAGTAAGAAATAAGGGACAAAAAGAAAAGATGTTAGTATCAGTTTTCCCCTCGCAAAAAAGAGAGGAAACTTTTAAGAAACTTCAGAATATTTATCCCCAGTTTATGCCTTCTGAAAATGTCCTTGAAACGACCTTAGTCAATGTGAATCCACCATTACATCCACAGTCTGTCTTGCTTAATCTATATCGCGTAGAGAGGAAATTTTTTCCATTTGATGAAATATTGAATAAGCCGGTGCAAAAAGCATATGATGTAACCCCCGGCATGGCCCGAGTGATGGAGGAGATCGATAATGAAAGAATCAATATTGGTAAAAAATTGGGCTTACAATTAAATAGTTTGCAAAAAGTTCTAGGTATTTTTTATGGCGCTAAAGGGGAAAACTTATATGAAACAATTTCTACTTGTTATGCTTACCAGGTACAGGGAGCGCCAACCTCTCTTGAAGATAGATATGTTACTGAGGATGTACCTTATGGGTTAGTGCCATATACTTTGTTGGGCGAGCAGATTGGTGTATCTATGGATAATATACGGGCTATGGCCACTATTGGTTGCTCGGTAACAGGCAGGAACTTCTGGGAAGAAGGACTAAATATGGAAAAAGTAGGTCTTGCCGGCAAAAATGCTCAAGAGATCGTTGATTTCTTAAATTAATATTAAAGAATAGCATTTATTTTGTAAATTTCTAATATTTTCATAAGTTAAAGGTTGTTTTTTGTAAGGTAGAATAAGAAAATAATTAAGTAAGGAGAAGAAATGATGGAAAATAGATTACAATATATGACTTGGCAAGAAGCAGGAGAAGCTTTTAAAAAAACAAAAATAGCCATAATTCCAACTGGAAGTACTGAACAACATGGACCTCATCTACCATTAGGCACAGATTACTTAATTGCTGAATATTTAGCAAAAAGAGTTGCTGAAAATATTGATGTTGTTGTAACTCCTGTTATACCAATTGGATATGCTCATTATCACCAAGGTTTTACTGGTACTTTATCTGTTAATCCCGAAATTCTCACTTCGTACTATCAAGGAATTGTCGATAGTTTAATATCTTATGGTATTACACATTTTATGTTTATCAATGGTCATGGCGGTAATTATACAGTCTTACAAAATATTTGCCGTAATCTTAGAATTCGTGGAATTGCTGGAGCAATCCTTCAATGGTTTTTTATTGCAGGCCAATTAAAAAAAGAATGGGGCGAGATATTTCACGGAGATATTATAGAAACATCTTTAGCAATGTTAATTTCTCCAGAGAGTGTTAAATTAGACAAAGCGGTTATCCCTGTTAATAAAAAGGTAACGGAAGAACTTCAACCACTCAACGGTACCACCTGTAGATTTAAAGGAGCAACTGTAAACTTCTATTTTATGTGGAGTGATATTTCTGATAGTGGAAACGTGATCGTTTATGATCGTTTTCCTGAGGCAGATTTTTCTGTTTCCACAAAAAATGCATCAGTTCAAAAAGGAAAAGAAGTTGCTGATGCTTTAGTAGAATATTTTGTTGATTTTGCCAAAGAATTCAAAAAAATTAAATTTGAACCTACAAAAATATAAATCATTATTTTTAAGTAGTTATATAGCAATTTTCATATGTTTAATATGAGTATTAGTGAAACAATATTTGAAAGTTTTTAACTAGTATAATGATAAGGACAAAAATGTAACTTCTGGTAAATTAAAGTAATTTTTAATTTAAGTATCAACTTGGCGGTTAGATCAATTGTTCATCTGGTTGTAATTCTGATCAAGTTATTGATAATTGAAGAGGTAACTGGAAAAGAATATTGAAAAAATTTATCACACATTTAATAGCTGAATATATTAGTATGAGTAAATATGAAGATTTTCCACCAGAAGTCATTCATAAAGCCAAACAATGTATTTTAGATTCGATAGGATGTATGTTTGGGGGAATTCTCTCCAAAGAAGGTAAGATATTAATACAAAGCTTACTATTAAATGAAACCGGCCATTCCACCATTATAGGTTATTCTAAAAAAACTACATTTTTTAATTCAATTTATATTAATCCTATTTCGGCAAATATATTAGATTTTGATGATTCTGTAATTGGTCATCCTGGGGCAACTGTTGTACCGCCAGCAATTAACTTAGCTGAGTTATTTGAATTATCAGGGAAAGAACTCATTGTTTCTGTGATTATTGCCTATGAAATCTCAATCAGGCTTGGGATAAATTTACAACCATTAGTCTCAAGGGAATCAATTTTGGGTCATGGCACATGGCAAACTTTTGGTTCTACTTCTGTTGCATGTAAGCTTCTAAATTTATCAGATGAATCTATTGCAAATGCTTTTGGGATTGCTGGTGCAAATGCACCGGTTCCTTCAGTCATGAAGACAACCTACGGATTGGAAGGTCCAACAATGGCAAAAAATAACTTTGGTTCAGCATCACTGGCAGGGATTCAATCAGGATTTTTAGCGAAAAATGGATTTTCTGGTCCAAAAGATATCTTTGATGGAGATACAGGCTTTTGGAGAATGATAGGATTAGAAAAAAATCAAGTAAATGCTGATATTTTTAATGATTTGGGAAAAGGTTTCAAAATACTTGATATCTATTTTAAACTTTATCCTTGTTGTCTATTTATTCACCCTACGATTGATAAATTAAAGCAATGCATCAAAAAGAATCATATTGAATTAGAAAAAATCAATAAAATTTTTGTTAAAACTGTTTCTCCTTTAAGTAAAATGCCTTTTATCAAAAAGAAACCCGAATCAGCAGGAGATGGAAGATTTTCACTGCCTTACACCTTAGCTTGTGCTTTATTTAAAGTAAATGTTTTAAAGTGGTATGAAGAATCAAACCTTAGGAATAACTTAATCTTGAATTTTGCAGAGAAAGTAGAAGTTCAAGCTGATTCATTGGCTGATCAAACTTTCCAACAAGACCAACAGACGATTTTAAGTAGAGTATACCTTGTTTTAGATAATGATAAAAAATACTTCTGTAATGACATAAATGACATAAGTCATTCAAATAAATCACTTAGTCTAGACAACAATTTTAAAAATAAAATTTTCCAATTAACACAACAAGTTCTTAAAAATTCAAATAGAATTGATTTTCTCATTAATTCTATAATGGAATTAGAAGATGTGTCAAATATCAAAAAATGGCTGAGTAATATTAGATCAGACCATAATAATATCTAAATCCATATTATTTGAACGGATAGGAGTATATTATGAAGGTAGTGAAATATCAAAAAAATAATAACCAAGCCTATGGAATTCTAGAAGACGAGGTTATTTTTCCAATTGAAGGAGAATTGTTTGGTGAATTCAAAGTGGGCTCCCAGAAAGTGAAAAGAAGTGAAGTGAAATTACTTGCACCGATTATTCCACCTGATGTAATCGCTATTGGACTAAACTATAAAAAACATGCAGATGAAAGTAAATTGTCTTATCCTGATAAGCCGCTTATTTTTTTAAAGACAACCTCAAGTGTAATTGGACCTGAAGATCACATTATTATTCCGGAATTGGCACCAGATGAAGTAGACTATGAGGCTGAACTAGCCATTGTTATTGGTAAAAAAGCCAAAAATATAGAAATAGATAAAGTCCGGGAATTTGTCTTTGGATATACCTGCTCCAATGACGTATCTGCGAGAGATTGTCAGATTCGACTCGACAAACAATGGGCCAGGGGTAAATCTTTTGACACCTTCTGTCCTTTAGGTCCCTGGATTGAGACTGAACTTCCTGATCCCGATAATTGTAAAATAGTATCCAGATTAAACGGAAAAGTCATGCAGGATTCCAACACTTCAGATCTTATTTTCAGTACCAGGGAATTGGTTAGCTATTGTTCAAAGAATTTTACCCTTTATCCTGGTACAATCATTATGACTGGTACACCGGAAGGAGTAGGGTTTGCCCGTAAACCCCCGGTATTTTTAAAACCAGGTGATGATATAGAGGTTGAAATAGAAGGAATTGGGACACTAAGTAATCAAGTGGCTGCTTCCTGAAATCAAACCTTAAATTATAATATTTTTTATAATCCAGCTGGATTGATGTTTGCATTTTAAA
>Ga0272441_10012616_pt1 | contig 12302 bp, 10 predicted proteins | sample SSMProp6N_FD_193582 | JGI IMG/M metagenome (GOLD analysis project Ga0272441, IMG submission 193582) | Marine sediment archaeal communities from Little Sippewissett salt marsh, Falmouth, MA, United States - SSM-Prop-6N | ecosystem: Environmental > Aquatic > Marine > Wetlands > Sediment ...
GCACTGGCGCAAGCCCTTTATCTTCAAACACTTACAATGGCACCCCCGCAACCACGAAACCCTTCAAGTGGAAACGGCACTAGTGGCCTGTTTCTGCCCTGGACCCCGCCCTAGTCATCATCTTCGTCAAGGTCGTCCTCGCACCCATCTTCGATCGCGGCGAGTTCCTCTTGATCCAACTCGAAATCGTCGTCGTCATCATCGAGGATCAAGTCGTCGGGGTCACTCATCATGTCGCGCCCTGGAATCTCCGGCGCACGCTCGGAGTCCTTACGAGTACGATGAAACCGTCCGTGGTACTCGTCATCATTCCTGCGCTGCGTTCTGCTCACGGTTCGATCCTCCCACCTGTGCGCGGCTTTACTCGCTTCACTAAGCGTCCGGGTCATGCTGCTTGTTCGGTGTGAGCCGGCTTGGCTGCCGCGCACTGCCCGTTGCGCTTCCAGGGACCCATAGCGCGGCTCAATAGAATCGGTAGGTTGCCAGGGCCGACGCGGCCCGCATGGCTCACGCTCGTGTGTCGAACGTCCTCGACCGTTGCGATCACCTCCGGATCGACTGCCTTCGCCAGGCTCAGGACGAACGGGGTCGTCTTTCGAGAAACGACGGCCAGGCATAGTTCAACCGCACCATCGCGCCCGCACCCGCTGAGCGTGGTCAGGCGCACGTGAGCCTCGCGCAGTCGCGTGGCGATCTCCTGGCCCTTCGTTTTCGAGATGAGAATCACAGTCTCGGCGCCGAGGGCCAGCTGGCGTTCGAGCCACATTCCTAGCGCGTTCCCCAGCGTGAAGCCCGAGACGTACGCGACGACGTTGAGCCAGTTGTTCAAGTGCGTGATGACAGACGCGACTGCCAGTAACCAGATCGTCACTTCGACCAGCGCCAAAGCGATGGCGAGGAACTGCCGACCGCGCATGATGCAGACCAGCCGCACCGTTCCAATTGAGACGTCCAAGATGCGGGCACAGAAGATAAACAGTGGCAGCCAGATGGCCGAACTGATGGGGAACCATGGCGCCGTTGACGCAGCCACGGCCCCCCCCACAATCGGTGCAGATGCTCTCTCCGCGGATGATCGAGCCGACATCTCGGGCGGATCTGTCAGCGGGCAAGCGTTGCCTGGCGTGGCCGCCGGCTCGAATCTCCAATCTCGCGAGATGACGTTCGTCAGGCACCGCACCGCCCCGCCGTACTGAAACACCTCGGACACGTCAATACGGTGAATCTCGAAGCCGAGGCCGCGGTAGACGGCTTCGGCGGCCTGATCGAGAACCGGTAGGTCGTACGTCGGCAAATAGACGATGCGCCGACCGTCACGTTCCTCCATCAGAACGTTGTTGTAGGTCACCATCCACTCTTCGCCGGGATCGGCCAAAGCCGGAAGCCGTATGACGTCGTACCCGTACTCAGCAAGTTGGGCAGCGATCGCGTCAAACCGGTTGCCACGCCGTGTCAGGAAGCTGAGGCAATCCTCCGGGTCGAGTAGACCAGCAAGTTCGTCGATGAATCCGGCTCTCGACGAAACGAGCATGTCCGCCACAGCCGTGCTGGCGACGAGCACAGTATGGTCGTCAATCGGTGTCACGTACATGTCGACGTGGCACCACGGCGTGCGCTGCTCGTCGTCGCCCACCAGGATGCAGGGTCGCCCCAGGCTGGCCAGCAGTTCGCGCTTCACGGCTGCCGGCTCTTTTCCAAGGTCGGCGTTGTCCTTTAATACGTTGGCCCCCACGAAGACGTGGCGGTCATTTGCGACCAGATTGCCCCCCTCCAAGTGCAGGGGTGTGTCTTCGCCCGGTGACCAGACGCCGTTCTGCTCAAGCAGATACGAGATAAACAGGTCATTGCGGTGATCGTCGCTATAGTGGCTGCAATCGCGCGGAATGAGTGCCGGTGCGGGGAGCCCCGCGAGACCGAAGACACGTCCAATGCGCCGGTCTCGCGCCCAGACCGTGATCGGTCGATCCACGTTGATTACGTCCACGCACCGCCCTCTCTCCCGTTCATCGCCTCCCCAACCGTCGTCGAACGCGTCCGCCGCCTCGTCCGACGAACAGATCACTTGTACGTGAACGTCGACAGGCAGCGCGGAGAGCAAGTCGTCGTACGTCGACTCCAGCTCGGTGGCCAAGTTCGGTACGTAGTGAATCGCGATCTCGCGCAGGGCGCCGGAGCAGTCGGCCATAATGCGTGGTTTGTCGGCCGACACGGTAGCCGCTGGCGTTTGGTCGTCAGCGCTAACTCCGCTGCATGCGATGCTGAGCGCAGCCAACACGCACGCCAAGTGGCACCTGGATTCCCGCATCTTCAGCATTCTCGTCCTCGCGTTTGTTCCGAACCTCCACGGCGTCCAGTTACCGAACGCGTGCAATCGCAATTCGCACAAATGGGGGGACGCCGGCGGGGACCACGATGTGAGCCGGGGGGAAAACTCATCATCAGCGATCAACACGCGCCGGCATCCAAGCTCCACGCATTCCGCTGGTCGCACGGGAGCCCGGGATGAGCTCGCACGCCCATCCCGGGCCTGGCCTTCCTTCCCCTTCGAAAGGGGGAGTCTACGGCAGCCGCCACGAATCAAGGCGTATTCGGATCATTGGGCGGGTTGGGTCTGGACCGGGGTCTGGTTCTGGATCCTCCGGCTCGTCGTCTGGTTCGCCTTGCGGCAATTCGTCGAGTTCCTCCTCCGGCGCGGGCTCTCTATCCAGGGTCTTGAGCTTCTTGATCGAGGCAACTTCCAAGTACTTGACACCGTGCTTGACATAGAGCGTCCCACTCACCTCTGCCGGCTTCATGGCGTGCTGGACGAGCTTCGATGCGTTGCCCTTCGCAAGACCCAGGATGATCAGCCCATTCTCGGTCTCAAGCGCAGCCGGGACTCCACGCCGAATGCAGTTGCGTGAGAAAGCTTCTGGGTTCTTTCCTGCCGATTCGCCCGTCATGTAGCACTGCAGGTCCACGACGGTTCCCGCGAGCGTCACTTCTCGAGGTTGAGTTGGACGTTGTGCGGCTTGGCGCGGTTTTGACCGAGGTCGCTCCTGCGCAAAGAGGGATGAGATTCCAATCGACGCGGCCAGCATTACAGGCGGCCGCAACTCGTGTTGTGCTTTTCACATTTGTGCTCCTTGACACAAGTGGTCGCGCCTAGGCGACTCGTCGTCAGTCATGTCTAGGCATCCCGTGACGACTCTCGCAGGTCATTCCTGGCCACCAGCCGAGCACGCTGCTTCGTTCTGCACGCGGCTGAAGACCTCGACCTTGTAGCCGTCTGGATCAAAGATGAAGGTCTGCCAGTGCCCCTCGTACAGGCGCGGCTGGGTAGCACGCGCGTGACGTTTCTTCGCCTCTTCGTAAACGTGGTCCACGGACTCGCGTGATGGCACCTCGAAGCTGATGCGGTCGAGCCCTGTCAGGTGATCGCCGGGCGGGAGCCCCTCGGCGAATGTCACCTCGAATGCGGGGACCGTGTTGGCGGCTATGCGGACCGATATCGCATCTTCGCCGGCCCTGCTCCGGTTCTGCTCCGGTGAAAGCCCAAGGACGCTGCAATAGAACTCGGCACTTCGTCCAGGATCACGCACACGAAGCCGGATGTGGCTCAAGTGGGGCGCCTTTACAGGCAACGTTGACATACGGTGCTCCAGGCGGTTCGACCTACCACTTAAGTGTGCCGATGGCCCCTGAAACCACCGTGAAATCGAAATGAGAATGTTTTAATGCGCAGCCACTTCAGTGCGATTGCCCACGATCGAACTACCAGCTTGTTCCGGTAGTTCGAATTGCGTCAGGTTCCTTGGCAATACGCCGAGCCGTTTCCGCCGCGATCTTGTTCAGCCCGACAAGACGTTGGAGGTCGTCATCAAACAACACCATTCCGTCCCGCTTGCCGGTTTGCATCGCCGAATCGATCGACTCGAGCTTGCCGGAACGAATGGCGGTTCGGACCTGCTGGTTGATGTGCAGCACTTCTAACGCGAGCGTTCGCTTCTCACCTTCCTCGGTCGACGGCAGCAAGTGCTGACAGACGACCGATCGCAGGCTGTTGGCGACTTGCTTGCGTACGTCCTCTTGCACTTCCTGCGGGAACAGGTCCACAAGCCGCGAGACGGCGCCCTTCGCGTCGCGCGTGTGCATGGTTGTAAGAATCAGGTGCCCTGTTTCCGCCGCGCTGAGGGCCATGTGGGCCGTCTCACGGTCGCGAATCTCGCCAACCAGAATCACGTCAGGGTCCTGGCGTAGGCCGTACTTCAGCCCGTCGGCAAATGTGGGCACATCCCGGCCAACCTCACGCTGACTGACGATTCCACCAGATCCTGGCCCGTGCACATATTCAATCGGCTCTTCAACGGTCAGAACTCGGCGAGCAACGTCCGCGCGAATTCTGCTCACGAGGGCGTCCAACGTGGCTGTCTTCCCGGATCCCGTAATCCCCGTGACCACTACCAGCCCGTTGGCATACGCCACCAGCCGATCCGCCAACTCCTCAGGGAAACCCAGCCACTCCAGCGACGGAATCTCATCCGGGATGTGGCGAAGGCACGCCGACCAACATTCGTGCGACACGTAGACACTCGCGCGAAATCGGGCAATGGTATCCTGTTGCGGCACGGTGACCGAAAAGTCGAAGTCGGTCCTTCCATCGCCGGCATCACACCATCGATTCGGCGCGAGCTCGCGGAGCATTTCCACGATTTCGTCTGAGTCCAGGGACAGGTCTGTGCCGCGGTGAATGCGTCCGTGGATTCGAAACGACGCGGGATAGCCTGGGATCAGATGGACGTCCGATGCCTGCCGCACCAAAGCCTGCTGGAGCATCTTGCGAAGTTGGGTTTCATGGCCGTTGTTCTTGATGCGGTCTTTGCCCGTTAATCTCCCATCGCTCGACGTCTTGGCCATAATCTTCGACCTTCCCGTGCTGCCACTGACCATGCTTTGGCCCTGCACTACCTGTGATGATCGACATTCCCTGAGGCGATGTTAGCGCATCACTGCGAACGACTGTTTGTACCGAGCATTGGAGCCATTGGTTGCGGAGGTGGAGCCGGGTGATGCCGGATGAAACGTTTTTAATCCGCACCGGGACTCGCGGTTGCGAGCGGCAGCCGTAGTGTGAACTCGCAGCCGCCAGCTGACCGGTTGACGGCCGTTATCGAGCCATGATGGAGTGTTGCCACGCCACGTGCGATCGCCAGGCCTAGCCCGGCTCCTTGGGCCGGCTCCTCGCCGCGGGGGATGCTGAAGAACCGCTCGAACACGCGGCCAAGCTCTTCCGGTGGTATGCCCGGACCGTTGTCGGTGACCACCACCTGGACCTCAGGCCCATCCATGGCCACTTCGATCTCGACGGCCGCTTCGACAGGCGAGTATCTGACGGCATTACGGATCAGGTTCTCGATCACTGCGCGCAGTAGCGCAGGGTCACCGTTGACGTTGGCCTCTGTGCCGTCATCAGCCGGGGGCACCAGGGTCGGCACCAGCCGGACCTCGCGATGACGGGCGAGCGGCTCGCACCGTTCGACCGCTTCCATGACGATCTCGTTGACGGACACGGTCTTCAGTTGAAAGAGGGGGAACCCGGCGTCCGCCCTCGCAAGCGTGAGCAGACTGTCGACGAGTCGAACGAGTTGCCGTAGCTGGTCCTGCGCACTAGCGACGAACTGATCGTATTCCTCAACCGATCGCTCTTGTTGCAGGAGCACCTGCGCTTCGGCTAAGACCACCGACAACGGCGTTTTCAGTTCGTGCGAGGCATCAGCGATGAAGCGCTCTTGAGCACGAAACGCCGATTCGAGTCGATCCAGCATCCCGTTGATCACGTTGGTCAGCTCGGCGGCCTCGTCGCCACCAGGTCGCGTCTGGATTCGGCGATCGAGATGGGCAGCCGTGTAGTCCCGCGCTTGCTTAGCGATTTCTCCGATGGGGGTCAGCGACCGGCGGGCAAGGGCCCACGATGCAATAGCTGCAAGCAGCAGGCCACTCGGCACCAGGATGAAGAAGAGACCCCGCAGTTCAGCAATCGAGTCCTCCACGGGAGCCAAACTCGCTCCAACCTGGAGGAAGAAGGGCTCCAGATCAGGCTGATCGTGATGAATCGTGAGTAGCCGCAACTCTCGTGGCCCGTCCGCGGGCAGATTCGCTGCCTCGCCGGTGATCGTCTCCAACACGTGAGGATGTCTGCCCCGAGAAGCCTGCGCCGCGCCACTGAGCGGCAGCGATGCGCTGGCCAAGTTCCGGGATCGCTCGCGAATCTCCCCGGCATCAGCGCGTATTTGGAAGTAGTAGCCGGGAAAGCGGAACGGATTGAGCCGGGGCGTGGTGCGTTGCCCACCTTGCGCTTGGTCAGCCTCGCCAGCGCGAATACTGATGGCCTCGACCATCGTCTCCGCTCGATCGACGAGCCGCTCGTCAAAGTCCTCGCGGAGATACCGTTCGCGCACGTTCAGGATCACCAGACAGAAGCCGATCTGGATGATTCCGAAGACCACCAAGTACAGAACGGCAAGACGAAAACGAAGAGAGCGGAAGTGCTGGAGGATTGTCGGCAGCTTCATTGGGCCACGCGCTATTCGTTGGGCGGGTCCGCACTGAGCATGTATCCCGCGCCGATCACAGTGTGAATGAGAGTAGGCTCAAATCCCTTGTCGATTCGGCGTCGCAGCATTGACACGTACACGTCGATTACGTTGCTGTCTGGCTCGAAGTTCATGTCCCATACGTGTTCGCCGATACTGGTCCGGCTGAGAACTCGGTTTGGGTGCCGCAGGAAGTATTCCAGCAGCGCGAACTCCTTGGCGGTCAGCCTGATCTTCTGCCCTGCCCGCGTAGCGGTACGCTTGAGCAAATCCAGTTCGATATCCTCGAACTTCAGATTCGCGGCCTCCTGACCCTGGCCACGCCGCAGCAGCGCGCGAAGCCGGGCGACAAGCTCGTCAAACTCGAACGGTTTGGTCAGGTAATCGTCGGCCCCCGCATCGAGCCCAGTGACCTTGTCCTGGGTCGTCGACAGCGCGGTGAGCATCAACACCGGCGTGTGAACACCGCGGCGGCGGAGGTTGCGGCACACGATCAGCCCGTCCTGGTCCGGCAGCATCAGATCGAGGATCACGGCGTCATAGGCCTCGCCCGTGGCCATGAACTCGCCGTCGTGGCCGCTGTGCGCAACATCGACGGCGTAGCCCTGCTCGGCCAGGCCCTTCTTGATCAAGGCCGCCATTTTGGGGTTGTCTTCAATCACCAGCAGCCGCATGGCCTCGTCCTGCTCGCTTGGCTTCAAAACCGACATCATACCGAGCCTCCGAGCCGGGCTCCACCGAGCCCGGAGTGACACCCTCAAAGTTGACAAAGTGGACATGCGTCGCTCGCCGGCTGTTCAACCGCGCACACTGAATGACTCTCAGGCTGTGAGCAACGGCAATAGTGCCGCGGCGAAACTGAGGACCAGGAAGAAGCCGCACATATCGGTGATCGTCGTCAAGATCGGGCCCGATGCGAGCGCCGGATCCATATTGAAGCGCCGCAGGACGAGCGGAACCGTTCCGCCAATCGATACGGCGACCAGTGTGTTGGCCGCCATCGCGCCACCCACAACCAGTCCAAGGAACGCGTTGCCTTTCCAGAGTATCGCTGCCACCGCGATCAGAAGACCGAGCACGACGCCGTTAATGACGCCCACCGAGACCTCCTTGAGCCAGACGCGCGCCAACTCCGTGGGGCGTACCAATCCAAGCGTGAGTTCGCGCATGGTGACCGCGACAGCCTGATTCCCCGAGCATCCGCTCATGTCCGAGATGATCGGGAGGAACACTGCGAGTGCAATCACCGCCGTCAGCGTCTCCTGGTACATCGCGATTACGCTCGCCGCGATGATGTTCAGCACGACGTTGACGCTGAGCCATGCCAGACGCCGCCGGGAGCGAACAAGCAGCGGCATTGTTCGAAGCTCTTCACCGCCGACGATCCCCCGCGACTTGAGAAAATCGCTGTCGCTGCGGTCTGCCAGGGCTTCCTCGACATCCGCGTGCTGCACGACACCGACCAAGGCGCCGGCATCGTTGACAACCGGCACGCCGTAGAACTGGTAGCGATCAAACGTTGCGCGAAGCTCATCGAGGGAAGACGTATCGGGGACGGTCTGGGGGTCTCCAATCATTATCGCGCTGATTGCTCGCGATCGCCGGGCCAACAGCAAGTCGCGCAGGCGCAGAACACCCACCAGCCGATTCTCTTCGGCCGTCACGTAAGCGTACTGCACGTCGAAGTCCTGATACGTTTCGGCGTTCGCCTGCATGTCCGCGAGTACATCCGCAACGGTGGAGTTATGGGCGTACGACAAGAACTCCTTTACCATCAAGCCGCCGGCAACGTCGTCCGCGTACTGAACAAGCTCACGGGCATCACGCGCATCGTCCGGCGACATCTCGTTGAGAATCGCCTCGGCATCTTGTCGATCGAGATCTCCCAGCAGATCGGCCTGTTCGTCGCTCGGCAGCTCGTCGACAATCGCGGCCGCGGCTTCGGGCTCCAGCCGCTCGATCATCTCGACGGCTTGGGCATCCGGCATTTGCTCGACAAGCTCGGCCGCCTCTTCCGGATCCAGCGTGGTCAGCAGCGCCGCCTGATCGTCCTCGCTCAGTCGCGACACCGCCAGTACCGCCTCGCCGCCAGGCAAGGTATCCAGGAAAGCCTCCACGCGGCCGGCGTCCGATTCCTCAATCAGTTTCTCAAGTTCTTCCCACGGACGCGGTTCTTCATCAGGCGCCATTGGACGATCTCCTGTTCGCCAAGATTCACTGCGCGGCTTGATCTCGCGGAGCAGCGGGTTCCCGTTCACAGCGTGCAGATTTCATCGTTATCGAAGTTGCGTCCGTAGAAGTTCATGTACTGTACCTTGCGGTCAATGGCGTCAATAACGTAGCGCGCGAAGTTGATGTTGGTGAATTTCTGTGCGCTGCCCAGCCCGCCCGGGCTGAACACGTTGATTTCCATCAGCTTGTCCCCCACGATGTCGAGCCCCACCAGGAACATGCCATCCTGGACCAGTTTGGGCCGCACTATTTCCGCGATACGCAACGCCGTTGCGTCGATCTCGGCTTCGCGCAGCTTGCCGCCCGCGTGGATATTCGAGCGCATGTCCCCACCGGTGCGCACGCGACGGAACGCGGCGTACTTGCCCTTCACCTGCAACGGGCGCCCGTTCATGATGAAGAGCCGCGTGTCGCCCTCCTCGGCGGCTGGCAGGTATTCCTGAGCGATGACATACCCATCGCGGCTGACCGCATCGATCATCTGGTTGAGGTTCGGAATATCATCTGGGCGAACTAGAAAGACACTTGATCCACCCGACCCCTGAAGCGGTTTAAGCACGCACCGTCCTTGCTCCTTCGCGAAGGATTTGAGGTCATCGCGGTCTCGGGTAATCAGCGTGTGGGGACGTACCTCGGCCGGAAATAGCTGAAAGTACATCTTGCTATTAGCCTTCGCGAGGCCGTTGGGGTCGTTTACCACGACGACGCCGTGACGCATGGCCAAGCGGCCGAATTCGGTTGCGACCGTGGCGGCCCAGGGGCGCCGGATCACATCATCCGACGGCACGTTTCTCAGCATCAGGGCGTCCAGGTCGTCCACCGTGATGCGCTCGGTGATCGCCTTCCTCTGGTTCTGAAGGTCGGCGAGGTACGATTCGTGGTTGCCGTACTTGCTCTTGGGCGCCTTGCGCGCCCGAGCCCGAATACACTCGTCGCCGTCGTAGGCCAGGTCACCCACGCCGATCGTCCAGACCTGGTGGCCGCGCGCGAGGGCCGCATGAGCGAGGCGCGTCGTCGTGAAGCCGGCCTCCTCGGTCTTGATGTCATTGACTACGAATCCAATCTTCATCGGGATCTCCCATCAATCAGGTCCAGCGCCGTCATTCCTCGACGCACTTCCCGCAACCTTGCCCGCGCCGCCGGCATCTCCAGGTAACGCGGCGTCAGTGGTGGATCGCGCAACACGTTGCGCCACTGCAACTCGCGCACAATCGAAATGTGGTCGGAAGCGATCTTGCCTACCAACAACGGTTCAAACTCACCATCATTGCCCAGATATTCCAGAATCTGGCACAAGCCGCGCAAGTACACTGCGTCTTTGGTCAGTCCACCGCCACGGTAAATTCGCATCGCCACGGTGAAGGCCGTTCGACGATTAAACCCATGGCGACCTTCCAACTCGCGATAGGCCTCCACGAACGTGGCCCCGTCGATCATGTGCCGCGTCGCGAGGACGCGCGCCGCGAGCAGCCGCAGCCTTGGCCGGCTCAGACCGCCCACCAGAAACTCCGCCAGCACCGCGAGGCCCTCCTGGAAGGCCTCGTATCCGGCCAGACCGGAGTAGAGCTGTCGAAACGGTTGGGCGCGGCCGTTGTAGTACGTCAACACGTGCGTTCCGACCTCATGCTGCAATAACGCTTCCACGCGTGACGCGGGAATCCGCGTCTGCTTGCCAATCAACAACGACCCACGCGAAACCAGCAGCCCGCCGGCAAGATCCTCCCGCACGTGCACGGTGGCATCGACCTCCGGCCACCGTTGTCGGTAGTACGCAATCTCCTCCTCCGCCCGCCCGGCGAACGCCGCCGCATCGAGGTGCCCCCTCCTGGAGTCCTCGCGGGTGCGCGCGGGCAGGCGGTGAAGGAGTTGATCGGCCAGGTGTTTGAGATCTTCCTCCACGCCGCCGTAGAGTTGCAGGCTCCCGTGAACAAAACGGCGGGTATTGACGTCGGTGAGCATGGTAATCTGGCGATCGAGTTCATCCTGCTTCTGACGCAGTAGCATGGATAACGCCGGATCCTCGACTCGCTCGATCGGAGTGCCGTACAGACGGCGCTTGAGCAGCAAGGGATCCGCGGGAAGCGGGCGGTACTGAAAGACCGGCGCCACGCCAAATCGGTTTCGTTCGAACTCGCGCCAAGCCTGTTCGGCGTTCGTCGGCGTCACCGATAAGAGAAAATCGAAACTCTCTGACACTTCCGCGAGTTGCCGGTCGACCTCCCACACGGCCTTGACCACCGCTCGACGCCCCAGCACATGGTAATGCCTGGGCCGATGCGTCGTGTGCCGACGCGTGAACTCATAGAACGCGCGCCGTAGCGCCTGGCTCAACCCGCGCCGCAACTCGCGCAGGATCGACGGAAAAAACTCACCATCCGCGCCGCGGTATACCGGGCGGATCTCCAGCCCGAGCGTCCGGACGCGAAGTTGTCGCGCCGCGTCGGCCGACAGGATCGGTGCATAGTGCCGCGGACAGCAATGCGGCGATCTTTGGACGCGGGTAGTCGCCACCTGCCGGCGGAGCGTGACGCGTGACAGGGCATCGTCGAACGCGCCGGCGAGCGTATTCAAGTCCTCATCCTTCGGGGCGATGATTCGAAAGCTCGGCTTCAGATTGCCTTGATCGTCGGCGGTGTCGCGCTTTCCCGCGTCACCGGACCAGATCTCCAGAATCAAGAACGCGCCGAACTGCGCCACCATCGCCTGGGCGATCCCTTGTACGAGGTTCTTCAGGCCTGCCTGCAGGCGAGCGGCGCCGGAGGCAATCAAGTACGCAGCCTCGCCGGTCGCGAAACGTTCGGCGCCGGAGTCGTCGCCACGCACCGGTCGGCGGTAAATGCACAGGAACGGTAACTGGCGATCGATATGCACGCGGCCCCAAATGGGCAGATTGCGCCGGACACGCTTGTTCTCTCCAAGGCGCGCGCAAACCGTGCGGATGAACCGCTCCGTGATCGCCTGAGATCGGGACGCCTGGCTGGTCTTCATAGGCTCCGTAACTGCTCCAACACACCTTGCGTCGTACTGTGCAGCGCCTCGCCGATAGTCCGGACGAGATCCCGGTCTTCCTGGCCGGTCCACTCGTCCATGAAGAACTTCTTGAACTCGATTGCCAACGCGCACCCGGTTCGCGGAAAAGTCTCGTGCACCCAGCGCGAGAACTGCCCACCGCGAAACTTGACGTTTTCGCGGACGTCCAGGCGGCCGCCGGGGAACTCGTACGCGCGCAACTCGGCGATGAACCGGTCCACGACCGGCGCCCAGCGCGTGCGGTCCATCGTGCCCGTACCGACGTTGACTTGTGGGTTCGCGGCCTCATCCGCGGCTGGGGCGTCGGGGCCTTCGCGCCGATGATTATACGTGTGCAGGTCGAAGACGACGAAGCGGCCGCATTCTTGCTCGACACGACTCAGCAGGTTCCGCATGGCTTCGTAAAACGCGTCGTACTCAGCGAGTGACTCGCTGATCGCGGAATCAGGCAAGTCCCCCTCCCAGATT
>Ga0272441_10012617_pt1 | contig 12302 bp, 11 predicted proteins | sample SSMProp6N_FD_193582 | JGI IMG/M metagenome (GOLD analysis project Ga0272441, IMG submission 193582) | Marine sediment archaeal communities from Little Sippewissett salt marsh, Falmouth, MA, United States - SSM-Prop-6N | ecosystem: Environmental > Aquatic > Marine > Wetlands > Sediment ...
GTCCTCTTGTGCCGTCCGCGTCGGTAATCCGGTTGCCGGACCGGGCCGTTGCGCCAGTACCAGGACCAACGGGGTCTCGGTCATGCCAGCGAGGCTCAACCCCTCGGTCATCAACGCAAAGCCGCCACCCGAGGTCGCGGTCATCGATCGTGCGCCCGCAGCGGATGCCGCCAACGACATATTGACCGCCGCGATTTCGTCCTCCGCCTGTTCGACGAATACGCCCAGTTCCGGATCTCGGGCGAACGCAGTCATGATTCCGGTGGACGGCGACATCGGATACGCCGCCATGAACCGGCATCCCGCCGCCGCTGCGGCGACGGGAATGATCTCGTGCACCGATGCGAAGCTGTGTGTCTTGTCTGAGAACGTCAACTCGATCTTGTCCGTGCCTTCGAGCTGTTTCGAGGCCGCCTCGTAGCCGATTTGCACGGCGCGAACATTCTGCTCGAGCATGTCCTCCGACAGCTGAGACATTCGGTTCTCGACCACCGACCGAACGACGGCAAGGGGCAGGCCGATGATGGCGCCAAGAGCACCGGCTGCGAGTGTGTTCGCAAAGATCGGCGAATCGAACGCCTCCTTGGCCATCGTCTGGAATCGAAGGGAGAGGCCGCTTTGCCGCTCGGATAGCTCGCCGACGAGGATCGCGCCGGGACGCGCGGCTGGACGGTAGTGCTCGGCGGCGGCTGGATTCAGCGCAAGGATTACGTCGGCGTCATGACGGGGTGCATTGGGCCCGTCTATGCGAAGGCGATAGGAATTGTGCCCGCCTCGAATGCGGGACTCGTACTCCTTGGACGTGAACACGGCAATGCCGCACCGCAATAGGGCGTGAGCGACAACGTCCCCGATCGTCTGGATTCCCTCTCCGGCGGCTCCGACGATGAAGATGCTGAGTTCGCTCACGTCATCCCCCTCGATCCAATGTCTGATGATGTGCGGCGATTGCGTCCGCAAGCCGATCCAGTGCCGCGAACGTCTTCTGCGTGGGGAGACCTTGGGTGAACACGGGTTCGTACCACTCAGCCTTCAGCGCTCCACACAGCTCCTGCGTCCGCTCGGCCGCCTTCCCCGCCCAGCCGTACGAACCGATCACCGCCGCGTGCTTGACCTTGGGACGCAGCGCGGACGTCAAGTAGGCGGCGAAGACGATGCTCGGATGAGGACCCACCAACACGGTTGGGGTCGCAAACACGACGGTGGCGGCATCGACGAGATGGATCGCGTATTCACCGAGGTCCGTCTTGGACATGTGGAACGGACGGACGCCGACTCCCCGATCGTTCAGTGCTGCGGTCAAGTGATGAACCATCCGCCCCGTCGACCCGTGCATCGAAGTGTACGGAACGAGAACGAGGTTCTTCGGCGGGTCGTTGACCCAGTGGCGATAGGCCTCGAGAATCCACTCTGGCTGATCGTGTAGCGGACCGTGGCTGGGAGCGATGAGCGAGACCGCATACGGTTCCAGTTTGCCCAGGTGTCCCTTGATGAGCGACGCGAACGGCATCATGATCTCGGCGTAGTAACGCTTTGCCGGCGAACAGACATCGGCGCCGTCCCCGGAGAACAACTCGTCCGTTGCCAAGTGTGAACCGAACAGGTCGCACGTGAAGAGCACTTCTTCCTCGCGCAAGTACGTCAGCATCGTCTCTGGCCAATGCACCCACGGCGCGAGAATGAATTCGAGCGTCCAGTCCCCCAACGGCAGCGTGTCTCCGTTCTCGACGGTCAGTACGCGATCCTCCGGAATTCCGAGATGATCGGCGATCATCGGCGCCGCCTTGGGGCTTGAGACGATCTGTACGTCCGGGAATCGCTCCAACACGTCAGGCGCAGAGCCGGAGTGATCCTGCTCGATGTGCTGAAGGATCAAGTACTCCAAATGCTCGACGTCAGCAAGCTGAGCAAGGAGTTCTTCCCGGAAGGACGGGTCCGCGGTATCGATGAGCGCCGACTTTTCGCTTCCACGAAGCAAGTACGCGTTGTAGCTCGTTCCGTCAGGGAGCGGGATGAGTTCGTCGAACATCCTTCGTTCCCAATCGATCGCCCCCATCCACCAGATTCCCGGCCGTATCTCTCTTGCGTTCACAACAACTCCTTTTGTAGGCGGTTTCGGCGAACCCAGCCCCTCGCCGCCTCCTCGGCCCGAAACGACATACGATTCAGGTTCTCGCTGACCTCAACCCGTCCGAGCAGAGGAGACGCTCCGAGCATCACCTCTTCTGATGAACGCGGCGGGTTCACGCCTTCTCGAAGTACTCCTTGCCCACGCCGCACTCCGGACACACCCAATCCTCTGGCAAGTCCTCAAACGCCGTTCCGGCGGCAACTCCATTGACGGGATCGCCGACCTCCGGATCGTAGACGTATCCGCAAACCGTACAGACCCATTTCTCCATGGCTAACTCCTTTCCTTGCGCAATCGTCGTCGATACTCGTTGTACGTCAACGGCTCTCCCTCATCGCGCGTTCCGGCGCGATCGACGGAGGCAACGAACAACGTATGCGTGTCCAAGTCCATCATCCGGTCGCGGATCAGTGTGCACTCGAAGACCGCCACGGCGTCGGGAAGAAACGGCATCCCGTGCTCATTGAGTTCGTAGGCGAATCCGTCGAACTTGTCAACATCGCGGCCGGACTGGAATCCAAATCGGCGTACGATGTCGCCGCACGCGGGATTGGCGCGGTCGAGAACACTGACGCAGAGTCGTCCCGATGACGCGATCATCTCGTGGGTCAACGATCGCTTGCCGACGCCGAGGGCGACCCGGGGCGGGGCATTCGTGACTTGCATCAACGCGTCCAAACACTGTCCGTTGATCCGGTCTTGGTCACGGCTCGTCAAGATGTACAACCCATGGGTAACCTGGAACAACGCAACGTTGATCGCGCCGGGCTCCGTTACGTACTCGATGGCCATGTGAATTCCTTCTACGTCTCTTCTTCCGCCGGTTCGATCGGTCCCGCGACACGCGTCCCGAGTTCTCGATCGGCCATCAGCAACCCATGTCCGGACGTTCCGATTCGTTTAAGCATGTCGATGACCTTGGATACGGAATCCTCTTCCTCGACCTGCTCGGTGACGAACCATTGCAGCATGATGGCCGCGGCGCGATCGTTCTCTTCGTCTGCCAACTTCGCCAGATCGTCGATCGTCCCGGTGATGAATCGTTCGTGCTCGAGGGCTGCTTCGAATGCCGCCAGCGGCGAGTCCCACGAAGCCGGAGGCTTCTCCAATCCCTGGAGTTCGATGCGCCCTCCTCGGTCGTTGATGTGGTTGAAGAACCGAAGTGCATGGCCAAGTTCCTCCTGTGCCTGTGCCTTCATCCATTGGGCCATACCGTCGAGGCTCTCGGCGTGGAAGTACGACACCATCGAGAAGTACAGGTACGCGGAGTACGTCTCGTGTTTGATCTGCTCATTCATCGCATCCTGCATGCGTTGCCCAATCATTGTTCACCTCCAGGCTCCATCGCAGAGCCGTCCATCCTCCGGGAAGCGCAGCGATTGCGTGGCTTCCCATCATCTTGCATCGCGGGCCGGCGAAGCCAATCCGCCGGACTACCAGTTCTCTCCCAACAGCTCGAAGTGAGCTTGCGCATGGGCACACGCAGGGCAGACTTCGGGTGCCGACGCGCCCTCGTGCAGATAGCCGCAGTTGCGACAGCGCCACACCGTCTTCGCCGGACGCGCAAAGACCGTACCACTCTCGATGTTCCGCGCCAAGGCAAGGTATCGTTTCTCGTGCTGTTTCTCGGCAACGGCGATTGCCTGGAACACATCGGCAATCTCCGGGAATCCTTCGTCTCGGGCGATGCTGGCGAACTCCGGGTACATCGTCTTCCACTCGTAGTTCTCGCCTCCGGCGCTTGCCTTGAGGTTCTCCAGGGTCGATCCGATCGTTCCCGCCGGGAACGCCCCGGTAATCTCCACCTCTCCACCCTCGAGGAACTTGAACAGACGCTTTGCGTGCTCTTTCTCCTGATTGGCCGTTTCCTCGAAGATCGCCTGCATCTGCACGTAGCCGTCCTTCTTGGCTTGAGATGCGAAGTAGGAATAGCGGTTCCTTGCCTGGGACTCTCCGGCGAATGCCGTCAATAGGTTCTTCTCCGTCTTGGTTCCCTTGAGATTCATGACGTAGGGTCCTCCTTTGGATCCTTCAGCTGGTTAGTGCTGGCACTGACTGCAGTAATACGTCGAGCGACCGCCCTGTTTCATCCGAACGATGATGCCTCCGCACCGTTCGCACGGCTCATCCTCGCGCCCGTAGACGGAAAGATGGTTGCGGAATTCCCCCTGCTGACCGCTTGGCGTGACGTAGTCCGAGACACCGTCTCCCAGACTCGTCCCTTGTTGGTCGATCGCCTCGCGAAGAACCGACACCACCGCGCCGTGAAGGCGAACGTTCTCATCGCGTGACAAGGTACTCGCCCGCCGCGCCGGCGAAATTCCTGACCGCCACAGGGCTTCTGCGGCGTAGATGTTTCCGATTCCGGCGATCTTTCGTTGATCCATCAACAGCATCTTGATCGGTGATTGAGACGCGCGCGTCAGTGTCTCCAGAGCAGCACATGTGAACTCAGGCTCGAGTGGTTCGACCCCGAGACTCGTCTGGAACCCCTCGGGATAGTATCTGACGGTCCCGAGGCGCCGGGGGTTTACGAAGTAGATCTTCCGTCCCGAATCCAGATGCACCGTCAAGCGCGTGTACACCCTCTCAGGCACCGATCGGCGAAGTCGAAGGCGTCCCGACATTCGCAGATGTACGACCAAGTCGCCGCGGTTGCGCAGGCGAATCACGATATGCTTCCCTCGGCGCGCGATGGATGCAATCGTTGCTCCGGCCAGCGGCATGGCATCGAACCCAAGACGGTCGTCGAGGACATCGACACGATCGATCGTGTCAGAAACCACGGCCTGTAACTCGCGAACGAAGGTTTCGACCTCGGGCAACTCAGGCATTGACGCCCCCCTTGTTCTTTCTTGGCGGGGAGTCGGGCACAGAGGATGTCGAAGTATCCGTTTGGCTGTTGGACCCTTGAGCTGACACATCCGTCTCATGGCAGTTGGCACATACGCCGTAGATATACGTGCGGACGGATTCAACGTGATGACCGTCGACAATCTCACCCCAGTCCGCTCGCGCGTTCGTCGGAAGATCGTAGACGACCCCGCAAACGCGGCAACGGAAGTGTGCATGAGGGCGAATGTCGGCATCATAGCGAGCCACCGCGGGTTCCACCGTGATACGAAGAACAACGCCGGCACGCGTCAGCGCCTCCAACGTGTTATAGACGGTTGCGCGCGAGATTGTCGGATGTTTCTTCTGAACGTGCGCGAGGATCGCATCCGCCGTCGGATGTGAACGCGTTCCCTCGAGGTACTCGAGGATAGCCAGTCGTTGAATGGTCGGTTTCAGCCCGACGGTTCGAAGTCTCTCGGAGCGATCGCTGTTTCCCATATCAGACGGAGTATAACTTTAGACAATGTCCAAATCAAGCGGGAAACAGCCGTGATCCGCACGAAAACACCGGACTTCGTCAGCGGATCGATCTTCCGGCATACATCCGGCGGCAACATTCGGGAAGATGGATCATCTAGACGTCAACGACATAGCAAGAGGGTGAAACGCACGGGAAAAACGCGAGAACCATTCGTTTCCGGCAAACGGCCGGTGGTGGCCGACATTTTCTGCACGTTTGCCGCGGCTGTAGCCGTCGGCGCCTTGGTTCCGGCCGGTGTTCGCGGGATCTACGTTGCTGCAGAGCACGCCTCCGCTGATGGGTTGCTCGTCCGATCCGGCATGGTGATCTTCAACGAAGCGGTGGCCGCCATCTCTCTACGGGCGATTGTCTCACGCGTAGCACCTACGGCTGCGATCTCCCCATCAAAACCATCCCGCAGTGGATCCACGAGGGTCAAACGCGATCCTTGGCACGGCGAGATACTACCGGCGTCGTTCGGCAGTTGGAGTTGTCGATCGGGGGCGACGGAAGACGACGGCCACAACAAGCGACGCGATCGCAAGATCAGCACCGACGATGAGCGGTACGGCCTCGGGACCCCACGACGTGAAGAATCGACCGATCATCCACGGGAACGTCATACTCCCCACGGTGGAGGCGACGGCGACGATCCCCAATCGCCGGCCGGTCATCGTCATGCGCTCACCCAACAGCAGGATGAACGTGGGGTAGATCGCGGCGATTCCCGCGCCGAGGAGAATCGTTCCGAGCCAAACCCCCGCGGAAGAGGACGAAGACGCGAGCAGAAGCCCCGAAGCTGCGATACCGGTGACGAAACAGGTCATGACCACTCGGAACGGCGAAACCTTCATGGCAACGAGAACGCCGACGAAGCGAAAGGCCGTGAACGCAATCCAGAACGCCGCCGTGAGCGACGTCGCGCCCAACTCGGTACGCATTGCGCGAGCGAACTCGAACACCCAACTGGAGAATCCGACCTCGGCACCGACGTACAACGCAAACGGGATGCACGCGAGAAGAAGCGTTCTTCGTACCTGGGTTGATTCCTCTACGTCCGAACCGCGCGCAGGAATCGTAGGCTCCGGCCTGAACAGAAAGGCGCCGCCGATCAACGCCACCACGAGAGCAAGCCAGCGATACGGCGCGGCAACGCTCCCTTCGGAGCGCGTGGCGGCAACCAGGAGAGGAGACAACAGTGCACCAAGGCCGAAGAACAGGTGAAGCGCGTTCATGTACGGCCCGGGACGGTCTCGGCGCAGCCGCAGCATCAAGGTGTTGCTGCCGACATCCGGTCCGGCAAGCGTGCACCCGATGAATCCCATCAAGAGAGCCAGACTCCAGAGACTCCTCATGACAGGAACCCACGCCAGCAAGATGGCGCATGCAATGAGGATGCCGGCCATGAATCGGTGGCCGCCTCGACGATCAAGGAACCGCCCCAGTTGAGATGCGCCGACCAGGTACCCCAGAGAACGCGCGGACAGAATGACGCCAATGGTGCCCAAACCGACGCCTGCTTGCGTCGCCAAAGATTGCAACGTGGGCGCGGTTGCGCCGTACACCAGACCGATCACGGCCAATGATGCAAAATACGTCGCCGTCGTGAGCGTTCGATCAATCTGTGCTGTCCGAGGTTCTCCGACGTTCAACCGAGGCGTTCCGCAAGATAGGACTCGAGATCTGCCATGGGAACCCTTTGCTGTTCCGTCGTGTCACGATCTCGCACGGTGACTGTCTCGTCCTCGCTCGTCTGATGGTCGACGGTGATGCAGAACGGCGTTCCGGACTCGTCCTGACGGCGATACCGCTTCCCGATCGATCCCTTTTCGTCGTAGAACGCGTTCCACTTCGTCTTCAAGCTGCGGTAGATCTCGGCCGCGGTCTCGGGCTGACCGTCCTTCTTCACCAGCGGGAAGACGGCGACCTTCACCGGGGCGAGCCGCGGATGAAGCCGCAAGACGACGCGTTCCTGGGGAACGCCCTTCTCGTCGGGGATCGCATCCTCGTCGTACGCCTCGCACAAGAATGCGAGCGTTGCGCGGTCGGCCCCGGCGGCGGGTTCGACGACGTGCGGCACGTACTTCGATTGCGTGGAGTCGTCGAAGTACGAGAGATCCTTACCGCTGCCCGGGTACTTCGGCTGTCCGTGCTCGTTCGTCTCGACAACGAGCTCATCTCCTTCTCGAACGAGCTTGCCCTCCATGTGGCTGCGCAGATCGAAATCGCCACGGTGAGAAACCCCCTCGAGTTCGCCGAACTCCCCTTCCGGCAGAAACGGGAACGCGTATTCGATGTCGGCCGTGCCGCACGAGTAGTGGGCGCGTTCATCCGGACCGTGCTCGCGAAGCTGAAGCTTCTCAGACCGCAGGCCGAGCGAGACGTACCAAGCTACGCGACGATCCCTCCAGTACGCGTACCAGTCTTGCGAACTGTCCGGCGGACAGAAGAACTCCATCTCCATTTGTTCGAACTCGCGGGAGCGGAAGATGAAATTGCGTGGCGTGATCTCGTTGCGGAACGACTTCCCGATCTGGGCGATTCCGAAGGGCACCTTGACGCGCGACGTCGACAGGATGTTCTTGAAGTTGGTAAACGTCCCCTGCGCGGTCTCCGGACGAAGGTACGCTTCGGCTTCCGGGTCGATCAGCGCGCCGACGTACGTCTTGAACATCGTGTTGAACTCGCGAGGTTCCGTGAGTTCACACTCGGTGTGTTCACCCGGACGTCTGCTCGGTTTGCGCGGACACTCGCTCGAAGAGACCTGATCCGCGCGGAATCGCGCCTTGCACGTCTTGCAGTCGACGAACATGTCGTAGAACAAATCGAGGTGTCCGCTGGCCTTCCACACGTGCGGATGCATGATAATCGTCGAGTCGAGCCCGACCATGTCGAACGAACTCGGCGCACCCGGAGGCACCGACGTGATGTCGTGACCGGTCACCATGTCGCGCCACCACGCCTCCTTGATGTTGCGCTTCAATTCGACGCCGAGCGGACCGTAGTCCCAGAAACCACCGATGCCGCCGTAGATCTCGCTGGATTGGAAGATGAATCCGCGGCGCTTGCACAGCGCTACGATTTTGTCCATGGTCGTTTGGTCGTCCTTCACGGAAGCCTCCTCGCAACGAGATGATCGATTCATCCATCCTTCAGCGACAGAATCGCATTATACGGAGAGTCCCCCACAACTGCAGGAACTCAAAAAGGATCCTGGAAGGATAGCGGGGTAGGCAGAGGTCTTCCAGGACCGCGAGGGGCGCCAGCGAGGGGGCTGACACGAATCTCCGACAGAAAGCGCCAGAGTATCTATCTGGCGTCATCAGTATGTAGACTAGATATGATCTTTCAAGAGCCCATCCAGCGTGCGAGTAGACCCGCCGAATGCCACGGCAATCTGTCATTCGAAGAGATCTACGTCGAGCAACGAAGAGGCTATCACTCCGACGCACAACGGAATCCAAGGCCGGAATACAGGCGGATCGCGGGTTCGTTGTCCCGCGTGACGATGAGGGTCAACCGCTCGTGTCCCGCATCCAGCAGCGCGTTCATCGAAGTCTGCAGCAAGGTCCGGGCCATCCCCCGACGCTTGGATTCGGGTCGCGTCATCGCGAAGACGACAAGCGGAGACTCGGTAGCTTCGTACCAGCTGACGAGACACGCCGACGCAAGCGCCCCCCCCGCCTCGACGACGAACGAGCCATCCGACAGGAAGCGACCGTACACTCCGGAGAACGTCTTCTCAATCTCACGGCGTGCATCTTCGAGCGTATCACCTTCATCGTCGACGGTTCCACGAAACGCAGCGTACAACAGCAGTGAAAGCTCAGGCGCATCCGTCGTTCGCACAGTGCGAGCCGACCATCGGGAATCCGGTGATTGGCGCGTCAACCGTACGGTCATCGGCATGCGGCGGAGCGACGTCATTCCGTACGTTCCAGCGGTTGTTTCTTCATCGACAGGCCGATGCGACGGCGGTCGGCATCGACGTCGAGAACGGTGACGGACACATGTTGCCCGACGCGGACGACGGACGAGGGGTGCTCGACGTAACGATCGGCAAGCTGGCTGATGTGGACGAGGCCGTCCTGATGAACGCCGATATCTACGAACGCACCGAAGTCGACGACGTTGGTCACGATGCCCGGGAGCTTCATCCCGGGTCGAAGATCAGCCATCTCGGTGACACCGTCGGCGAAGGAGAACGCTTCGAACGAACGGCGAGGATCGCGCCCCGGCTTGGCCAATTCTTCGAGGATGTCGCTCAAGGTGGGTTTGCCGACGGTCTCCGTCACGTAGCGTTCGAGATCGATGCGGCTTCGCAGATCGGACGAGGCCATCAACTCCTCAACCGTGCACGCTAGGTCTGCGGCCATTCGTCGAACGATCGCGTAGCTCTCCGGATGAACGGCGCTGGCGTCGAGAGGATCGGCTCCCTCGCGGATTCGCAGGAATCCGGCGGCTTGCTCGAACGCCTTGGGACCCAGGCGAGGAACCGCTTTGAGATCCTTTCGGATGCGATATGGTCCATGGATGTCTCGATGAGCGACGATGCCCTCGGCCAACTTCGGCCCGAGGCCCGACACGCGAGACAGCAACGGTGTACTCGCCGTGTTGACGTCGACGCCGACGGCATTGACACAGTGCTCGACGACATCATCCAACGTGCGCTTCAGCAGCGCTTGATCCACATCGTGTTGGTATTGCCCGACGCCGATCGACTTGGGGTCGATCTTCACCAACTCCGCCAACGGGTCCATCAATCGTCGTCCGATGGATACCGCGCCTCGGATCGTTACGTCCTGGTCCGGGAGTTCCTTGCGCGCGATTTCCGAGGCGCTGTACACGGACGCTCCTGACTCGCTCACCATCACGCACGGAATCCTCGGATCAAGGTTGAGTGACCGCACGAGCGCCTCGGTTTCGCGACTTGCGGTGCCGTTGCCGACGGCGATGGCTTCGATCTCGTACGTCCGTACCAGATCGAGGATCGTTTGCCCCGCCTGGGCAACCTGGGCATCGGATCCGACCACGTAGACCACGGCATGCGTCATCAACCGACCGCCGGAATCGAGGCAGACGACCTTGCAGCCCGTTCGATAGCCGGGATCGATGGCCAACACACGCTTCTGTCCCAACGGCGGGGCCAGCAGAAGGTGCTGCAGATTGTCGGCAAACACGCGCACGGCTTCGCGGTCGGCTCGTTCCATCAGTCGAGCGCGGATCTCATTTTCGATCGACGGTGCCATCAGCCGCTGATAGCCATCTTCCACGGCGGACATGACCTGCTCGGCGGCCGCGCTCGTTCCTTGCACGAAACGGCGGGCGAGCACGTTCAGCGCCGACGCCTCTTCCGGCCGCACCCTCAGACGGAGAACGCCCTCTCGCTCGGCACGCAGCAACGCATGGATTCGATGCGCCGGCGCCTTGGATAACGGTTCGTTCCAGTCGAAGTAGTCGCGGTACGCGGCACCTTCGCCCTCCTTACCGGGGGCGACCGACGCGTGCAGCATCCCCTCCCGTTCGAACAGATCGCGGATCTCGGACCGCGCGGCCGCCGACTCGTTGATTTGCTCCGCCACGATATCACGCGCGCCGGCCAGAGCGGCATCTGCGTCATCCACGCCTTTCTCCGGATCGACGTACGCTTCGGCTGCCTCGTGCGGATCCATCACGGCGTCTTGGCGGAGCAGGCGGACGGCCAACGGCTCGAGGCCTCGCTCGCGCGCCATCATCGCTCGCGTTCGACGCTTGGGACGGTACGGGAGGTAGAGATCTTCCAGCTCCGTCATCGATCTCGTCCGTCCGATGGCCGCGTCCAGCTCCTCGGTGAGCAGATCCCGTTCCCGCAGCGACGCAAGAATGGCGGCCCGGCGTTCGTTGAGCTGACGCAGCTGCTGCAGACGGTCGCGAATCGAAGCGATCGCGACCTCATCCAGCGATCCGGTGGCTTCCTTGCGGTACCGGGAAATGAACGGCACCGTGGCTCCGCCGTCGAGCAGCGTAGCGGCGGCACGGACCTGTCTGGGGGAAAGGTTCAATTCCGTAGCAATCTGATGGAACGACTCCTGTAGCATTCGGGAACCTCCGTGCAATGGCAAAACGTACGAACAGATCACGGTTTCGTCAAGGTGGAACGCCATCGATCCCTCTCGGCGAGCGGACGAAAGGCCGTAGAGAGCTCTCCGCCCGCCACCGGCTTCGAAGAGAGGATATGATGATGCCGGACAATCGGTGTTTGTCGCCAGCGATTCGTGGTATCGCACGGCTCGATCCGCGGAGTGACGCCTCATGCGAGTCGCGTCCGAACTGGGAGGTCTGATGACACGCGCGCAGTGGATGAAACGCATGACAATCGTTTTCGTCTTCATTGGCGGCACGTGGCTTGGGTCAGCGGCGCTTGGGCAGTCACTGGATCCATTCGATGCACCATGGGACGATCGGGCCGTGTTTGCCGGCAGTCTAGTCACTGAGGAACAGGGTGTGCTCGAAGGACTACCGGGCGCCACCGTCTATCGAATGAAGATCCTCATTGCCGACGACTACCGCACCCTGAACGGGGTCGAGGACGTCTTGTACACCAATTGCGAGAACGTCGAGCTGAACGAGCTCGCCTTTCGGCTGTTTCCCAACGTCGCTGGCGGTTCCACCGAGATCCTGGCGTTGAACGTCGACGAAATGGACGCTATCCCAGCGTTCTCGAGTAGCGGCAGTACGATGAGGATCCCGCTCGACGAGCCGCTGTCTCCTGGCGATGCCGTGCAGATCCACGTGGCGTTCCGCGTGGACATCCCGACCGAGCCCGGGCCTTGGGGT
>Ga0272441_10012618_pt1 | contig 12301 bp, 7 predicted proteins | sample SSMProp6N_FD_193582 | JGI IMG/M metagenome (GOLD analysis project Ga0272441, IMG submission 193582) | Marine sediment archaeal communities from Little Sippewissett salt marsh, Falmouth, MA, United States - SSM-Prop-6N | ecosystem: Environmental > Aquatic > Marine > Wetlands > Sediment ...
CCATTTAGCCCCCGGCCCTCGTGGCCGGGGGCCGAACCCACAATCCACCCAATGTTTAACTGCGCTGCGGTGTCCGTAACATGGAATCCACCCACGGCGCCCCACGCGGGTGCCCCCGGCCACAAGGGCCGGGGGCCAAATGGGTAGGGGGGGAAAGTCAGTCGGGTGATTGGGGCGGGGTATAGGGCTTGCCGGTCAGGAAGCCCTTGGTCAGGCCCACGACGACGCCGGAGAGGGCGATCAGGGCGATGAGGTTGGGCAGGGCCATCAGGCCGTTGAGCGTGTCGGCGACGCCCCAGATGAAATCGAGTTGTCCCAGCGCGCCCAGCAGGACGAACGGCAGCCAGAACAGGCGGTAGGCCATGCGGACCACGCGTCCGTGGCCGAAGACGAACGAGCAGCACGTCTCGCCGTAGAAGCACCACGCCAGGATCGTGTCGTAGGCCGTCAGGATCATGCAGAACGTCACGATCGAACTGCCCGCCACGCCGCCGAAGGGGACGCTGAAGGCGCTGATGGTCAGGCCCGCGCCGCTCTCGCCGCCCTTCCACGCACCGGTCAGGAGGATCACCAGTGCGGTCGCCGAGCACATCACGATCGTGTCGAAGAAGACCTCAAAGATTCCCCACAGGCCCTGGCGGGCGGGGTGGTCCGTCTGGGCCGTCGCGTGGGCCATCGGGGCGCTGCCCAGGCCCGCCTCGTTGCTGAACACGCCGCGGGCGATACCGTAGCGCACGGCCAGCAGCATCGCCGTCCCGGCCGCCCCGCCGCCGGCGGCCTTCAGGCTGAACGCCTCGCGGACGACCAGCCCCAGCACGCGGGGCAGTCCGCCCGCGTACATCACGATGATCGCCAAGGCCGCGAGCATGTAGATCGTGCACATGAACGGCACGAAGAACATGGCCACGTGGGCGATCCGCTTGATCCCGCCGATCGTCACAGCCCCCACGGCGATCAGCAGCACGCCGCCGGTAATCCACCGGGCGGGGCGGCGGTACGCGGGGGCCGGCGCGGCGTCACGCTCGGCCTGCGTGGTGGGGGCCGTCTGTGCGGCCGGTTGGGAAGGCGATTCCTCGTCGGCGGTCTCCGTGCTGACGGCGAGCAGACGCTCGACGCCGTCGGCGACGGCCTGGGCTTGCGTCATGTTGCCGATCCCCAGCCCCGCCAGCGCGCCGAAGAGGCAGAACACGACGGCCAGGGGCTTCCACCGCGGCCCCAGCCCGCGCGTGATGTACGTCATCGGCCCGCCCACCATGGGCCCGCCGGCCTCGCGGGTGCGGTAGTGGACGCCCAGGACCACCTCCGCGAACTTCGTGGCCATGCCCACCAGCCCCGAAACGAGCATCCAGAACACCGCGCCGGGCCCGCCGAGCGCGATTGCCGTCGCCACCCCCGCGATGTTGCCCACGCCGACCGTGCCGCCCATCGCCACGGCCATCGCCTGGAACGGCGTGATGTCGCCCTCCGCGGCCGGGCCGCGGCGGAAGATCTTGCCCAGCGTCTCCCGGCTCATCAGGCCGAACTTGCGGAACTGGATGAACTTCGTACGGATCGACAGGAACACGCCCGCGCCCACCAGCAGCACGAGCATGGGCGGACCCCAGACGATGCCGTTGATCTGCGAGTTCAGCTCGATCAGCCAGTCCATCCTTCGTAGCTCCTGCGATGTGAGACGATTAGAACGCGGGAAGCGCCAAGCGCCGCGAGTTGCCGGGCGATCTTAGGCAGGCGCCGCAGGACCGTCAAGCTCGCCGGGCGAGGTTCGGACCGAGCGGCCGACAGAAAACGTTGGTCCGCCGTTGACCCGCTGCGTGGGCGGCGTTGTTCTACTCAGTGGCCGTCCCGTTCCTCGGTGGCTGGGAAGGCGACGACGCGACCGGGCGGCCGGAACGCACAAAGGGAGTACGGGCCCATGCGAAACGGCGAGCATCTCTGGCGTGCGACGGCCCTGCTGGCTGCGCTGGCGTGCGGCGTGGCTGTGGCGGACGACGGTGTCCTTCGCATCGACTTCGGCACGGAGAGTTCGCCCGTTCGGACGGGCTGGCGGCGCGTGACGCACAAGACGAAATGGGCTACGGACGCTGCTGTCGGCTGGGTCGATCCCAACGGACTCTGGTCGAAGGACTGGCCGCTGTCTCGCGAGTGGACCTACAGCGAATCCCGCGGCCGCAAGTACCCCCCACCCGTCTACATGACCGACCTGCGGCGGGACCACGTGGGCGGCCGAGGCGGCGGGGCCCTGCGGTTACGGGCGGAGGACGGGGACTACGGCGTCTGGCTTCTGCTGGGGACGGCTGGCGGGCGGCGAGAGGCGGTGTGGCACACGGCCGTGATTGGAGAGCACCCGTCCGTCGAGAGGCACGACGGGTTTCGGCGCTTCGCCCAGGCAACCGTGGCGGGCCCGTACGAGCCCCGCGTTCTGAAGGTGGGCGCTCGTGCGGCGGGGGGGGTGCTCGAGGTGCGGTTCGCCTCGGGGAGCCAGTGGAACGTCTCGGCGCTGGTGGCGGCCCGGCTTGACACGTGGGATCGTCTCGCCCGCGACGAGATCGCGGGAATTCACCGGGAAGTGTTCCACCTGCCCGGGGATGTGCGGAGCGAATGGCGCGAAGGCCGGGCGAGCGACGGCGGGCCGCGCCCCCAGCCCACGGAGCGCGAGAAGGCCCGGGGCTTTCTGCTCTACCACCGCCACGCCCTCTCGCCGATCTGGCCGGATACCACACCGCGGCGCGACGAGTGCGACCCGACGCTCCGCGTGTTCTGCTCTCTCGGCGAGTACGAGCCGCTGACCTTCACTATCCTGCCCGTGGAGAAACTGGCTTATCTCTCCGTGGACGTGGGCGAGCTGAAGAACGCGGCCGGGCAGGTCCTATCCGAATCGAGCTGGACCGTCCGCCAGGTGCGCTACATGCACGTCCGCCCGAACTACAGCACCCACGGGACGCACTACCGCGCCCCGGACCTCCTCATGCCCCTGGACGGGCCCTTGCGCGAGTTGGACGCCAAGGAGAACGTCCGCATCTGGCTCACGGTACGGGCCGGCGCGTCCACGCCTCCGGGCCTGTATCGCGGGGAGGCGACGATCTCCACCATGCTGCACCGGATGCGGGACGTGAAACCCTTGCCCCTCCCGGAGGTGCAGACGAAGCTCCCCATCGAGCTCCGCGTCCTGCCGATCAAGCTTCAGCAAGACCGGTCGCTGGTGTACGGAACGTACTACCGGCATCCGTACGACAGGGCCCGGCGGGCGCCGGACGCGTTCAGCCGGCGATGGTGGGAGCGGAAGGCGGAGTACGAGTTCGCCGACATGGCGGCCCACGGGCTGAACGCGTACGTGGACGGCATCTCGGGCAAGATGGACGAGGCCGGGCGGTGGACGATGGACTTCGACGCGCTGGGCGCGAAGATCGACCTGGCGAGGCGGCACGGATTCGACAAGCCCGTGATCTGCCACATCCCCACCAGCGTCGTCTGGCGGAAGCACATGACCGGACAGATGGGCTCGCACCTGCGGCTGGTCAAGGAACTGCCGCCCAAGGGGTTCTTCGAGGACATGACGCGGATGGTCGCGGCGATCGAGGCCGGCCGGAAGCGCAGACAGTGGCCTGAGTTGTTGTACTACCCCATCGACGAGCCCGGCCGCGGGGAGGCGCACGTCCGCTTCATGGTCGAGGTGCTCAAGGCGATCCGGCGCGTGCCCGGCGTTCGCACGTATGTCACGGCCGATCCGGCGCACGAGGCGTTCGCGCCGATGAAGCCCCACGTGGACGTCTGGTGCTGCCAGCCGTTCAGCGTCCCGCGGGAGCAGGTCCTCGCCGACGCGGCCAAGGGCGTGGAGTACTGGTGCTACCCGAACCACATTGCGGGCGAGAACGACCACACCCCGGCGGCGGGGGCGCGGATGACGTACGGCTTCGGCTTCTGGCGGAGCGGCTTCAAGGCCCTCACGCCGTGGATTTACCAGTCGGTGGTGGGCGACCCGTGGAACTATCTCGACGGGGCGTACATGGACTTCTTCAACCGCACCGACGACGAGGGCCGGCCTATCCCCTGCGTGTTGTGGGAGTGCTACCGCGAGGGCATCGACGACGTGCGGTACGTCACGACGCTGCGGCGATGGATCGCCCGTGCCCGAGAGGCGGGGAGGACGAAGAAGGCGGATGCGGCCGAGAAGGAGTTGAAGTTCGTCTGGGACAGCATCGACGTGCAGGAGAAGTACAAGTACGATGGCCTCTGGGACCCCGAGACGTTCGACGTGTACCGGTGGCTGATCGCGAAGCAGATCCTGGACCTTCAGGAAGCACTGGGGACCCGGTAGGACGCCGGGTCCGAGAAAGGCGCGAACGACAGGAAGACCCACAGGAGAAGACGAATGAGACGGTACGTTGCGTGGATCGCGGTGGCGTGTGTGGCGGTGGTGGGAGGCTCGGCGCTGGTGGTGCACTCGGGCGAGAAGGACGCAAAGCCCACCGACAGGGAGCGGGAGGCGTTGATCGCGAGCTTCAAGCGGACGGGCCTGGCGACCACGCCGGAGGACGCGATGCTGCTGCGGATCCTCGTGCAGAGCCGCAACGCGAAGCGCGGAATCGAGGTCGGCACGGAGCGCGGGTTCGGCGCGATGAACATGGGCATCGGTTTCGAGCGGACGGGCGGGCACCTCACCACGCTGGAGATCAGCCCCCGCGTCGCAAAGGAGGCCCAGGCCAACATCGCGAAGATGGGGCTGACGAAGTCCGTCACGGTCATCCAGGGCGACGCGCTCAAGACGCTGCCGACCCTCGAAGGCGAGTTCGATTTCCTCTTCCTCGACGCGCTCAAGAGCGACTACTTCAAGTACCTCAAGCTCGTCGAGAAGAAGCTCAAGCCCGGCGCGGTGATCGTGGCCGACAACGCCATCCGATCGGCGAGGGCCATGAAGGACTTCCTGGACTACCTCAAGGACAGCCCCGACTACGAGATGGTCGTCGTCCGCGCGTCCGACGCGAAGCGCGACGGGATGGCCATTGCCTACAAGATCCGGTGACGCGTCCCGTTCGCAGGGCAGGGGATGTTGGCGACGGTGAAGAGGAGAATGCAGATGGATCGGCTGCTTGTTGCGGCGGTGGCCCTGGCGGTGCTCAGTCCCTGCCCGGCGGGGGCGAAGGACAAGGCATTCGGGCCGCCGGCGGGGGCCAAGTGGGTGCCGATCCCCGAACTGACGGACGAGTTCGAGGGCGAGAGGCTGGACCCGTCGAAGTGGCACGACCACAACCCCCGGTGGAAGGGCCGCCAGCCGGCGTTCTTCGCGAAGCACAACGTCAAGGTCGACGGCGGCAAGCTGCACCTGACGATGCGCAAGGAGAACCTCCCGCACCTGCCCAAGGGCTACCACACGTTCACCTCCGCGGCCGTGCAGAGCAAGGGAACGGTCCGGTACGGCTACTTCGAGGTCAAGTGCCGGCCGATGGACTCGCGCGGGTCCAGCGCGTTCTGGTTCTATCAGAACACGCCGGAGATCTGGACGGAGATCGACGTGTTCGAGATCGGCGGCAAGGCGCCCAAGCACGAGCGTGTCCTGCACATGAACGTCCACGTGTTTCACACGCCGGTCAACCCGGACCGCCACTGGGCCCGGCCGAAACGCCACGAGACGGCGTTCCGCCTGGCCGACGACTTCCACGTCTACGCGCTGGAGTGGGACCCGCAGCGTGTCCGGTTCCACCTCGACGGCCGGTGCGTCGCCGAGCAGGCCAACACCCACTGGCACCAGCCGCTGACGCTGAACTTTGACAGCGAGACGATGCCTAACTGGTTCGGCCTGCCGGACCCGAACGACCTGCCGTCAACGTTCAGCATCGAGTACGTCCGCGCGTGGAAGAAGGCCGGCGGCTATGGCCCCGAGCGCTGTCGATCGTACGAGGTCACGTTCGACGCGAAGGAGGCCGCGGCCGCGAAGGGAGAGACGCGGACGTACACGCTCGCGGCGGATGCACCCGGGCGGCTGGTGGTGGTGGCCCGTCATGGCGGGCAGCCCCGGCCCCATCGTGTGCACTTGGCGTACGAGGACGCGGCGTTCTTTGCCAAGCAGACGGCCGCGAAGATCACCAAGGCCGTCGCCGTCAAGGATCGGTCCGGGCGCGAGTTGACGCTGAGGTTTGCATGATCGAAGGCCAAGGGGTACAAGAGCACCCACGGCTACCGGGCCGATTGGGTCGATCTCGAGCCGGCCCGGCGCCCCCCCGCGGGTGGCGAGGCCGCGTTCGATCTCCTTTCCAAAGAAGGCAAGTCCGTGCGGGTCGCGTTGAGCTATTGAGATTGCGCATGGGAGCCGCGGAAAGGGCATCTCGCGGATGCGTGCAAGGCGCAGGGTTGACAGAGCAGGGGCGAGACGCCCTTGCGACACACGGGCAAGATGCCCGTGCCACGTGAAGAACGGGAGAGACACGATGACACGGTGGATGGCGGCGGCGGCACTGTGCCTGGCGGTCGGCCAGGCGGCGACGGCGGCGGAGACACTGACCTACGTGGACCTGGTGTCCCGGCTGACGGACCTGGAGCGTCTGGCCGTCCTACCCCAGCCGGGCGAGACGTGTCAGCAGTGGTCGAGTTGGGACCGCCGCAGCACGTACGACGCCGAGGCGAAGAAGTACGTCGCCTGGTCGGCCAACGGCGACGGGACGGGCATCATCCGCAAGGAGGGCGACGCGGAGGTCTTCGCGGAAATGGAGGGCCCGGGCGTGATCTGGCGAATCTGGTCCGCCCGCACCGCCAACGGCCACGTCAAGATCTACCTCGACGGCGCCGAGAAGCCCGCGGTGGACCGGCCGTTCGTCAAGTACTTCGACCGCACGGCCAAGCCGTTCGTCTACGAGTCGCTGTGCTACATGGCCGGGCGGGGCCAGAATTGCTACGTCCCGATTCCGTTCCAGAAGTCCTGCAAGATCGTCGCGGAGAAGGGCTGGGGGCGCTACTACCACTTCACCTGGACGAAGTACCCGGCCAGCACGCGGCTGCCGACGTTCCGCCTGCCGCTGAACGCGGCCGAGACCGCCGCGCTGGAGAAGGCGGACTCGTATTTCCGCACGGGCTTCGGCACGGACCCGGCCGGGCGGCGCGAGGGCGAGCGGACCGAGTACTGCGAGGTCACCGTCCCGCCGGGCAAGACGGGCACGCTTCTGGAGCTGAAGGGCCCCCGGGCGATCACCGCCTTTCGCGGGGAGATGGACCTCCCCGAGGACCACGCCGAGCAGATGCCCGTTCTGCGCGAGGTGGCACTTCAGATGAAATGGGACGGGGAGAAGCAGCCCAGCGTCTGGGCGCCGGCGGGGGACTTCTTCGGCACGGCGCCGGGCGCGAACTGGTATCGCTCGTTCCCGCTGGGCCTCGACGAGCAGGACGGGGCCTACTGCTTCTGGTACATGCCGTTCGGCAAGAGCGCCAAGCTGGAGGTCGTCAACGACGGCAACCAGCCGCAGACCGTCAAATGCGAGGTGACGCACGCGCCGTTGACCCGGCCGATCGAGACGCTGGGGCGCTTCCACTGCAAGTGGCACCGCGACGCGCTGCTCCCGGCCGAGCCCGAGCGCCGGGCGATCGACTGGACAATGCTCAAGACCACCGGCCGGGGGCGATTCGTCGGCGTGATGCTGCACGTCTGGAACCCGCGTGGGCGGTGGTGGGGCGAGGGCGACGAAAAGTTCTTCGTCGACGGCGAGAAGTTCCCCAGCACGTTCGGCACGGGCAGCGAGGACTACTTCGGCTACGCGTGGTGCACGCCCGCAATCTTCCACCAGGCGTATCACAACCAGACGATCGCGTCGGGCAACCGCGGGCACGTGTCGGTCAATCGCTGGCACGTGGGAGACAACGTGCCGTTCCAGACGTTTTTCGAGGCGACCATCGAGAAGTACTTCCCCAACAACCGGCCCACGCTCTACGCGGCCACGGCGTACTGGTACCAGGCGCCCGGCGGGAAGGACCCCTACGGCCCGGCCCCGCTGTCCCAGCGATGGGGCTACTGCACGGCCCCGAAACTCCACACGGTCCAGGGCGCGATCGAAGGCGAGAAGCTCAAGGTCCTTGCCAAGACCGCCGGCGAGGCCGCCCCGCAGGAGATGGGCAGCTTCTCACGCGGCAAGTGGAGCGGCGAGCTCCAACTGTGGTGGACCCGCGCCAAGGTGGGGGACCAGCTCACGCTGGCGCTCCCCGTCCGCAAGGCCGGAAAGTACGACGTCCAGGTCGTGCTGACGAAGGCGAGGGACTACGGCATCGTCCAGCTCTCCCTGGACGGTGAGAAGGCGGGCGAGCCGATCGACCTCTACGACCCCGAGGTCGTCCACACCCGGCCCCTCTCCCTCGGCACGCACGAGCTGGGCGCGGGCGAGCACAAGCTGGCCGTCGAGATCACCGGCGCAAACCCGAAGGCGATGAAGTCCTACATGTTCGGCCTGGACTACGTGCTGTTGAAGGCGGCGGACTGAGACAAGCGATGGTGCGAGGAAGCTCCCGCGCGGCATGCGGCGTGCTGGGACTCGCCCTGGCATTGCCCTGTGCGGCGGCCGAAATCCGCGACGAACTCGCCGCGGTCGAGAAGCAGGTCTACGACGCCCTGGAGGCCGTGCCGATCCGCGGCTGGGCGGACCAATCCGTCCTCCGGCCGCTGTCCGACCTGCGGCACGAGCTGCGGACCGTCCCGCGCGGCAGCGAGGCCGAGAAGCAGCTCCTCCGTAACTTGCCCCGGGCGTGGAGCGCGATCCAGGAGCGGTTTCTCCGTACGCTGCGCCTGGTGCCCGTGGCCACGGTCGCGTTTGACCGGGCCGGCGTCCCCCGGGCTCAACTGGCACGGGGGCCGGCGGACCTTGTGGTGGGCGTTCCGGCGGCCGTGGTGCTCCTCGTGGGCAAGGTGCCGAACGGGGGGACGCTTCGCATCACGCGGATCGATCCGGACGGCCGGGAATCGCCAGGCGTGGAGGTTCGGCTGTTCGAGCACTTCCGCCAGGCGGTTGCCATCCCCGTGACACCCGCGGACACGGCGGGGCGGCGATCGGTCGAGTTGACGCTCCGCGGACCCGGCGGCGGGAGCAAGCTGGCCCTTCCCGTGGCCGTCGGCCGCCCCGGTGTGCTGACGGGTACGGTCGCACGAGAGGGCGGCACAACCGCGCAGGCCGCCAAGGTCTTTGTCGAGGACGACCGCGGACGGCTGTACGTCGTGCCCGGCGGGCCGGTCCGTCGGACGCAGAGCTGGTATGCCCCGTGGCAGCCCCAGTACTCGTACGTTGACGGCGCGTTTCGCCTGCCGCTGCCGCCGGGGGAGTACCGCGTGACGGCGATGAAGGGCAACGCCTGGCGACCGTGGTGTGAGCGGGTGAGAATCCAGGCGGGCCAAGCGACCCCGTGCCGCATCCGGCTGCGCCCCCTGCGCGATATCGAGGCCGGCGGCTGGCTGTGCGGCGACATGCACACGCACACGCGCCGGGGCCCCACGCTGCTCCAGATGCGGGCCGAGGACGTCAACGTCGCGACCCGGACGCTCTACGCCAGCCGCCGCTCCGTCCCCATGCCCACGTATCCGGAGGACTGCGACGCGACACACCTCGTGACGAGCAACCAGGAGGTCGAGCACTGGAAGTTCGGCAACGTGTTCTACTTCAACATCCCGCGGACGGTCACCGACCCGCCGGGCGGGAAGCCCGAGTGGGCGCCGATGTTCCACTACGACGAGCAGGCCCACGCCCTCGGCGGGATCACCGCCCGGTGGCTGCGGGGCCGCCCGTTCTCGGCGCAGTGGCACGGGCAGAGCCAGCCCGAGCTGGCCGTCAGCGCCGCGCTGGGGCACATGGACGTCTGGGGCGTCCTCGAGAACAGCATGCAGAACCTGCTGGACGACCCCCGCCGGAAGTGGAACGGCGCGGGGTGGGGTGGGCGGCTCTACGAGACGACCTACCGCACGTGGTACGCGCTGCTGAACTGCGGGCTTCGCATCCCCCCGTCGGCGGGAACGAGCTACGGGCGGCTCAGCCGGCTGGGCTTCAACCGCGTGTACGCCAAGGTCCGGGGGAAGCTGACGACCGCCTCCTGGGCCGCGGCGCTGAAGCGGGGCGACGGCTTCGTGACCAACGGCCCGCTGCTGTGGCTGTCCGCGGGGCGGGCCGGGCGCCCGGCCGATCGCCTGCCCGGCGAGCGGCTGGACCTCGACCGGCCGGGCAAGGTCACGCTGCGGGTCGAGCTGGCGTCGGCCCATCCCGTCCGGAGCGTGCAGGTCCTCCGCAACGGGCGGGTGGTCTGGGAGAAGCCGGCGGGGGATGTCGGGCAGCCGACGGCCTGGGAATTCGAGGCCGACGCGGACGCGCCCTGCTGGTTCGCCGCGCGCTGTTTCGGCGAACACCTGCCCCGGTACGTCCACCACGCCGCCCACAACCAGTTCGCCCACACGAGCCCGCTGTTCGTCACGCTTCGGGGCAGCCGGCCCCGGTCGCCGGCGGACGCGGCCCGCTTCGTCAAGGAGATCGACGCCCTGATTGCCTTCGCGCCGAAGCTGGCCACCGAGAGCCTCCGCCGCAGGGCCACGGCGGCGTACAGCAAGGCCCGCGCCTACTTCGCCTCGCAGGCCGGCGGCGCCGCGCCCTGACGGCCGGCAACTCAAGGCCGTTGAAGCAGCTACGGCGTTTCTCCGCAGGGAAACCGGCGCGATCGCCCCTTGGCGCCTGACCGTTCTATGATACGATAGAGAATACCGCAGGGCGGCCCGGTTCGGCCGTCGGAGCGGACGCCATCTTTGCCCGCGCATCAAGAGACGCGGGCCGATTCGCAAAGCAGAGGACCGAAATGAAGCGAGGGATTGGAATTCGTGTCGCGGTTGTGGTTTTCCTGTGTGGTCTCGTCCCGGGCGCCGCGTCTGCCGGGGGCGTCGGTCTCGACGCCTACGCGCTGGGCGGCATCCTGACCGGCGGGGGCGACTACGACTGGTGGTACGGCTGCTCCCCGACGTCCACGGGAACGCTGTTGGGCTATTACGACCGCGTGGGGTACGCGGGGCAAAGCTACGGCAACCTGATTCCCGGAGGCGTCGCCGAGGCCGAGACGTTCACCGGCCCGCCGACGGGATGGGATTCCCTCGCGGCGACCGCGATCGCCAGCGTCGGGCACGTCCAGGACTTCTACGTGGCCCCGTTCGGGCAGTCCGGCGACGACACGACCGGGCCGGTCCACGCGTTCGACTGTCTCGCGGATTTCATGGGCACGAGCCAGGACGCCGTCGGCAACAGCAACGGCACGACCACGTTCTACTTCTACAATGACGGCTCGGCCTTCTCGGCGAGCGACGCGGTCGCCGGGGGCGTTCGGGACGACAGCGGCACGTACGGGATCGGCGAGTACCTGGCCTACGTCGGCTACGGGGCCGAGGCGCTGTTCAACCAGTACATCGCCGAGCGCGGGCTGGCCTACGGCTTCACGCTGGACGACTATGTCGCCGAGATCGACGCCGGCCGGCCCGTGCTGATCCACACCGAGAACCACACGCTGTGCGGGATCGGCTACGACGACGCGGACCCGTCGCGAATCCACGTCTACGACACGTGGTCGCCGGGCCCGCACCCGATGGACTGGGCGGGCACGTACGGCGGCGCGGAGCAGGTGGGCGTGACGGTCCTGCGGCTGAGCACGGTTCCCGAGCCGCTGACGGCGTCAGCCGCCGGGCTCGCCCTCCTCGCCCTCGGCGGGTATCTCCGCAGGCGACGCGTCGCGTGAGAGAGGGTGGGGCGGCTGCGCCGCCCGGTCGGGGTCCTGCACCCAGCGCAGCATGGTGTTGAAGCCGCGCAGCATCGTGCGGAGCTGGTCCATGGCCCAGGCGACGTACGCCTCGCTGTGCGCGGGCTTGCCGCGCCGCTCGTGGATCAGGCCGTCGTAAACCGCCGCGAGGAACGTCTCCATCTCCGCGTCGCTGAGGGGCTGCGGGTTCGCGCCCCAGGACACCAGGTTCTCGAAGGCCCGCCGGTGCTTGGGGAACTCGGCGTACTGGGTGGCGGTCAAGAAATTGCCCGGCCGCCGGCTGATCTGTAGGCCCTTGAGAGCCAGGGCGATCGGCTCGTAGTTCAACTCCGGCGCCAGCCGCAGAAACTTGAACTGCTGCACGTACACGCCGCGAGAGTGCGGCGTGCGGACCATGGGGTAGGACTCGTCCGACTCCCGGCTGTGTCGCCGGCGGATCTCGGTGAACAGCATGTGGGGCTCGGGATCGCGGGTGATGATCTCGTCGCTGGTCAGTCGGCGAATCTGCACGCGCCCGTCGGGCAGCCGGACCGGGTCCCCGACAATCGCGAAGAGG
>Ga0272441_10012619_pt1 | contig 12301 bp, 7 predicted proteins | sample SSMProp6N_FD_193582 | JGI IMG/M metagenome (GOLD analysis project Ga0272441, IMG submission 193582) | Marine sediment archaeal communities from Little Sippewissett salt marsh, Falmouth, MA, United States - SSM-Prop-6N | ecosystem: Environmental > Aquatic > Marine > Wetlands > Sediment ...
CGCGGGTCGTGCCCTCGGCCCATCCGAGCACGGCCGCGTCCGCGTCGTCCGGCGCGCCTGACTCCAGCCCGGTCGTCTCGATGAACCGGTTGACGGCGCGGTTCAGTTCGAAGAGGCAGCCCACGGCGCCGGCGGTGTTGAAGTCGTCGTCCATGGCGGCGAAGAACCGGTCGCGAACGGTCGTCGCGAGGGCCACCAGGTCGCCGGCCGGCCCGTCCGGCGCCTCAGGTTCCCCCTCCAGCGACACGGGCGCCGCGTCGTAGGCCGACGTTCCCATGATCCGCTCGAACCGCTCGAAGGTCCGGTAGAACGACTTCAGACCCCGCTCGACCTCGGCGATGCGCGCGTCCGAGAAGTCGATGGGCTGCCGGTACTGCGTCGAGATGAGGAAGAACCGGATCGTCTCGGCCGGCCACTGGTCGAGGAGGTCGGCGATGGTGACGAGGTTGCCCAGCGACTTGCTCATCTTCTCGTCGCCCATGCGGGTCAAGCCGTTGTGCATCCAGTACCTGGCGAAGGGCTTGCCGCTGTAGCCCTCGCTCTGGGCGATCTCGTTCTCGTGGTGGGGGAAGACGAGGTCCACGCCGCCGCCGTGGATGTCGAAGGTGTCGCCGAGGTATCGGCTGCTCATGGCGGAGCACTCGATGTGCCATCCCGGGCGCCCCTTGCCCCAGGGGCTGTCCCAGGAGGGCTCACCCTCCTTGGCGGCCTTCCACAGGGCGAAGTCGGCGGGTTTGCGTTTGCGCTCATCCACGGCCACCCGCGCGCCGGCCTCCAGTTCGTCCACCTTGCGGCCGGAGAGTTTGCCGTAGCCCTCAAAACTGGACACGTCGAAGTAGACGTCGCCCTCCACCACGTAGGCGTGGCCGTTCTCCACGAGGCCCTGCACGATGCGGATGATGTCGTCGATGTGCTCGGTGGCCCAGGGGACGATGTCGATGCCGGTGACGTTGAGCCGTTTGAGGTTCTCGAAGTAGTCGTCGGCGTACTTCTCGGAGAGGGCGCGGATCGTCGTACCCTCCTCGTTGGCCCGCTTGATGAGTTTGTCCTCCACGTCGGTCACGTTGAGGACCCACGTCACCTCGTACCCGCGGAACGCGAGATAGCGCTTGATGCAGTCGAAGAGGACCGGCCCGACGGCGTGGCCGATGTGGCTCGGCGCGTAGACCGTGGGCCCGCACACGTACATCCCCACCTTGCCAGCGTGGACGGGCTCGAAGTCCTCTTTGGTGCGCGACAGAGTGTTGTAAACGCGAATCGGCACGGTTCGTTCTCCCGTCTGTTGAGACCCGTTCATTGTGGTCACGGGACGGCGAGAAGTCAATGGTCTGCGGCGGCGCGCGTGGTCGGCACGGACGCGGCAACCGGGGCGGACGCGGCTGGCGGGCCTGCCCGCCGGAGAATGATGACCTCGGGGTTGAGTTGCACGAGGAAATCAGGGGCGAGCGGTAGCCTCACCTTGAAGCGGGCGACCTGCCTGTACTCCAGCGTCTCGTTCAGCAAGGCCTCGTAGAAGGCTCCTTGGGGTGAGGTCCGTCGGTACGCGCGGAACGGCCGTGACACCACCGTCCCCCCTGACGGCGCTCGCCAGACGAACTGCTCGTAGGACGTGCCCACGGCCACCACGTAGTCAGGGCACCGCGTGCGCAGAACGCGTGCCGAGTGCGGGATCTTGACCGTGAGAACCGTCTCGGGGAACGCAGGCGGATACCCTATGTATGCAACAGTGACCGTGCGCTCGCTGGTCGCGGCCCGCGCACGCAACCAGTGGTACACCTGTGTACGGCTGTCGTGGACGAACAGGATGTCCACGGTGATCGCTCTCCACAGCAGCATCAGTAAGACGGCGCAAAGCGAGAGGCGGATAACCCGGCGCAGCCGCCGAATCGAGAGCAGCCAGCCCACGGTTGCCCCGGCAAAGGCGCTCATGAGCACGAAGACCGGCAGCAATTGCCGTGGCACCGCCTGGCGCCCGACGGCCAGCGCCGCCAGGAAGGTAACAGCCGGCACGGCGAGCCACCGGAGACCGCCCGCCCCCGCCCGCCGCCACATGGCGACGATCAGGCCTGCCGCCATCAGGAGTGGCAACGGCCACCAGGACATACGCACGAAGGTACGCCACGCCAGATGCCCCAAACGTCTGTAGCCGTCCCAAGTGGGAGGCACCTGAGCGAACCTCGGCACGGCGTCGGATCTCAGGGACTCAACGTGCTTCAGAAAAGGGCGGGTGTCGTACATGAGGCCATAGACGAAGGCAACGGTGAACACAAAACAGACGGCGGCGAGACCCAGCCTGGCTGCGAGCCCGGCGGCGATGGTTCGGGCCGGCAAACGGCGCCGCCGCAACCGGCGCCAGCCCGCAACCGTCGCCACCAGTCCGACGCCGATCATCAAACCGGCCGCCTGATCCTTGGTTGCGACCGACAGCCCGGCGAAGAGCCCCAGCCAGACCCAATGCGGCAGTCGCTCCTTCTTCAGGATTCGAGCGGCCGAGATCAGGGCGGCCACCGACCACATCAGGTAGGCCGTATCAACGTTCGTCACGTGGGCCCGGAAGATCACGACTGGGTTCGTGGCCACTGCAAAGGCCGCGGCGAACGCCGCCCAACGCGAGGCCGTGAGGTCTGCAACGAGGACAAATACCAGAGCCACGAGGCCCACACCCATCATGGCGCTGACGCCACGGGCCGCCCCGGATAGCCACGCCGCCACCCGCACCGGCGAGTCGGCCAGCCCGGCTGCCTTGATCACCTCACGGCCCGCGGCCACCACCGCGCTCTGGATGTGGTGCTGCAACGGGGGATAGGCCCACTTGTTGTACACCGGATGGGGCAACTGGCCCCGGAGGAGCGCGGGAGGGTCCACCAGGGCATCCGCATGCGTTTCCCTGACATTCAGCAGGAGCCACCACAGCCCGATGCCGTTCAGGGCCACTGCCAGAAGCACAACGCACGCCGCCAACAGGTGCCGGACCGACCGTCTTGGCGAGCGGGTCGCAGCCGCCTCGGCCGGCCTGCGCCGGGACCGGCGCCCCGCCACGGCCGTCACGGCGACTGCGGCGAGCGCCAGTTCCAGAATGAGTGTGGGGAGGTCCCGGACGGCCCAATACACGATCCGCGGGAGGTCGTGCTGACGGAGTTCCAGCCGCCTGTCAAGGGGCAAGAGGGCCGGGAGTGCGACGGCGAGGACGGCGATCCCGGCGGATCCGACGGCGAGAAGCCGAAGCACGCGCCGAAGGGCGTCGAGGAGGCGCGCGAGGTGAGGCTGCCGTGATCCCCCGGCGGCAGCTGTGAGGGTGGCGACGGCCCAGCCGGCCGTCGCCCAGCACATGAGTGCCGCCCAGAACGCCCACGAGAGCCGCCACCTGACAGCCGGCGCCGTGCTCCAGGCGGCCGTGCCGGGGGCGGCCAACAGCACGGCCCAGCGCGCGGCCCTGAGCCGCCACGGCGCATCCGACGGGCGCAACGGCAGGCTGAACACCCCGGCCAACAACAGCGCGTAGCCGGCCGGATCGAAGAAAAGGTCCAGACGGCCCACCGTCCACCGGTAGTGCAGCAGGGCGACACCGGCCAGGATCACAATCAGGGAGCGGCGTTCAACCGGCGTCCGGCGTCTTGTCATCGAACGCGCTCCCGGCAGCATCCGGGGACGTGCCGTCGCGTGCGCGGCGACCTCACGGCCTATGATTGGCCCTCGGCCGCCTTCTGTCCAGCCTCAACTCCGCCTGCGGGTGCGGACGCCGATCCACTTGAATTGGGCCGTCTTACCGGCTATCGTGTGGCGGGTCGCGAGGAGCGCTCAAGCCGCCGTCTCGCCCGGGAGTGTGGGTCATGTCGGACGCGCACGCGAATTCTACGGCCGAACGCGCCCCGGCCGACAGACGTGAAAGCGACGATCCGGCGGCCGTCGCACGCACCTCCGTCATCATTCCGGCCTTCAACGAGGCGGAGTCCATCGGGGACGTGGTTGCCGGCCTGCTGGCGCTGTACCCCGGACTGCCCGTGATCGTGGTGGACGACGGCTCCGAGGACGGGACGGCGCGTCTGGCAGAGGAGGCGGGGGCGACCGTCCTGCGGCACGGCCGCAATATGGGGTACGGGGCGTCGCTCAAGACGGGCATCCGGGCCGCCGAGACGGATTACGTGGTCACCTTCGACGCCGACGGCCAGCACGACCCGGCCGACGTGGCGCGGCTCGTCGCCCGCCTGGCCGAGAACGACATGGTCGTGGGGCGGCGCGTGAACCGGTCGGGCGTCCCGCTGAGCCGGTGGCCCGGCAAATGGATCATGGCCCGGTTCGCCCGGATCCTGACCGGCGCGCGGATCCCGGACGTCAACTCCGGCCTGCGGGGGTTCCGGCGCACCGTGATCCGGCAGTACCTGCATCTGCTGCCGTCGCGGTTCAGTTTCTCCACCACCAGCACGTTTCTCATGCTCAAGACGAACCGCCCGATCGCGTACATCGACATCCACGCCCGGCCGCGCACGGGCACGAGCACGGTCCGCCAGTTCCGCGACGGGGGGCGGGCCTTGCTGCTCATGCTGCGGATGATCGTGCTGTTCGAGCCGTTGAAGGTGTTCGGCGCGGCCAGCCTGATCGCGGCGCTGGGCGCCGTCGCCTTCGCGGTGCACAGCCTGTTCTTCGCGGACGGCGGCATCTCGGACTCCACGGTGCTGCTCGGCGTGGCCAGCCTGCTGCTATTCATGTCGGGCCTCATCTGTGACCAGGTGGCCGCCCTGCGCCGCGAACTCCACGAGGTCGAGCGTTAGGGGCCGGCCTCGGCCGTGCAGAGGAACGCGGATGAAGGTCCTTCTCATACGGGTCCCGCATCGGCACATGGTCACTAGCGGACTGCCCCGCTCGGTGGAGAACGCTACGGGCATGTACCCGCCGCTGGGGCTACTGCACCTCGCCTCCGCGGCCCGGGCGTGGGCGGGAGCCGAGGTGTCCCTGCTCGACGCACACGCCCTCGACCTGGACCAGGACGGCATCGCGGCCCACGTCGCCGCCGCCGCGCCGGATGTCGTGGGCATCCAGGTCCTCACCTTCAACCTGGTGGACGCGGTGCTCACCGCCCGAACCGTCCGCCGCGTCCGGCCGACGGCCCACGTGTGCGTCGGCGGACCCCACGCCTACCTCTACCCGGCGGAGACGCTCGCCATCGAGGGCGTGGATTCGCTTGTCGTAGGCGAGGCGGAGCGCACGTTCGCGGCGCTGCTGAACGCTCTGGACAACGGCGGCGATCCGGCGGACGTGCCCGGCGTGGCCGTGCGGCGGAACGCGGACGTCATCGGCGTCGAGGCCCCGCCGCTGGAACAGGACCTCGACGCCCTGCCGCCGCCTGCCCGCGACCTGCTCGACACGGCGCGGTACTGGTCGATCCTGGCCGACCGCAACCCCGCGAGCACCCTCATCAGCACCCGCGGGTGCCCCATGCGGTGCATCTACTGCGATCGCCCGCATCTGGGCAAGCACTACCGGGCCCACGGCGCCGCCTACGTGGCGGACGACATGGAGGCCTGCGTCGCCGGCGGCGCCAGGGAACTCTTCTTCTATGACGACACCTTCAGCCTCAACCGCAAACGGGTCCTCGATATCTGCGACGAGATCATCCGGCGGGGCATCAGGATTCCGTGGGACGTCCGGACCCGGGCGGACGTGATCGACGCGGACATGCTCGCGGCCATGAAGGGGGCCGGCGTCGCCCGCGTCCAAATCGGCGTCGAGAGCGGCAGCCGCCGTGTGCTCCAGGCCATGCGCAAGGGGATCACGCCCGAGCAGGCCCACGACGCCCTGGCCATGTGCCGTCGGCACCGGATCACGAGCCTCGCCTACTTCATGCTCGGCAACCCCGGCGAGACCGAGGCCGACGTGGACGAAACGATGCGCTTCATCCGGACGTGCGCCGCCGACCACGCCCACATCGGCATCACCCTGCCGTACCCCGGTACGGACCTCTATCGGCTGGGGCTCGAGCGCGGGCTCTACGATCACGACTACTGGCGCGCCTTCGCGGCCGAGCCGGACGAGCACTTCCACCCGCCGTCGTGGACGGAGACGTTTTCGCAGGAGGCGCTGGAGGCCATGCGGCGGCGGGCGTATCGGTTGTTCTACGGGCGGCCGCGGCGGATCGTTCGCGAGTTGCTGGCCGTCCGGACATTCAGGCAGGGATGGCGGAAGGCGACCGTGGGACTGGGGCTTCTCTTCTCTCGCTAGGCGGCGATGCGACGCAACATCGGCTATCATCTGGCGCGGTGGCGGGTCCGCTCGGTGCTGCCTCACGTGCGCGGGCGGCTGCTCGACATCGGCTGCGGCACCAACGAACTGGTCCGGGCCTACCGCGGCGACGGCTTGGGCGTGGACGTGTTCCAATGGGGCGAGGTCGATCTGGTGGTCGAAGATTCCGCCCGGCTGCCGCTGCCCGACGCCTCGTTCGATACCGTTACGATCATCGCGGCCCTGAATCACATTGTGCGGCGCGAGGCGGTGCTGCGCGAGGCCCGGCGCGTGCTGGTCGAGGATGGACGACTGATCCTCACCATGATTCCGCCCGGCGTGGGCCGGCTCTGGCACGTGGTCAACCGGTCGTGGGACGTGGACCAGACCGAGCGTGGCGTGGCGTCCGACGAGGACTGGGGCCTCACGCGGCGGAGCATTGATGCACTCCTGGCGTCAGCCGGGTTCACGGTCGTAGACCGTCGGCGCTTCATGCTCGGCATCAATCAGTTGACCGTCGCCCGCAAAGGGCCCTTGCCGACCTCCGAATCCTCGGCCGGGACGGTTCCCTCCGGTTCAGAGCCGTAGCGGACGCGGTTCGCCGGATGGTCCATCAGGAACGTGATCTCGGCCTGTCGCGGCGTCGTGCGCCTGAAGATCATCACCTCCGGGTTCAACTGGTAAGGCGTGTCGCCGTCGAGCGGCAGGCGGCGCCGGAAGCAGGCGATCATCTCGTAGGGCAGTTTGCCGTTCAGGAGGTCGCAGTAGAACCGGGCGAGTCGGTGATCGGTGACCACACGCCAGGTGCGGCGCCTGGGGTCGCCGTCGGGCGCCGGGTCGGCCGCGATGAGGGGGGCGAAGTGCTGGCCCGCCTCGTAGTGCGCGCTCGAGGCCACCAGGTACTCGTGGCCCGCCCATGCCACCAGCGACCGGACATCGGGCGTCCGGTCGGCGGCGCATCCCGCCGGCACCTGGGGCAGCCACACCCACGCGCCCAGATACGAGATCACGGGGCCGCCGTCCAGGTTCGCCTCCATCCACCGCCTGGCGTCCAACCGGCTGTTGCGGTGCAGGTAGATGTCAACCACGATCCCCCGCCACAGCAGGAACGCGGCGAGCAGACCCAGGAGGGCGCGCACGGCGAATCGCCATCGGTGCGCGCGCCACAGCCGATAGGCCCCGAATCCCGCGAAGCACGCCAGGATCACGAGGACCGGCAGGAAATGGCGCGGCCGCGGAACCGCCGCGAGGCTCGCGTAGTAGGTCAGGAGAGGAACCCCCAGCCATGGCAACCGGTTCCGGGCGCGATGGCGGATCGCCGCCGCGACGCCGATCACGACCACCGCCGCCAGCGGCAGGGAGACCAGCCGCCGGGCCATCTTGCCGCTCAGCAGCATCAGGTCGCCGATGCCGCGCAGGTGGAGGTCGTTCTCGATCCGCGGCCGGCCGAGGAAGCCCGTCAGGGCTTGGACATGCCGAATGAACGGCGCGGTGTCTGAGAGGATCTCGTGGACGCAGATGAAGGTGAAAGCGAAGCAGGCGAGGGCGGTTGCGGCGCGTCGGCCCACGCGGGCGAAGGCGGCCGACCGTGCATGCTCGGCCCGGGCGTGGCCCCAGCCGAACCACAGGACCACCAGCGCCACGCCGACCAGCGCTGCGCCGCTCTGCTCTTTCGTCGTGAACGAGAGCGCCGCACACAGGCCCAGCCAGACCCAGTCCGACGCCCGGTCGCGGACCCGGATCCGATCGGCCAACCAGAGGCTGATGGCGAGCCAGAGAAGGTAGCCCATGTCCGGGTTGGTCATGTGCGCCCGCAACACGATCATCGGATTGACGGCCACGATGAACGCCGCGGGGGCCGCCGCCTCCCACCGGCCGGTGACCCGGCATGCGAGGACGTAGACGAAGGCGAGCATGAGGACGCCCATGACCGCGCTGACGGCCCGCGCCGACCCCATGAGCCAACCGGCCCGCTGCCACGTCGATCCGCTGAAGCCGAGGGCGTCCAGCGCGTCGCCGGCCACGGCCATCGCCACCTTGACGAGGTGGTGCTGCATAGGCGGGTAGACGTCGCGATTGTAATGGGGTCCCACGTCGCCGGTAACGGCCCTCATCGGCGTCCTGACGAGGGGGTCGGCGTAGCATTCGGAGTGGCTGGGCAGGAGCCACCACAGGCCCCAGCCGTTCATGGCCGAGGCCAGGGCCAGGACCACCAGGAGCGGAACGACGCGAATCCGGGCCGGGGCGATGGGGTCGGCGGGCGCGGCGGTCCCGGCCTCGCCACCGCGCGGCGCCGCCCGCCACAGGCCGACCGTGGCTGCCAGGCCCAGTGCCAGCCGCAGGCCGAGGAAGGGCGCCCGGCAGAAGAGCCACCGCAGCCATGGCGGCAGGTTCTGGAGGCCGTACATCATCAGCGGGCCTTCGTCCACCAGCCGCGTGAGGACGAAGCCCGCCACCGTGACGACGGCCACGCCCAGGGCCAGGCCGCGAAAGAGCCGCTCGAAATGGAAAAGCAGTCGCCCGACCCACGCCTCGTTTCGGCCGTGCAGCCGGTCGCGGGCCACGCGCGCGAGGCCCCAGTGGCACAGCGTCCAGAGGAACAGGGGACCGAAGAAAGCCGTCGGGAAGCCCCATCGGAGGCGCGATCCGCTGACCCACAGGCCGGCGAAGGGGGCCGTGAGGAGGATCACCCACCGCGCCGCCTCGACGCCGCGGTCGCGCCTGGGACCGCCCCCCGACCCCGAGAAGGCGGCCGCCAGGAGCAGGGCGTAGCCCAGGGCGTCGGACAGGAGGTCCACGCCCCCCACCGGCCGGCGGCATGACAGCAGCACGCTGCCGACGGCGAAGGAGAGCGGCGCGAGGATCTGGGAGCGTCGGAATCCGGATCCTCTCATGGGCAGCCTCGATCACGACAGGGCGCCGCAGATTGTGGGCCACACGCCGGGGGGAGTCAACTCGGGTCCCCTGTCCCGGCGTGACATGGTCAGCACCGTCGATCATAATGGGGCGTCGGCGTGCGCGGGCGTTCGAGCGGGGGTCAGGCGGCATGACACACACCACGGATCCTTCAGCGGATGGGCCGGGCGGCCGTCGTCGCGCGGCAATCGTGGCCGCCGTGGTGCTCGCGGCGCTGGGCGTGCGGCTGGCCTACGCGCTCGCCGTCGCCCCGCGGCCGTATCGTGATACCGATCGGTACGAACGGATCGCCCTGCTGCTGATCGAGCGGGGGGAATACGCCACGGAGCCCGGTCACCCCACGGCGTTTCGGCCGTGTCTGTACCCGCTGTTCCTGGCCGGGCTGTACCGCGTGGTCGGTCCGTCGCACGCGGCGGTCGGCGTGGCCCAGTCGCTGTTGGGCGCCGCGGCGGTGTGGCTGACGGTGATCGCCGGGGCACGGGTGCTTGGATGGCGGGGCGGCGTGATCGCGGGCGCGATGCTGGCCCTGAGCCCGCTCCACGTCCAGAGCGCAGGCCTCCTGATGACCGAAGACCTGTTCGCGCTGATCTTCGCGGGGCTTGTCGCTCTCCTTGCCGGGACGGACAGGCAGCCGTCATTGCGCACGGCCGTGTGGGTGGGGCTGTTGGGCGGACTGGGCGCCCTGTGCCGGCCCACGATGCTCGCGTGCGTGGCACTCCTGCTGGCGGCGATGGCGGCCACGATGTACGGCCGGGCGTGGCGCCGGTGTCTGTTTGTCGGGGTCGCGGCCGCCGTCGCGGCGCTCTGCCTCGTCCCCTGGGCCGTGCGAAACCGCCGCGCCCTTGGTTCGCCCATCTTCATGACCACCCACGGCGGATACACCCTCCTCCTCGGCAACAACCCGCGGTTCCATTTCCGGGTGACGGAAGGGCGGGCCGAGTGCGGCGGCGTCTGGCCGGAGGCCGACCTGCGCGACTGGCAGGCCGGCCTCGCCGCGATGACGCGGGGCATGACCGAGACCGAGAGCGACCGGTTCCTGTTCCGACGCGCCCTCGCCTTCATCCGCGAGTCGCCCGGCGGGTTCGCACGGCGATGCCTTATCAAGGCCGGCCGCGTGTGGCGGCCGATCCCCCACGGCGTGTACGGGACGGCTGTGCGCCTCGGGTCGGGCGTGTTCTACGGGGTGGTCTTCGTTCTCGCGGTCGTCGGCCTGATCCGGTTGCGGCGACGGCTCCACGTGATCCTGCCGTGGCTGGCGCTCTGCGTGGCGCTGACGGGGGTTCACGCGGTCTTCTGGGCCAACATCCGGATGCGGGCGCCTCTCGAACCGATCCTCGCGATCCTCGCGGCCGCGGCCGTCACGTGGCGGCGCCGGACGGCGCGCGGTTCGCAGTCACGCGGCGTTCCCGGCAGTCGGTCGCCGGTCGGTCCTGCGCTTCCAAAGCCACAACCCGACGCCGAGAACGACCAGGACCCCGCATGAGCCCAGGCTCACGCGCGTCCCCAGCCACAGCGAGCGGGGATTGTAGGTGAACACCACTCGGTGCCTGCCCGCCGGCAACCGGACGGCCTGCACCAGCCAGTTGGCCAGGTAGACCGGCACGTCCCGACCGTCCATTGTTGCCCCCCAACCGGGGTAGCCGAGGTGGTTGGCCACCAGCCAGGCGTCGTGGGCCGTCTAGGTTTCCACGATCAGTCGGGTCGGATCGGGCGCGGTCACGCGGCAGGTGCTCGGCCCTTCGCCGGAGGCGGGCCGGCCGGCCTCGCCGCGGGCGACGTAACTGTGGAGCAGCACGCAGCGGCGCGGGTCGAACGACGGTCGAAGGAGGGCCTCCAGCGAGGCCCTCGCGGCCTCGCCCACGATGAACGCCCGCGGCGCGGAGTCCAGCACTTCGTACACCGAGACGTTGGTGCTGGCGTGGGGGCCGTACAGGACGCCCAGCAGCGGATCCCGACCCCGGTAGACGAGGCGCACGCCCGCGTCGTCGATGTCTCGGCGTGTCACCACGAAATGCACGCCATAGGCGCGCAGAAGCCCGACCCGGACACGCCCCTGTCGCGGCACCAGGGACCACAGGAGTTCCTGGCAGGCGGGCACGTTCGGCGTGACCTGCCCCACGATCTCGTAGCCGCGGCCCACCGGGCATGTCTCTTCCTCGAACCAGATCCGGCCGGCGTCGTCCGGCGGCGGCAGATGGTCCACGAGGGGACCGGCCGCCCTCAGTTCCCGCGGTCGTGCGCGATGGAGGCTCATTCGTTCCCACGCGAGCCCGACGACGACCAGGTCGAGCGCCACGACCGCAACGGCCAGCGGTCGGCCGAACCGCCGGCCCGAACTCACCCACCAGAACGCCGCCGCCGACCCCACCAGCGCAGGGCACCCGAGGGCCCAGCGGATCGTCACGTTCGTGAAGACCTGCGTTGTCGGGCCGCTCAGCATTCGCCTGCCGTGGGCGCCCACGTAGTACCGGTGACCCCACCCGATCAGGAACGCGACCGCCGCACCGACGACCAGGAACACGATGAAGGTCCGCGTCCACCGCCGGGCGGTCTCCGGCGACGCGGCCCGAAGCGAACTCAGCCCGATCCCCGCCAGGACGGCCGCACACAGCGATGCACCGAACAGGTATCGGCCCGGGGCGCGGAAGAACGAGAATCCCACCTGCCCCGACGCCAGCAGCCAATACACGGGCGTCGAACCGCCCAACGCCAGCACGAGGAAGGACCCCATCCCCGCGAAGAGCGGCCACACCGGCCGGTCCGAGCGCCGGTGCGACCACGCCACCCCGATCAGAGCCAGCGGCAGGATGCCCGTGTAGGCGAAACTCTCCCACGGGTTCGTGTGCTCCAGTTTCCAGAACCCCGGATGCCGCGGCGACGAATCGACCGAGAAGGTGTAGGGGCTCACGAGACTCACCAGTTGCCACGGATGGACGGCCCCGTAGTTGCGCTGTATGGGGGTCCTCCGCGGGAAGGTCGATTTCAGTTCCCACGTGGGCATCCACTGGACAGCGCTCAGGCCGGCGCCGAGGACGAGCGGTGCGGCCAGCCACGCAACTTGCCGGCTCCAGCGGCGAAACGTTCCCCCCTCCTGCCGCGCGCGCCAGGCCCCGTAGCACACGTAGGCCAGGATCGCCTGCATGGTGAGTTGGTAGTGCCCCGCGAACAC
>Ga0272441_10012620_pt1 | contig 12300 bp, 10 predicted proteins | sample SSMProp6N_FD_193582 | JGI IMG/M metagenome (GOLD analysis project Ga0272441, IMG submission 193582) | Marine sediment archaeal communities from Little Sippewissett salt marsh, Falmouth, MA, United States - SSM-Prop-6N | ecosystem: Environmental > Aquatic > Marine > Wetlands > Sediment ...
CGCGAGGCCCGCGAAACGGATCGCAAGCGTCTGGTGGGCTGGGACGGTCGCAAAAACCCCCACGCGCATGCTGACAAGGAAGGGATTCGGTACTTTGCGTCGGGCGAATTCGCCCACTACTTCGATGCCGACCAGCTCTACGATCTCGATGCCGATCTGTGGGAGACAACCAACCTGGCGGGCGATGCCCGATACGCGGATACACTAGCTGAGCTGAAGGAGACTCTACGCTCGGAGTTGCGCCGCCTGCCGCACAGTTTCGGGGAGTTCACCGAATAGTCATACCCCACCCCTTGCGTCCGCAAGTGATGGGGCACCCGTGCTCCGGCGGAGGCTGCGGCGATCGTGCAATCACCGTGATCAGAACATCTGACGTTCGGAAAGAGACCGAGGCGCTCGGACCGCCGCCGCGACGTCGGCCGGCTTACGCGGGATTACTCGATCTGGTAGACCGTCAGATCGCGGAACTCCAGGTGGCTCATATAGCTGCGAAAGCCGAGGTATCCGGCCACAAGCGGCTGCGGGTCGAGCCAGGTGTAGGTCTCGTGCGGTAGGCCGTCGACGCACACGCTCACCTGGCCGTCTCTGATTAGATATTGAAACCTGTACCAGCGGAAGTTCTGGCAGGCGTAGGCGTGGGCCTCTTTCATGAGCACGAAGCCCGGGTCTCGCCGCATGCGGTAGCGGAACTTGTCGGAGCCGTCGGGGTTCTGCTGGTCGGAGGGCAGGCAGGTGAACAGGTAGTTGTTCATCACGTGGTATTCGGGGTAGTCGCCGGTGCGCTGGTCGCGCGTCTCGTACAGATCGCGCCCGTCGGGCATGCTCGTGTGGACAAAGAAGTTGAAGTTGCGGTGCGACTGATCGCTCGTGCTGCGACCTGAGTACTCGACCACCAGATTGCCCGAGAAGATCTTGCGCACGAAAACGGACGAGACGAAGTGGCACTTGTCGTCGCGCTCGAGCGTGGTTTTGACGCAAAGACGGTTGCCTTCGACGCGGACGTCGGGCGAGCCCTCGCACCATAGATCATCGAGGCTGGCGAAGTCGGATCGGTACACCACGTCCCCGCTGAACGTGCGATCTGAGAATGGTATGTCCATGGTCTTGCCTCCGCGTTCACTGGCCGGATCGCGCACAGCCGAACCGGTATACCGCCCACATCCCGCGACCATCCATAACGCCCCAGACCCCAAACGTAAGCGCGGGCTGCAAGCCCGGAGAATCTCCGCTCAGAACGCCATTCGTCCCCATCCGCAGGCGTTGGGGTCGCGCGGCGGCAGGTGCAGGACCTCGCGGCCGGTGTCGACGTAGTAGCGATAGCTGGCCAGCGGCGTGCCGTTGGGGATGCGATGGTCGAGCCCGAAGATCGTGCCGCCCTCGCGCATGAGCGGCTGCATCTTGTATTCCAACTCCTTGCGGATGTCGGCCTTGCTCTGGCGGAGCACGTGCTTGTCGATGCCGCCGACAATGGCAAGGCGCGGGCCGTACTCTCTGCGCGTGGCCACCATGTCCATACCGGCAGCCGGCTCGAACGGATGCATCACGTTCACACCGGTGGCGAGGAACGCATCGATCACCGGGTTCATGTTGCCGTCGCTGTCCTGGTTGAATAGCCTCGTACCGCGTTCGGCCAGCAGATCCCACACGCGGCGATAGTAGGGGCCGATGAACTGCTCGATCTGCTTTGGACCGGCCAGCGGACCGCTCTTGCCGGCCATATCCTCGTGGACCGACAACTGATCGATAAGCAGGCTCTCACTAATCCGCTCGTAAACCTTTACGCACGTGTCGCCGACGGTCTGAAGGATGTCGTACACCAGCTCGGGCTGCTCGTAGTAGGCCAGACAGGCGTGCTCTTCGCCCATCAGTTGCCGAACGACGTCGAAGCCGCCGGGCATGCCGGCCCGCACCACCGCGCCCTGTTGCTGGAGCTGTCGCGCGCGGGCGACGGCGTGGGCGTCGATCCGCCGGTCGGCGAACTCGAAGCGGGCTTTCAGCTTCAGCCAGTCGTCCATGTTTTTGACGGGATAGTCCAGCGGATGTGCGATCGTGGCGGCGGCTTTGTACATCTTGGTGGTGCGGCCCAGCGAGTCGCGCTGGATGAGATATTCGTCGGTCTCTTCGAGCGTTTCGGGCGGATGCGTGTCGAGCGCGCCGGTATATCCGCCGCAGTCGGTATAGGGCACGAAGTCCCAGTCGAAAGCGGTCAGGTCGACCTCGTCGGGCGTCGCGCCCTGGGCGAGCCATTCGTCGGGCAGACCCACCAGCGGGCCGAACAACTCGCAGAACATGGGCCGTTCGGATGAGCCGAACGTGAGAATCTCGATGTACTGCTCGCGCGTGAATTTCACGCAGGCATCTTACACCGTTAGAGGCTTGAGGCCTACTTGGCTTCGGCAGCGGCGCGCGGGCCAGCCACTGCACGATTCACTCGGTCAAGACCTGACGTACAACTGGTGCACGTAGGAGAGCGTCTGCTCGTCGCCCGGGACGAGATCGATCTCCCAGGTGAGGACGTGCCTTGGATTCACCTTCTTGAGGCCCTTTGCCGTCGTCACGTCCTTGGCGGCCGCGGGGTTCTCCAGCACTTCGCCGGAGAGCTCCTTAGTGATCTCCACGGCCACGGCCTTGTCCAGACGGCTTCGCAGCCGAAGCTCGCCACGAACCTTCACCAAATCGTAGCGATATCCATAGAAATCTGCGGCATTGCGCTTGCGTTCGACCTCGTACTCGGCCTCCTCGGCCAGGATGTTCATGGCCCGGTTAATTCGGATCGTCGTCTCGGCGCCCGGCGCCGTGTAGTAGCAGACATCCTGACCGACGAACTGCCCGACACTGACGAACTCGGCGGCGGCTGTCGTGAGCGGCATCTCGAGCGTGTTGCGCAGGCGACAGCAATGCCACACCTCCTCGGCTACCGGGCCATCGCCCGGCTGGTCCTGCTGCCGTCGATACTGATCCTCGGTGTCGAGGCTGTCCTCGATCTTCCAGGTATAGATGTGACGATACGGCATCTTGGCCGTGAACAGCGGCACATAGGCCGTGTCGCCGCGCCGCAGGCTGAACTTGCCGGCCGGATACAGGAAGAGGTCCTCCGACACCATCCCCTCCGCCGCCGTGGGATACTCAGGCAGAGGTACGCCCTCAGGACCACCGAATGCCGCCACGTTCGACATCACGGCCTGTTGACGCATGAGGTGGGCGTCGCGCCTGCCCTCGGTTCGACCCGACGCCAACGACTTAAGGAACTCGGCAAGCGACTGGCTCATGGCCATCGGGCTTAACACCTCGGCGAATTTCATGTGCGGAAAGCCCGTCACCAGATCGAGGTCGACATCTTCAAGATCCGCCACCTCGTTGATCACCAGTGCCCGGGCCGTCACAGCCGCCTGCTCCGCATCGGACAGATCGAGCTGGTAGCTGGGGCACCACGTGATGCCGCGTGCCAGGTAGCTCACCGAAATCCGTCCGTTCTCCGACGGCTGCGCCAACTCGACGCTTATACATGGGCGCTTGAGCGAAAAGGTTGCCGCGTCTGCAATCTTGTTGCCGGCGAAATCGGCACGCACAACGGATCCGACGTTGACCGCGACCAGGCCGGCTGCCGTTTCCACGAGGACGATGTTCCCGCCGGGCGGTTGGTATCCGTAGGGGCCGTAGGTGCCGCTCGGGCGGCGGATGTCCATGACGTACGGACTGGGCGCTTCCGGTGGTTCGGCCTGCAAGACGCTCTTGTGGATGACGCCCTCCACCACGTCCTGGTCACCCGTGCCGGTCCGCAGCACGACGCGCGCGCCCGCATTCGCCTCGAGCAGTCGTGCCATGCTCGCCACCGGGCGGCGCTCGACAACATCCTCCAGGCTGGTGACGAGGCGTCGCAGTTGGACGTCGGCGGAATAACCAACCCAAAACGTCCCGTACGCGGGCACAGGAAGCTGGCCGATCCGGACCGTGGTTGCGTCTTCGGGGAGTGTGCCGCCCGTCATGAAGAACCCCAGCCCGTTCTTGAAAAGGGCCACGCGTTCGACCCGCAGTTCCGTCTCCGCCGATCGGTTCGCCTTCACACCCTCGGCAGCCGCCACGCGACCCAGACAGCAAGCCGCTTGTACGATCACGCACAGCACCGTCATTCGTCTCATCTTCGCACCAGTCCTCTCATCTTGCCCACCTGCAATGCACTGTGGCGACGCCGCTCAAGTCGGTGGCTCGGTCTGTTCCGTCTACGAGTCCGGGCTGGCCGGGGGATCCTGCAGCATGCGCAGCACCTCTTCGGGCGTCTTGTGCGTGTAGAGCCCGTGATAGTGCTCCTGGCCGTGGCGCGCCAGGAGCAACTTGACCAGACCCTCCTTGCCGGCGTCTCGGACGCACTGAATCGAGGCGATGTTCAGGCCGCGCCACATGTTGCCCTTGCTGAAGTACCCGTTATTGCACGGGAACTCGTCGCACTCCCAGCAGCCGTCCAGCCCCTTGCGGAGGCAGCAATTCCGCTGGTAGCACTTGGCTTCGGCGGGCTTCGGCTTCGTTCGGCACTCGCACGTGCGCGGAGGCGGGCACAGACCGCACACGAGCCCGCAGTAAGCGACGGTCCCCGGCAGTTCTGCTGGGTCCATTGGGGTATCCTCCGAAGGCTCTGCCTTCCCCCGCCGGCTTCGCCAGCCACCGGCGCCGTCACGATTATGACGTTCGTGAGAGGCTATCGCAATGCGTCGGCCTGTGAGGAGATCCGGCTTGCCAAGACTGCCCGGCGAGTGCGACGAAGCAGTCACAGGGCCCTGCCGCCGCACGCGGCTTGGGGGACGCGCGTGCCTGGTTCCGGGCCTATCGGCTTTCAGTGGCGGCGCGCTCGCGCATACTCCTGGCGGCCGACACCATGTTGGCCAGCGCCGGCTCGACCTGTTCCCATTGCCGTGTCTTGAGGCCACAGTCGGGGTTCACCCAGATCTGATCGACCGAAAGCACGTCCAGCGCCTTGCCGAGAAGCCTGGTCATTTCCTCAGCCGAGGGCACGCGAGGCGAATGAATGTCGTACACCCCCGGACCGATCTGATTGGGATAGCGAAAGCGGACGAACGCATCGAGCAGGTCCATGTCGCTGCGCGAGGCCTCGATCGAGATGACGTCGGCGTCGAACGCGGCGATCGACTCGATGATGTCGTTGAACTCGCTGTAGCACATGTGGGTGTGGATCTGCGTCGTGTCGGCCACGCCCGATGAGGCGAGACGGAAGCAGTCGACCGCCCAGCGAAGGTACTCGTCCCAATCGTCGCGGCGGAGAGGCAGGCCTTCGCGAACCGCCGGCTCGTCGATCTGGATGAGGCCGATGCCCGCTGCCTCGAGGTCGGCCACCTCGTCGCGAATGGCCAGGGCGATCTGCTTGCACGTCTGGCTGCGTGGCTGATCGTCGCGGACGAACGACCACTGGAGGATGGTGATCGGCCCGGTGAGCATGCCCTTCATCGGCCTGTGGGTCAGCGACTGCGCGTACCGGCTCCATTCAACGGTCATCGGCTGGGGGCGGGATAGGTCGCCGAAGATGATCGGCGGCTTGACGCACCGCGAGCCGTAGCTCTGCACCCACGCCTTGGCGGTGCTGACGAAGCCTTCGAACTGCTCGCCGAAGTACTCGACCATGTCGTTGCGCTCCGCCTCGCCATGGACCAGCACGTCGATGCCGATTCGCTCCTGGAACTCGACCGTGCGTCCAATCTCCTGCCGCAGGAACTCATCGTACGAGGTGCGGTCCATGTTGCCTTTGCGCAAAGCCGATCGTGCGGCACGTATCTCGTCGGTCTGCGGGAACGAACCGATCGTCGTCGTCGGGAACGCGGGCAGCTTCAGCGCCTCGCGCTGCATACGCTGCCGTTTGGCAAACGGACTACTGCGCTCGAGCATCGACGGCTTGATGGATGCAACCCGCTGCTTGACCTGCTGGTTGTGGATGCGTGGCGACGTGCGGCGGCTCTTCATGGCTGCGGCGTTCTCGGCTAGCGCCTGCGAGACGCTCGCCCGGCCTTCGTTGACCGCGCGGGTAAGTGTGGCAATCTCCTCGATCTTCTGTTTTGCGAAGGCCAGCCAGCTCTTGAATTCGTCGTCGAGTTGCGTTTCCAGATCGAGGTCGACCGGGCTGTGCAGCAGCGAGCATGAGGGCGCGACCAACACACGGTCGCTGCCGAGCGCATGGACGGCCTTCTCAACTTCGCCCAGGGCAGCGCCCAGATCGGTCTTCCACACGTTCCGTCCGTCGACCACCCCCACCGACAAGGCCATGCCCTCCGGCAGTCGGGTCAGTACGTCGTCGAGCTGCGCGGGCGCCCGTACCACGTCGATGTGCAGGGCGGCTACCGGCAGGCTCAATACGGTCGGCAGGTTGTCGCGCAGATCGCCGAAGTAGGTGGCGATCAGCAGCTTGAGCTTCGCCGACACGCGCGCCAGGCGGCGGTAGGCCTGTCCCAGCGCCGCCTTCGCCCCATCGTCCAGATCCAGCACAAGGCAAGGCTCGTCGATCTGCACCCAGTCGGCGCCGGCGTCGGCAAGACCGGCTAGCACTTGCTCGTAGACGGCCAGCAGACCGTCCAGCAGCGAGAGTTTGTCGACTTGTGGGTCCTTGGCCTTACCGAGCAGCAGCAGCGAGACCGGCCCGACCAACACCGGTCGTGTGTGCACGCCCAGCCGCTTGGCTTCGACGAACTCGTCAATGGGCTTGGTCGAGGCGAGCCGGAACGGCTGGCCGGCCCTGAACTCCGGCACCAAATAGTGGTAGTTGGTGTCGAACCACTTGGTCATCTCCATGGCCGGGACACCGCCTTCCCCGGCCCGGCCCCGGGCCATGGCGAAGTAAGTGTCCAGGTCGACGGTCTGGTTGTCCCAGTCATAGCGACCCGGCACGGCGCCGACCGTGGCGGCCGCGTCGAGCACGTGGTCGTAAAGCGAGAAATCGTTTGACGGGATGTGCCCGAGTCCGGAGCGCTGTTGGGCGAGCCAGTTGTCGCGCCGAATGTGCAGCGCGACCTCATGAAGGTCCTCCGCGGCACTCCTGCCGGCCCAATAGGCCTCCAGAGCGCGTTTGAGCTGCCGGTCGGCTCCGATGCGTGGAAAACCCAGATTCGTGGCGGTGATCATGGTTCACTCCGACAGGTGTGACGAGGAGTTTTCTTATGATAGGCTCGTCAGGCAGAAAGGAAACGACGAAGCGCGATCACCAGATACTCGATAGGGAGGGTCGGGCATGTGCTGGTGGACCGGTTGCAAGCGATACGACGCGGCACAGCGACAGACATGACAAGCCGCCTCCATGGGGGTAGGATCGTAAGACACGTTCGGGCCATGGGTTGGACTTCAGACGAGCGGACCGATGCACGTTCTGGTGAGTGGATCGAGCGGGCTTCTCGGCAGGGCACTGACCGAGGCGCTGACGACGGGCGGCGATCGCCTGACGCGGCTCGTTCGGTCGCAGCCGCAGCGCGACCGGGACGAGTTGCATTGGGATCCGCAGCGAGGTGTGCTCGACGTGCCGGCGCTCGAGGACTTCGATGCGGTCGTGCACCTGGCCGGCGAGAACATCGCCGAGGGCCGGTGGACGGCCGAGAAGAAGCGCCGCATTCGAAGCAGTCGGGTCGAGAGCACTCGTCTGCTGGCCGGCGCGCTGGCAGAGGTTGTTCGTCCGCCGAAGGTGTTCGTGTCGGCTTCGGCCATCGGGTACTACGGCCATCGCCCGAATGAACTCCTGCGCGAGGACAGCCCTTCGGGCAGCGGGTTTCTGCCGTCGGTGTGCCGCGAGTGGGAAGCGGCTGCCGAGCCGGCGCAGCGGAAGGGCATCCGCAGCGTGCGGCTGCGCTTCGGCATGGTGCTCAGTGCCGATGGCGGGGCGTTGGCCGGCATGATAGGCCCGTTTCGCATGGGCGTGGGGGGCACGATCGGCCGGGGCGATCAGTACGTCAGTTGGGTCACACTGGACGACGCGGTCGGGGCCATCCATCATGCGCTGCGCACTGAGGCGTTGGCGGGCGCGGTAAACGTCGTGTCGCCGCAGCCGGTGCCAAACCGCCAGTTCACCAAGACCCTCGGACGGGTGCTGGGTCGACCGACGGTGGCGCACATGCCGGCCTTTGCAGCCCGCCTGGCGTTCGGTCAGATGGCGGACGAACTGCTGCTTTGCAGCGCGCGAGTCGAGCCGGCAAGGCTGTTGGCCACCGGCTATGTGTTCGGCTACCCGGAGTTGGAAGGAGCGTTGCGGCATCTTCTGGGTCGGACGGACGGTTCGTGAGCCGATTCGTGCTTGTGCAGGTTTGTGCACAGGTGGCTGCGGTCACGATCGTGACACGTCGGCGGCGGGTGCCAGACGGTTGGAGGCAGCGATGTCGAACATGACGGACGGCGCATCGTGGCTGACCGGCAAGACCGCTCTGATCACCGGGGCGGGCAAACGGATCGGCCGCGCCACGGCGCTGGCGCTGGCCGATGAAGGCGTCAACGTGGTGGTGCACTGCAATCGATCCTCCGACGAGGCTGAGGAAGTGGCCGGGCTGGTGCGGCAGAAGGGCGTCGGCGCGTGGACAATTCGTGCCGACCTGAACGACGCCGATCAGGCCGCCGACCTCGTCGCGCGGGCGATCGATCTGGCGGGCGCGATCGACGTGCTGGTCAACAACGCCTCTACGTTCCACCCCAGCAGGCTCACCGACGTGAGTGTGGACGACTTGCTCAGCGATTTGCAGGTCAATGCGTTGTCGCCGTTCGTGCTGGCGAGGGCGCTGGCGGCTCAGCAGCGCACCGGGGCGATCGTCAATTTCCTCGACTGTCGGATCGCCGAGTACGATGCGTCTCACGCAGCCTACAATCTCAGCAAGAGGACGTTGTTCACCCTGACGCGGATGATGGCCTTGGCCTTCGCCCCGAACGTTCGTGTGAACGCGGTGGCGCCGGGCTTGGTCCTGCCTCCGCCCGGTAAGGACGAGTCCTATCTGCGGAACATGGCGCCGACGGACAATCCATTGCAGCGAATCGGGTCGCTGACGGGCATCACCGACGCGGTCGTGTTTCTTCTGCGAAGCCCGTTCGTCACCGGGCAGGTGATCTTCGTGGACGGCGGCCGGCACATGAAGGGGAGCACCTATGGCGGGTATTGATCCGAGTTGGGACCAGATTCACATTCGCGACCTCCATCTGCGCTGCGTGATCGGCATCTATGAAGAGGAACGGCGAACCAAGCAGGACGTGATGATCAATGTCACGCTCTACGCCGACTGCCGCGCCGCCGGACGAAGCGACAGAATCGAGGACACCGTCGACTACAAGGCGATCAAGAAACGTGTCATCGCCATGGTGGAGGGGTCGGACTGTTTCCTCGTCGAGCGTCTGGCTGAGCGGATTACCGAGCTGTGCCTCGAGGACCAGCGGGTCCACGCCGCCAGGGTCGTCGTCGACAAACCGGGCGCGCTGCGGTTCGCCCGCAGCGTGGCTGTGGAGATCGTCAGAACGCGTGACAGCCGAGCGTAACCAGACCGTCGACGCGTTCGTGAGTGTGGGCGCCAATATCGATCCCGAGCGGAACGTGGTCGAGGCGCTGCGCCTTCTAGGCCGACGCGTGCGCGTCACGGGCGTCTCGACGTTCTATCGCACGATGGCGGTCGGCCGGCCGGAACAGCAGGATTTCCTCAACGGGGTGTGGAAGGTGGCTACGGACATCGCACCGCGATCCCTGAAGTTCGACGTCCTGCGCGACATCGAACAGCAGCTTGGCCGCGTGCGGACGACCGACAAGTATGCCGCACGGACGATCGATCTGGACGTGATCCTCCATGGTCACGCCGTCATCGATGAGCCCGACCTGCACATCCCCGACCCGGACATCCGGACGCGCGCGTTCGTGGCCGTTCCTTTGCTTGAACTGGCGCCCGAACTGCGCTTGCCTGACACCGGCGAGGCGCTGGCGACACTCGTCGGCGAGCCCCAGAAGCGGTGCTTGCAGCCGGACATTCCCTTCACCAACCAATTGAGAAGGAGCATGCAGTCATGAACGTGCAACGTGTGGCCGAGCTGACGCGAGAGTTGCTGATCGAACTCGGCGAGGACGCCGACCGCCAGGGGCTGCTCAAGACGCCCGAGCGCGTGGCCAAGGCGTGGGCGTTCCTGTCGATGGGCTACCGGACGAGTCTGGACGACGTGCTCAACGAAGCCATCTTCGACTCGGAAGCCAACAACATGATCATCGCCCGCGATATCGAAGTGTACAGCCTGTGCGAACATCACATGCTGCCCTTCTACGGACGCTGCCACATCGGATACATCGCCCGCAAGAAGGTGCTCGGCGTCAGCAAGCTGGCCCGCTTCGTCGATTGCTTCGCTCGGCGCCTTCAGATTCAGGAACGCCTGACGTCGCAGGTCGCACACGCGGTCATGGACGCCATCAGCGCCGAAGGCGTCGGCGTGGTGATGGAGTGCCGGCACCTGTGCATGATGATGCGCGGTGTGGAGAAGCAAAACTCCATCATGACCACCTCGTCGGTCCTCGGCAGCTTTCACGACGATCTGCCGACGCGCGAGGAGTTCATCTCGCTGTTGAATCGGCCTCGCGACTAGACCCACGCATCTGCGGACCGACGCCCGCTGCCGCCCAACGTGCCGGGCCCCCGCGCCGATCGGTACAAGACGGTAGTCCACAACACGAGAATCACAGGCGCCTGAGGCTTCAGTTCGGCCTCGGCCCTGATCGCCTCGGCAACGGGGGACACGGCGGAGCGACCGAGCGGCCGTCGCATTGCTGCGGGGTTATAGCACGCATTCAGTGCCATTTTGGTGTAAGTAAATCCCGTACCACAGGTTGACACCGACGTTTCGCCACGCAATCATTCCGCCCGTTGTGACGTAGCACTCGGGGCCGGAGAACGCGGGTGCGCGGGGGGGTGTGCGGCTCGGCGTGTCCCAAGATAACCCTATCGCCAGACGCAACCATATGCGTGTCTTGGTTGCTGGGTCGGGTGTGTTGGGGCGGTTTGTGAGTGCAATGGTTGAGTACGCGATTGGCGCGGTGCCTACCATGCGAGCCGGGTTCAGGGTTCCGGCCCATCTGCGCATGGTCGACCGTGGTCGGGGCGCGATGTACCCGCACGGCTTGGTCTGCGCCTCGAGCACAATCCAGTTGGTCCGGCGGCACGGCGTTGCAGCCTGCACGAACGGAGGTCCGTCATGGCGAAGATCGTAGTCGACCCGGTTACACGGATCGAAGGACACCTCAAGATCGAAGCCGTCACCGATGGCGGGGTCGTGAAGGAGGCTCGCTGTTCCGGCATGCTGTTCCGCGGACTGGAGCGAATCCTCCGCGGGCGCGACCCCCGCGACGCCCAGCGCATCACGCAGCGGATCTGCGGGGTCTGCCCGACGGCGCATTCGATCGCCTCGACCCTGGCCCTCGACGACGCCTTCGGCGTGGCCGACAAGGTGCCCGAAAACGGTCGGATCCTCCGGAATCTGATCTTCGGAAGCAACTACATCCAGTCGCACGTACTGCACTTCTATCATCTGGCCGCGTTGGATTACGTGGATGTGGCTGCGGCCGCCGGCTATACGGGGCCCGACCCGCACCTGAAGCAGGTGGCCCAGTTCATTTCGCGCGGATCGCTCGCCCCGTTCTTCCCGCGCTACGAGGGCGACTACCGACTGCCCAAAGAGGTTAATCAGGCCGCCGTCTCGCACTACGTCGAAGCGCTGAACGCGCGTCGCGACGCCCAGGAGATGCTCGCCATCTTCGGCGGCAAGATGCCGCACAACATGGGCGTGTTCCCCGGCGGAGCCCTCGAACAGGTCACGGTCGACAAGATCGCCGAGTTCCGGTTCCGGCTCGAACGGCTTCGCACCTTCATCGACAACATGTACATCCCCGACGTACTCGCGGTCGCCGGCGCGTATCCCGACTACTTCGAAATCGGCCGAGGTTGTCAGCAGTATCTCTCCTACGGCAACTGGGACCTCGACCAACACCCCGACCTGACGCAGCGCAAGCGTGCGCTCGCCAACGGCCGACTCAATGGTAAGACGCTCGAGGCCGAAACGTTCGACCCGCAGCAGATTCGCGAGCAGGTCAAACACTCGTGGTACAAGAGCCGCAGCGACGTCCCGCCCAGCCAGGCCGACACCGAGGCCGACCCCGTCAAGCCCGGCGCCTACTCGTTCATCAAGGCCCCTCGCTACAACGGTCAGGTCCACGAGGTCGGGCCTCTGGCGCGAATGGCGGTCGCCTACGTGGCGGGCAACGTCCCAGTCAAGACGCTTGTCGACGGCGCGCTCTCGGCTTTGGGTGCCGAG
>Ga0272441_10012621_pt1 | contig 12300 bp, 15 predicted proteins | sample SSMProp6N_FD_193582 | JGI IMG/M metagenome (GOLD analysis project Ga0272441, IMG submission 193582) | Marine sediment archaeal communities from Little Sippewissett salt marsh, Falmouth, MA, United States - SSM-Prop-6N | ecosystem: Environmental > Aquatic > Marine > Wetlands > Sediment ...
GCGCCTTCCCCCAAAAAACATATTGAAAGAAGCGGAAATTAAACCAGGCTACTCAGTACTCGATTACGGGTGCGGGCCTGGCGGTTATATAGCCCCCACTGCTGAATTGGTTGGCGAATCTGGGAAGATATATGCTCTGGATATCCACCCATTGGCCATTCAGCAAGCTCAGGATATCGCGGTAAAAAAGCGGCTTAAGAACCTTGAGACCATCCAGTCTGATTGTAAGACCGGATTACCTGACGGCAGTATCGACGTCGTCCTGCTTTATGATACGTTCCATTACCTGAGTGACGCCGAGGGGGTACTGCGGGAGCTACACCGGGTATTGAAATCAAAAGGGATTCTATCCTTTAGCGACCACCACATGAAAGAGGCTGAAATAATATCCGGCGTGACATCGGGGGGATTGTTTAATCTTAGCCAAAAAGGGGAGAAAACCTTCAGTTTTTCTAAGGTGGGTAAGGGGTAGAAATCACCTTAGCTAGTGCTCACATCGGCATTTGGTGGGCTATTGAGTATATCTGAGTTCTAGCAATCAGGGGCTGCCACTTCTGTCTTTCTCCCGGTGCTTCTTAAGAGCAGTGTTCTAGGCTGTGACCATCAAATTTAAACCACACTGCTCAGCCACCTCAGTGATGGCGTTAATAATCTGTTCCGGCGGGAGTTGAATTTTTATATCTGTTTCTGTCGCTTGCCCTAAATGCTTTTCATCACACCAGAAGACATGTTCGCCCTGAGGAATCCGAGTAATGATATCTATAATTTCATCTACACCGCTTACCTGTATCTTTACCCATCCGGATTCTGAAATAGAATCACCAGTGGAGACTATTTCTTCCAGTGTTTTAGTCCGATTAGTTCCGGTAATCAGGGTGAAGTGCCATTGATTATCTTCTTCCCACGAATATAACTCGTATTCCTTCATGGAATGTGGCAGTTGAGCCGTCTCATCTGTTAATGGATTACGGGTTAATTTGCCAGCCTTCTCTAATGATTTCATTACCGTGATGTTAGCCCGGGGGTCTTCGCCTTCATAGAATGATGAAGAGGGATAGCCGAGCTCGATAGTGATTGATTCGTATCCCGTAGTGCCGAGTGGTTTCCAGATGGTAACCCCGTCGAACGACAGGGATGAAATTGGAGTCCAAAAGGCCCCCCAATAGATAGGCTTCTTATCGACGCAGACCACAAACGATTTGCCCGTTACGGGGATTTCCAGGTTGGAAACACGATCATAAGCATCTGAGGTAAGCATAATCTCGTGTGTCGTTGTGCTGTAAGCGATGACATCGCTCGTGTTAATAATAGGCTGGTCTGCAATTTCAATGTGACTTAAGCCCGCCATTTCTGCTGGCGGGGTATCTTCCCTGGTTAAGTGAATGGCAAAGCCTTCGCCCTTTGGTGCGGCGCAGCCGCTAAAAAAGATAATAGCGCCAACCGCGGCAATGATTAGCTTCGCTGTGGTGTGACCGGTTAACCTTAACACTATATTTTCCTGTTCAGGGAACAATGCGATAAAGCTTTACTTTGTTGTTATTATGCCCTGCGTCGTGTTTTACTCTATTCTAGGATTATTACCTGCTTGGCGGTAGCCTGCATCGGCCAGGACTCCAGGACAGGTCCGGTAAACCAAATCTCAACGTTTTGCCTGGTTTCAAATGCGTCAAAGTCCGCTTTACGCAGGTTGTTACCATCCTGCCGGAAGATCAATGTGTCATCCTCAATGGTGACGGTGTACTTGGTAACGATCTTATCGGCGTGTGACTCTACCGAAAGCAGCCCGGCAACGCCGGTGCTCTGACTCAGTTGGATATCAGTGGTAAAACCGGCGAAATCCGCTTCCGTTGTTATCGGGGTGCCGGTTGCCGAGCAGTTTACGGACGCCAGCGCCAGTCCGATCAGCAGACCCCCCAGTCCGAATAGCCTAAGGTACTTCATGATTCATGACCTTCCATCTGTAAGTGGTTTTGTAATTAATAACGAAGGTCAGCCGTATTTGGTTGGGATCACCTCGTCATGCTCTTGCGGAAAACAGCAATGCCGATGGCGAAGATGGCCACTGCCCAGCCGATAATCCAGTACAGGTCCGTACCGATGTCACCGGCCGACACCCCGCCACTTACGACATTACGGCAGGCATTGATGGCGTGGTAAAAGGGGAATACGCTGGCTACCTTGATGAGCCCGGCCGGCATCGTCTCCGCGTTGAACCAGGCCCCGGAAATCATGGCCAGGGGCACGATAAAAATCCAGGGTATGCCTGACGCCTGGTCTTCCGAACGGGCGACGGTACCGATCAGCATCCCCAGCCCCAGACAGAAGATTCCGGTGATGAACAGGATAAGATAAGCAAGCCCGAAATTACCGATAATGGTCATCCCCATCAAAAATCCCACCCCGAGATAGATGGCCACGGAGATGAGCATCACCGGGATGAAGGGCATGGTATAGCCGAAGATGAAGTCGGAAGGGCGGGCGGGGGTCGTCAGTAGACGCAGGAGGAAGCCCTTGATTCTGTCTCTTACCATGATGCCACCGACGGTGGGTATCAAAATCATCAGACCGTACACCGCCATCCCCGGGATGAACCAGTTTATGTAGGGGTTGGCGATTCTGGATTCCTGCGGTACGAGCTCAACATCGAGCGGGATTTCGACGTTGAGGAATTGCCGTGTGGCTTCATTAATCATCGGCATTAGTCTCTGGGGCAGTGACGGGTTGGCCTCATCATAAGTCAGGACGAAGTCGGCGGGTTCGGCTGCTGTCACCACTTGGCTGAATCCCTGGGGGATGATTAGGTAGGCGGGCAGGATGCCGTCATTGAGGGCCGTCTCGGCTTCCATCTCACTGGTGATGGGGACTACCTCCAGGAGGGGAATCTCGTGCAGGCTGCCAGTAAAGGCTTGCGAGTACTGGCTGCGGTCATTATCGACGATACCGAGCACTGAGGGGTTAGGAGTCTCTCCCATTTCCGCCAGACCGAAGATAAGGATAAAAGCAATCGGCATGCCGAGCAGGAAACCCAGCGCGATCGGATCGCGGTACAGTTCCTTGAGGTTCCTTTTACCGATTTCCCAGAATTTCAATCCCGGTATTCCTTTCCCGTAATCTGGAGGAAGACGTCTTCCAAGCTGGGCTGCTCCAGCGTCGCTGAGGAGATGGTGACTCCGAGGGCATAAAGCCTTTCCGTTATCTCCCGGAAATCCAAGTCGCGGTGGGATACCCTGAGGCCGCCGTCGATTTCCTCAACCTTGGTGTACTCTGTTCTCAAGGCGGCGATGACCTCGGGGGTGATGTTCTCCCCGGTGATAAGCATGGCGCTGGTAGCATCCTGTAAATTCCTCTTCAGTTGCCCCGGAGTGCCGGCGGCAACAATCCGGCCCTCGTCGATGATGGCGATTTCGTCCGACAGGCTGTCCGCTTCCTCCATGTAGTGGGTGGTCAGCAGTATCGTTTTCCCCTTCTTCAACTGAGAGATATGCTGCCACATGACGCGCCGCGCTTGGGGGTCGAGCCCCAGGGTAGGCTCGTCGAGGAAAATCACCGGCGGGTCGTGTATCAGCGCCATCGCGATGCTGAGTCTCCTTTTCATCCCGCCGGAAAAGTTGCGTACCCGGTCTTTCTCCCGCCCGATTAACCCCATGATCTCGAGCAGTTCCCAAGTTCGTTTTTTTATCTGGGCCGGGCTCAGGTTGTGAATCCGGCCTACCAGGTACAGATTCTCTAGGCAGTTCAGCCGCTCGGAGATGGCCGTTTCCTGCGGGGAGACGCCGATCAGCTTCTTGACCTCGAAGGCCGCGCGGGTAACGTCGTGGCCCATTATCCGGGCGCTGCCGGCGGTGGGTTTGAGGAGGCAGCAGAGCATGTTGATGGTGGTTGTTTTCCCAGCTCCGTTGGGGCCCAACAACGAGCAGAGGCGGTGCTGGCCGATTGACAGGTCGATGCCCTTAACCGCTTCGAATCCGTCGTAGTGCTTGGTGAGTTTAGATGTCTGTATCGCTTCCATTTATCTTTTATGGTGCCAGCTATTTATAATCTATAAACATGTCATAGTCAACGGTGTTTTGTAGGGATGCCGGTTCTGCATCGGAGTCGTGTTAACTTATCTCAGGGTGCTGGGAGGTCTATGGACTAGGGTGTTATAATTATAGCCGTTAAGTAAAATTGATTATTAAGGGGGAGGCCGATGAAGAAGTTAATCAACAAACCGGAAGACCTGGTACGGGAGAGCATGGCCGGCCTGGCGCTGGCCCACCCCGATATTATCAAGGCCCGTTTCGACCCTAATATTATCTATCGGGCTGATGCCCCGGTAGAGAACAAGGTAGCGGTTATCTCCGGGGGTGGCAGTGGGCACGAGCCGATGCATACCGGGTTCGTCGGTCAGGGGATGCTGGATGCCGCCTGCCCTGGCGAGGTCTTTACCTCTCCCACGCCCGACCAAATCATTGAAGCGGCCAGGATGGTCCACGGCGGACGCGGCGTGCTCAACATCGTCAAGAACTACAGCGGCGACGTCATGAACTTCCAGATGGCCGCCGAAATCCTGTCGGCCGAGGGCATTGCCTGTGCCAACGTGTTGATTGATGACGACGTCGGGGTGAGGGGAGGTGTCTCTACCCAGGGCCGGCGTGGTGTAGGGACAACCGTCGTTGCCGAGAAAATCTGCGGCGCGGCAGCGGAGGGGGGCTATGACCTGGAGCGGCTGGAGCAACTGTGTTACAAGGTTAACCTCCGGGGGCGGAGCATGGGGATTGCGCTCTCATCCTGTACCGTTCCGGTGCGAGGCATCCCGACCTTTGAGCTGGGCGACCGTGAAATGGAGGTCGGCATCGGCATTCATGGCGAGCCGGGATATGAGCGCCAGCCGCTGGTGACCGCCGATGCGATCACTGAGATTATTTCCCGGGCGATACTGGAGGACATGGCTTACAAACGTCTCGTCCCCACATGGGACAAGGCCAGCGGTAGCTGGGTAGACAAGGAGATTACCAGCGAGCCGTACCAACCCGGCGACCGGTTGCTGGCGATGGTCAACGGTATGGGCGGCACCCCGCTGGCGGAGTTGTATATTATCTATCGCAAGCTGGAGGAGGTCTGCCAGAAGGCCGGCCTGGAAATCGTCCGGCGGCTGGTGGGTAATTACGTGACCTCGCTGGAGATGCAGGGCTGTTCGATTACCCTGGTCAAGATGGATGACGAACTGCGGCAGTTATGGGACTTCCCGGTGAAGACCCCGGCGCTGCGGTGGGGGGTGTGAGATGGTAACCAGAGAGGAGATAATCAAGTGGCTGGCGACGGTCGCAGCGGTTATGGAGGAGAATCAGGAACTGCTGACGCAGCTCGATGCGGCGATTGGTGATGCCGAGCACGGTATCAGCATGGCCCGTGGTTTCAAGAAGGTTGCCGAGCAACTGCGGGAAGCTGGCGATAAGGATATCAGCAGTATCCTCAAGACTTGCGGCATGACCCTGGTTTCGACGATGGGTGGGGCTGGGGGTTTACTCTTCGGTACCCTGTTCATGGATGGCAGCCGGGAACTTGCCGGCAAGCAGGAACTGGGTACGGCTGATGTCGCCGCCTTTTTCCGGGCGGGGCTGGCGGGGGTAAGCAAGCGTGGCGGTGCCCAGCCGGGGGATAAGACCATGATCGATGCCCTGTCCCCGGCGGTGGCCAGCCTGGAGCGTTCCGTGTCGGCTGGTTTAAGTCCTGCCGAGGCCATCGGCGAAGCGGCGGCGGCCGCCCGGCAGGGCATGACCGGTACCACGGATATGGTTGCCCGGAAGGGACGCGCCAGCTACCTGGGGGAGCGGAGCCGGGGTCATCAGGATGCCGGGGCGACCTCGCTGTATTTTATCATCAAGGCGTTAGCCGACACTGTTTCTGGGGATTAGCCAACCACGTTTTATATGCCTGTTTCCAGCATGTTGTCGAGTGAGCGTTTGCTTTAGCATTGCCAACGATCATTTTACGAAAGTTTTAGGCGCCGGGCTTAACGATAATCCTCAGGTAATCCGCCGGGTTTTTTAATAGCTCTTCGAAGCCGTCCCGGACGGCGTTTTTGAGGGCGATCTTCTTGGAGATAAAGCCGGCTGGGTTCAGCCTGCCGTCGGCGATCAGGTCCAGTACCGTGGCCCGCTCCCCGTAGTAGGCAATGGCCCCGGTGATTACCTTCTCGGTGGTGGCGATACTGATGAAGTTGAAGTCCGGGCTCGGCTCCGGGGACATCCCCACGATTACCACCGATCCCTGATTACGCGCCAGCTCGATCGCGAGCGGCCCGGTTACCTTCGCACCGGCGCAATCGAAAGAAGCGTCGGCACCCCGTCCTCCGGTAAGCTCGCGAATCCGGGCCACCGCATCCTCTTTATTGGGGTTGATGACGGCGCTGGCCCCGAATTTCAGGGCCTTCTCCGCCCGTTTCTGCGACCGGGTCAGCGCGTAGACGTGAGAGGCCCCGGCGGCGCGGGCGGCCAGGATGGTTGATATGCCGATCGCCCCGGCTCCGACGACGACGGCGCTGTCGCCGATCTTGAGGCGGCTCCTGAGCACCGAGTGAACCCCGACCGCCAGCGGCTCGGTGACGGCAGCGATTTCGTCGGAGATAGTATCGGGGACAAGGTATAAAGCCTTCGCCGGGGCCGTGAAGTACTCCGCGAAGGCGCCATCGGTATGAAAGCCGAGGTGGGCCACCTTCTGGCACATGTAGGGCACCCCGGTGTTGCAGAAGAAACAGCCGCCGCAGGAGTAGATGCACTCGCCGACCACCCGGTCGCCCACCCGGAGGCTATCAACACCGGGCCCCAGTTCGACGACCTGTGCCGAGAACTCATGGCCGATGGTCAGCGGGGCCTGGCGGCCGGTCAGGGGGTTCGGTTCCACGCTCAGGAAGATGGGACCGCTCTCATACTCTTGCACGTCCGAGCCGCAGATACTTGCCCAGAGGACCTTCAGTTTGACTTCTCCCAGACCCGGGGACGGTTCGGGGACATCCTCATAGCGGAGGTCTCGCCTGCCATGCCATCTTAAAGCCTTCATCGTGCAACTCCTGAGGGTGATTTTGACATCTATTCTAGCAGACTTGCCCCCGAGCAAACAATAATCTCGTCCTCCCCACGCGCCGCTGTCAAATCATTTTCCGTTTTGTGGTACAATCAGGCAAAAAAGAGGTGCGACGATGTTTTTCGATAAGGATAACCTGCCGCAGCGAGAGCTGGCGGATGGCGTAACCGCCGGTCTGGCCTGGGGGGATAATGTCATGCTTTCCTTCGTCAACATCAGCCCCGGAGCCAATGTGCTGCCCCACGGTCATCCCCACGAGCAGATGGGCCTGGTTTTATCGGGGGAGGTGGAGATTACCATCGCCACTGAAACCAGGACCCTGAAAGAGGGGGACGTGTTTCTAGTGCCTTCGGGGGTGGAGCACAGTGCGCGGAGCCTGAAAGGCCGGGCGCGCGTCCTGGATATCTTCAGCCCGCCGCGTGAAGATTTTAAATAGATCGCTTAACTGATAATGGTGGAGTGTGTCCGTGTATCTCTCCGGGGGATCCCAGAGCTAACCATATCCTGATAACAAGGAGGCCGCTTGCGTGATGAAAACGATTCATGATCAGGACGGGAGCCGCATTTTGCAGCGACTTCGTGCTTTTATTGCCTGCTTTACGGCGGTGGCTTTGGTCAGCATGTCACTGGTATCCGGCTGTTTCAACCGGCCGGAACCGGAATCACCGGCCACTCCGCCAGCATCTGAAGAGCCGATCCCGGGTAAGACGGAGCCGGATGAAAATTACCCCGAGCCGGTTTCCGGGGAACAGCCGCCCGAAATACCCCCCATCTCTACCTTCATCATCGACTTTGACGACTTTCTGTCGGGTGATGACGGGTCTACTGAAGTTACCGGCACCGAACAGGGTTTCCCGCAGGCTGACTACCCGGTGCAAGTCACTGATTTGTTCGCCGATGGCATGAATGCTCAGGCGGAGCAGCAGAACTGGGGCTTTGCCGCGCTTAATGTCGGCTTCTGGAATACCGTGCTCTTCGTCGGGCTGGCGATACCGGTGGCGTCCTTTATCGAGTCGTTCAATCATGCCCCGGAGCAGCAGCCCGATTATACTTGGGTCTGGTCGTACGAGGTGCCCTTTGAGGAGGACACGTTCTCGGCGGAGCTGCATGGGAGATTCATCGATACCGGGGTTCGCTGGGAAATGTACATCTCCAAGCAAGGGGAGTACCGCGACTTCCAGTGGTATTACGGCGAGTCCAATCTGCCGGCCACAGAGGGCTTCTGGATTCTGAAGAAGAGCCAGGCCGACCCCATCGATTTACTGCGAATTGACTGGCAGCGCGACATTACCGACGGCAGCAGCAATATCCAATATACCAATGTCGTCCCCGGCGGCCCGGAGAACGGCGGTTATATCTACTATGAGGTGACCCCGGCCGGCCCTTATGACCGCGCTTATGAAATCTATAACAAGGGTAAGGATAATACCACCTACATTGAGTGGGACAGCGTGACCCAGGAAGGGCGGGTACGGGATTCACGGCACTTCGGTAACGGCGACTGGCGCTGCTGGGGAACGGAGCACGAGGATATCGAGTGCCCGTGACGGACGGATGCGGAGTTTATTTCAGGGTTTTGGGTATTAGCCGCGTGCCCGGTGGCGGATTAACGCCATCATCAGAAAACCGACACCTACGCCGATAAAGAGTCCCACCGGCATGCTATTGGTGGCGAAGCTGATACCCATTCCGGTAACCACACAACCGACAAACACCAGCCCGCTGATATCCTTGGATTTCTTTTGCTCAGGTGATTCCGGTTCTTGCTTTGACGATCCAGCCATGACGCTCCTTATGGATTAAGTCTCTGGTAATGACATATTCCCCGGACTAGTCGCGCAGCTTGTGGCGGAGTAAGGCCACGATCAGCAGGGCCGCGCCGATTCCGATAAGCGCCCCTGGTACTAGGGCATTGGTGGCGAAGCCGATACCGACGCCGATAAGTATTGCCCCTCCGTAAACGAATCCACTTATTTCCTTGAATTTCTTTTGCTCCGGCGATTCCGATTCCGGCTGCGATGATTTAGTCATGATAACGCTCCTTATGGCTTTAGGCTTCGGTAGTGACTATCTCCCCCGGAGGCTCCGGGTTATCTCCCGCAGGTTAGGCCTTCGGCCGTACATCAGCAGATACGTTCGTAGCAGCTTGGCGGCCAGCAGCAGCCCCCCGAAGATACAGAGACACAGCACGGCGATGCTGGTGGCTATCTGCCAAGTGGGAACGTCGGATACCCCTAGGCGCAGCATAATCAGTGTCGGCGCGGTAAAGGGGAAGATACTGAGGCCGGTCCAGACTGGGTTGTTGGGGGCGAACATGAGCAGCGACATGAACCACAGCGGCGCCACGGCGAACATCGAGTAGGTCGAGGCGATTCCCTGGGCCTCGCGGACGTTGGGGCTGATGGCGGCCACCCCTGCCGACAAGACGGCGAATAGCGAGTAGCCCAGGATAAAATAGACGATACCCAGCGCTAGGAAATTGGCCGGTAGTTGGATCGTGCTGACGAAACCGCCGATGGACGACGATGCCAGGCCCAGCAGCGGCGGAATTAATACTACCCAGACGACTACCTGCAGGAGTCCGGCGGCCCCCAGTCCCAGCAGCTTGCCGCTGAGCAGTTGCCGCGGCGATACCGAGGACAGCAGTATCTCCATCAGCCGGGTTTCTTTTTCCTCGCTGAGGCTGCGCAGCAGATAGGTTGAGGCGAAGATGAGCGACAGCGCCAGCAGCAGGCTGAAGGCGGCAGGGATGATGAAGTTGGCCAATCCGCCCTGGTCCGGGGCCACCTCCCCGGTTTCGGTCAACTTCGTAGTGACGAGGTTCAAGGGGGTTTCAATCCTGACGATGGTGCTCTCCGGTACCTTCCCGGCCAGCAGATTGGTGGAGATGAAGTAGTTAATTGCATTCCTCGTGGCACCAGGGGTATCCAGCTCCCGCCGGGTGGTGTAACGCTCGATTACGCCGCTGTCGATGAAATCCGCCGGGATGACGAAGTATTCCTTAATTTCCTTGTTAATCAGGGCCTGTACCGCGGACGCTTCGGTCGGGTAGGGAGCCAGGGTGATGTTCTCCTGTTCGGTGAACTGGTCGAACCCGCCGACTTCATCCACGTAGCCGATACTGATTGCCTCTGGGGGTGGCTGGGCAGCCCCGGATACGCCCTGGTAGACCCCGATGCCGATCAGGCCCAGCAGCGGGGGAATGATGGTCAGGGCGATGAACCCCTTTCGCTTCACGGTCTGCCCGAACTCGTAACGGAGTATCAAGAATGTTTTATGCATGATTCTTGCCTACTACTTTGAGGAATATCTCGTTCAGTGAGGGGGTGGCGACCTCGAAACGGTGCACCGTTATCCCGGCGCTCACCAGGTGTTGCAGCACCTTTTGGGGAACGGTTTTGCCGTCGAGGATCAGCTCGACATAACCTCGGTGATTGTGCCGGGCGGCAACCCCCGGTATCTCGCCCAAATCCCCTTCGTAATCGAGGATGACCGAGTTGCTCTTGTAGCGTTTCTTGATGCTCGCCAGCTTCCCGTAGAGAACACTAATCCCGTCATCGATCATCAGGATACGGTCGCAGAGCTCCTCGACCTGATTCATCTGGTGGGCACTGAGGACGATTGCCTTACCCTGGGCCCGCTGCTCGGCAATCAGGTCTTTTATCAGCTCGATGTTGACCGGGTCGAGGCCGGAGAACGGCTCATCCAGTACTACCAACTCCGGGTCGTGGGCGATGGTGACGATAAACTGGATTATCTGCCCCATGCCCTTGCTCAACTCCTCGATCTTCTTCTGGCGGTGCGGCAGCATCCCCACCTGCTCCAGCAGCTCGTTAGCCTTAGCCGCGGCGGCGTGTTTATCCATGCCCTTGAGGGTGGCCAGGTAGACGATGGAGTCCATGACTGTCAGCTTGCGGTAAAGACCTCTTTCTTCGGGCAGGTAGCCCAGCCGGTTCTTGCTGCCCTCGCTCAGTTGCTCGCCGAGGATGGCGATGCGGCCCGTGTCCGGCTTAATAATATCCATCATCATCCGGATGGTGGTTGTTTTGCCTGCCCCGTTGGGCCCGATGAGGCCAAATACCTCACCCGGTTCCACGACGAAAGACAGGTCGCTCACCGCGACCTTGTTGGCGTATGACTTGGTTATGTGACTGACCTCAACTACCGGCATCAGGAGCCCTTTCTAAATTGTCGTGTCTCACGTCCCTAGTAGCAGCCCCGCCGTTACGGACTATCGGCGACGTTTAAGACAGGTAGTTCTGGATGGCCTCACTGGCCTTGGCTTTAATAGCTTCGTCGGGGACGTCCTGCGAGGTGATGGCGAAGGAGCCGATAACCCGGCCCTGGCTGCGTTCTATCTTGGCGGTGATGTTCTGGATGGCCTTTTCCGACCTCTCCCCGCTCATGGTGAAGAAGGGCACCACCTCTCGCCCCTCGAAGTCGCTCGATTTGATAAAGGTGCTGATGGCGGGGGTCGGTCTGGCCGCCCAGATCGGGGAGCCGATAAAGATTCGGTCATACTGCTTCAAATCGACGTCAACAGGGGCTATCTTGATGTTTCGGTTGGTTATTACCGAGAAGGCGGCGGAGAAAAAGAACCTGGCCCCTTCCCGCTGTGCCTTGGCCTCCTTAATCTCCACCAGGTCGGCATCGAGTGCCTCGGCGATGGTCTCGGCTACCAGCTTCGTTTTGAAGGTAAGCGAATAGAACACTATCAGCGATTTCATATTAACTCCCCTGTCGGTATTCATCCGATTATAGCAGTATGTCCGTCCTTAGTCTATGACGATCCGTTAAATCCTGACCACCGCCGGGATTACTTGAGCTGTGCCGGGGTTCCAGGGTACTGGGTGGACTACGGCGAAGGTATTATTTACTTGATGCGGCGCTATTTGCTACAATCGAAATCAGGAAGGAGGTTAACATGAAAAAGATTATCGTTGCGGTCATCTCGGTAATGGTGCTGGCGCTCTGTATTGCCTCCCCGGCCCTCGCGGCGGGTGGTAAGGTTCGGGGCGATAATGGCCAAGGTTCGGTAAATCAGGTTCAGGTAGAGGACCCGCCACCCTTCCAGCCGTAGTTCTGGTATTACAAGTTAATTGCGCGAAGGCAGTCTTCCCAGGCTGCCTTCTTTTATTATTTGATTAGGCAACTATCCCCTTGTGTCAGGTACAGAGGGGGTGGTATAATTGGCCCAAAACAATAATACCACCTTAAAGGTTGTGGTTTTAGGGG
>Ga0272441_10012623_pt1 | contig 12299 bp, 13 predicted proteins | sample SSMProp6N_FD_193582 | JGI IMG/M metagenome (GOLD analysis project Ga0272441, IMG submission 193582) | Marine sediment archaeal communities from Little Sippewissett salt marsh, Falmouth, MA, United States - SSM-Prop-6N | ecosystem: Environmental > Aquatic > Marine > Wetlands > Sediment ...
TTACAAAAATTATTTTAGAGTTGTTCTCTGCAAAAGCCAACTCTAAAATATTGGCATAGATGTAGTTAAGGAGGATGTATACATGGATTTAATTGGAAAAAGATATTTTGATTTTGTAAAAAATAGAAAAATGGTTTATATCATTTCTGCGGTTATCATTCTGGTTGGTATCATTTCTTTTCTATTTCAAGGATTTAACTATGGTATTGATTTTGCTGGAGGAACGATTGTTCAAATAAAATTCGAGCAATCTGTCTCAATTACAGCAGTCCGCAATATTCTTGGAGAGTTTGATTTAAGGCAAAGTACAATTCAAGACTTAAGTGACACTGAATTTGTGATAAGAACTGAAAAAATAGATCAGGAACAGAGAAAAGAAATATTATCTGCATTAAAACAAAATCTTGCAGATTTAGAAGTGTTACGAGTTGAAACCGTTGGACCGGTTATCGGTGAAAATTTAAAAAAGACAGCATTGTATGCCATACTATTTGCTTTTATCGGAATTATTATCTATATAACCATAAGATTTGAATTCAGGTATTCTATTATATCTATTTTAGCGCTTTCCCACGATGTTCTTATAGTATTGGGAATATTTTCACTTTTTCAAAAAGAAATTACCATCTCGATTATAGCAGCAGTTTTAACTATAGTGGGATATTCACTAAATAATACGATTGTTATTTTAGATAGATTACGCGAAAATATAAAATTTAAAACCAGAGAGAGTTTTAGCAATATCGTAAATATGAGCATCAATCAATCTTTGTCCAGAACGATAAATACCGCCCTAACCACCGTTCTCCCTGTTTTGGCCATTTATTTCTTTGGAGGTAGTATCCTTTCTGATTTTGCATTAGCTTTATTTATCGGAATGGTCGCTGGTACATATTCTTCTATATTTATTGCTTCTCCTTTATTGGTGGATTGGAAAGGTGGATTGAAAGAAAGACATAGGACAGGGCAGACTAAAAATAAGAGAAAAAAATAAACAGAAAAGCAAATTAAATACTATAGATTTAGGAAAAAAATGTCAGAATATAGTGTTATGGGAAAATTGCTATTATTTTTTGGTATCATTTTGGTGATTTTAGGAGGTATATTTTTACTAAATGGGAGATATCCTTTTTTAAGTAAAATGCCCGGGAATATCATCATTCACACAAAAAATATTACAATCTTTTTCCCGTTGGGATTTTGTATATTGGTAAGTATTGTGCTGAGTTTTGTTATACGTATTTTTAACCGCTGATGAAACAGTAAAAGTTGACATATTCTAATAAAAATATATCAAATAGCTATGTATAGCATTGACAAAGTTAAACATTATTAAGATAGGAGAAAAAGACCATAAAGTGGCATATATGTAAAGAAGATAAAAAAAAGCAATTCGAACTATCCAAAGGATTGAATATTTCTCCAATATTAGCTCAGTTATTGATGAATAGAGGGATGAAAAATGCTTTAGAGATAAAAGAATTTTTAAAAGCTGATATTAAAAATTTAAATCATCCTAATCTATTTCCAAATATGTCCAAAGCAATAGATAGAATAATTTATTCTATTAGGCAGAATGAGCGTATATTGATTTATGGTGACTATGATGTTGACGGATTAACCAGTACTGCATTATTGTTTTCGATATTGAAAGAAATCACTTCAAACATATATTATTATATTCCCAATCGATTTCACGAAGGTTACGGATTAAACAAACAGGCCATCCACACGGCCTATAAAAATAAAATTAAGCTAATTATTACGGTTGATTGTGGTATCAGCTCCATTCAGGAAATAAAAAAAGCAAAAGAAATCGGAATTGATGTTATTGTAACTGACCATCATATCCCACAAAAAAATATTCCCGATGCATTCGCGGTGATTAATCCAAAATGTGATGAACAATATCCTTTTAAGGAATTAGCAGGTGTGGGAGTAAGTTTTAAAGTTGCTCAAGCCCTTTATAGTAAATTAAAAAAAGACCAAAATGATTTAAATCATTTTTTCGACTATATCGCTTTGGGTTCCATAGCTGATTCGGTACCTTTAATAGGAGAAAATCGTATATTAATTAAATATGGGATGAAGATACTTAATCAAACTAAAAAAGAGGGATTAAAGGCCTTAATCAGAGAATGTGGATTAAACAAGGGTGAAATTAGCACTAAAGATGTCAATTATGCTTTAGTGCCAAGATTGAACGCTGCAGGGAGATTGGACGATCCTAAACTTGCCTTAGAATTGCTATTAACCGAATCTAAAAGCCGGGCTAAGCACTTAGCTAAAAAACTTAGCGAGATCAATAAAAATAGAAGAGATATAGGAGTTGATATTTTAAAAGAAGCAAAGATACAAGCCCAAGAGCAAATATGCGAAAAAAACAACCGTGTATTGGTGGTTTCTGCCGAACATTGGAATCAGGGCGTTATTGGAATTATTGCATCTAGATTAGTGGAAGAGTATAATCGTCCTACCATTGTTATTTCTAATAAAGATGGCATGGGAAAAGGTTCTGGAAGAAGTACCCGAAATTTTCATTTATACAATGCCATTGAGCAATGCAAAGAATTTCTGATTAATTATGGGGGCCATAAATATGCTGCAGGCATAGGAATCGATATTAACAAAATATCTGAATTTAAGGTAAAGCTGAATAGTATCTATCAGGATTTTATATCGGAAGAGGATTTACTCCCGGAATTAGAAATTGATACACCTATACTTTTAAGTGAAATAAATTTCAGTATTATTAAAGATATTAATGCTTTGGAACCATTTGGTAATGGCAATCCCAAACCTGTATTTTGCAGCTTTAAAAATACTATATCCCATTGGCGTTTAGTTGGCGGAAATAACGAACATATTAAATTAAAAGTAGTTGAAAAGGACAAGTTATTTGACGGAATTGGTTTTAAATTAGCAAAAATTGGGAAAAAGGTACTTTCAGAAAGTAAAATCGTTAACTTGGCCTTTCATATTGAGTTAAATAAATGGAATGGTGCTGAAAATATACAAATAAATGTTAAAGATATTAAAAATACCTGTTTGGGAGGTGTATAAATTGATAAACTTAAAAGATAAAATCAGGAATATTTCCGATTTTCCGGTAAAAGGTATACAATTTAAAGATATTACCACTTTACTGAAAGATAAAAAAGCTTTTAAATACAGCATTGATATGCTTGTCGAGCATTGTAAAAAATATCAAATTGATTTTATTGCCGGCATGGAAGCACGTGGTTTTATTATCGGTGCGCCGGTATCCTACCAATTAGGGGTTGGATTTTTACCCATCAGAAAACCAAATAAATTGCCAAGCGACGTAGAAAGTATTTCTTATCAGTTGGAATATGGGGAAAATACTTTAGAAATACATAAGGATGCAATTTCTAAAGGAGATAGAATTATGATTGTGGATGATTTATTAGCAACGGGAGGAACAACTGCAGCAGTTTTTCAGTTAATTGAAAAAATGGGGGGTACGATTGTTGGCGCCTCTTTTATTATTGAACTGGCTTTCTTAAAACCACGTAAAAAAATGAAAAAGTATGACATTTTTTCCTTGGTGCAATATAATTAGCACGTAGTATAATAAATTCAAAAAAAGATAGAAATAGCAAATAGTGTAAATTGAAAAAATCATTTTATTGTCTCTCTATCTTTAAGGAACAGAAACAGGATAGTAAAAGTTAGTAAAAATGCCTACTTCAATGTGTAATATTCAAAATTACCGGATAATTTCAAAGTAAAAATAAATATTTGTCTAATGCTTTATTCTATTTTTTATTTATAAACCAATAATGAAAAACTATATAGTTTCACTTTACATCTAGATGCAGTATTTTTCATTTTACGACTATTCACTACCGACTAATAAAGAGGGTGAAAATCATTTCTCGATTAGCATTAATTAAAGATATTTTAAAAAAAATACCTCAATATGCTCCTCACGCTGATTTAAATCTAATAAAAAAAGCCTACAGATGTGCCTCAAATTCTCATAGAGGTCAAAAAAGATATTCCGGTGAATCTTACATGCTACACCTTCTTGGAGTAGCAAAAATATTAGCCGATTTAGAATTGGATGCAATTACTGTTGCTGCTGGAATTTTGCATGATGTCATAGAAGATACCAATATAGAATTGGCTAAAATCAAAGAAGAGTTCGGTGAAGAAGTTGCCATGTTGGTCAACGGAGTAACAAAACTCAGCAAAATACCTTTTAAAACCCAACAGGAACAACAAGCGGAAAGTTTTAGGAAAATGTTTTTAGCTATGGCGGAAGATGTGAGAGTGATTTTGATAAAATTGGCTGACCGCTTAAATAATATGAGAACTTTACAATATTTACCCTCAACCAAAAGAATCCGAATTTCCCGTGAAACTTTGGAAATCTATGTACCAATTGCTAATCGATTAGGGATTTCTAAAATTCAATGGGAATTAGAAGATTTGTCTTTACGCTATCTAGAGCCTATTAAATATAGAGCCATAGTCAATAAATTAGCAAAAAATAGACTGGAAAGAGAAGGAATTATTGATGGTATCAAGGATACCATAAAAAAAGAACTTGAAAAGGTTAACATTCAGGTCGAAATAAAAGGACGACCAAAAAACATTTACAGTATCTATAGAAAGATGAAAGAAGGGAAAAAGGAATTTTTTCAAATCTATGATTTGATTGCGATTAGAATTATATGTAATTCGATTAAAGATTGCTATGCAGTGTTGGGTTTATTACATTCCTTATGGAAGCCCATGCCAGGAAGATTTAAAGACTACATTGCAATGCCGAAATCAAATATGTATCAATCTTTACAAACCACGGTTATTAATACTCAGGGTGAACCGCTGGAAATACAAATAAGAACTTGGGAGATGCACGAAACGGCTGAATATGGTATTGCCGCGCATTGGAGATACAAGGAGAAAATTGATCTAAAAAAGGATAAGATATTAGGAGAAAGACTTTCCTGGCTGAGACAAATATTGGAATGGCAAAAAGATCTTAAAGATCCGAAAGAATTTATGGAGAGTTTAAAAATAGGTCTGTTTCAGGATGATGTTTTTACTTTTACTCCAAAAGGAGATGTAAAAATGTTACCATTGGGTTCAACCCCAATAGATTTTGCTTATCTCGTCCATACCGATGTCGGACATAGGTGTATTGGTGCTAAAATTAATAAAAAAATAGTGCCACTGGATTACCAGTTAAAAAGTGGAGATATTGTAGAAATACTCACATCAAAAGTAAGTAGAGGACCGAGTAGAGACTGGTTACCTTTGGTGAAAACTTCAGGAGCAAGGAATAAAATTCGAGTTTGGTTTAAAAAGGAAATGCGCGAGGAAAATATCCGTAAAGGTAGGGAATTTTTTGAAAGAGAAATGGAAAAATATCATGTTGAACCCTCTGTTGAAGTTAATAAAAAATTAAAAAATGTCAGTGCCGAATTGGGCTTTTCTGAAATAGATACCATGTTTGAAAATATCGGTTATGGTAAAATAACATCATTTCAAATTCTGTCTAAGGTGATTCCCCAGGAGAGAATTCCGCAAATTATTCCTGTGTCAAAAAGAAAAGGAGGAATAGACCAGGGAATTCGAGTTCACGGTGTAAGTAATGTCATGATTAAATTCGCCCGTTGTTGTAATCCAGTATATGGAGATAAAATTATTGGTTACATTACCAGAGGCAGCGGTGTGTCTGTCCATAAAGTAGATTGTACGAATATTGATTTTATTTCCCAGGAAAAAGATAGGTTGGTTAAGGTGGAATGGATAAAAAATAAAGACATTTTTTATCCGGTTAAAATTAAAATCACAGCGCAAGACCGAGGCAATTTGATTTCAGACATTATGCAAATATTTACGAATTTTAAGATTTCTGTAAGCGCATTAAATGCCACTACCACAAAAGATAATACAGCAAATATTGATATAAATTTTTCGATCAATAGCCTTGAGCAATTAAAAGAGATATCGAATAAATTGATGAAAATAAAGAGTATTTTGAGTATAAAAAGAGCAAAAACTTTTTAAAGTTTTTTGCTATCAGAGGTTTTAAGGGGGATATATTTGAGAGCAGTCGTTCAAAGAGTAAAAAAAGGTTCCGTTGAAGTTAAGGGGAATGAAATAGGGAAAATTGAAAATGGTTTAGTTGTTTTATTGGGTATAGGCAGAGAAGATACAGAAAATAATGCCGAATATTTAGCAGACAAGATAGTGAATTTAAGGGTATTCGAAGACGAAGAAGAAAAAATGAACCTTTCAACCAGAGACATCGATGGTCAAATTTTAGTGATTTCTCAATTTACACTTTATGGTGATTGCCGGAAAGGCAGGCGACCTAGTTTTATTTCTGCTGCACTTCCCGATAAAGCCGAAAAACTATATGAATATTTTGTTAGTTGTTTAAAAAAATATCATCTAAAGATTGAAACTGGTCAGTTTCAGACTATGATGCTGGTCAAGATATTTAATCACGGACCGGTTACAATTCTTTTGGATAGCGAAAAAAACTTCTAGGGTATTATACAAGCCTATTGATTTAAAAATAAAGATGATGATAATCTGTTTTTAAAAGGTATTTTTAGAATAACATTTTTAATAGAGGTATATAATGAAATTACCGCTTGTTATTGGTCATAGAGGCGTAATGAGCATCGCACCTGAAAACAGTCTATCCGGTTTTAGAAAAGCAATCGAACTAGGCATAGATGGTGTTGAATTGGATGTGCATATGACTAAAGACAAAAAACTGGTTGTTGTTCATGATGGGAATTTAAAAAGAATAAATGGTACGGGTAGCAAAATTGGGGATTTTACCTATAAAGAATTAAAAAAATATGACATATCTATCCCATTTGCTAAAAATCAAGAGATGATTTACCAAAAGTATCCCCAGGAAAAAATATATTTTTTAGAATTTAGGGGAACCGGAAAAAATATATTTTATCTGAATATTTTTGAACAAATTACCAAGAAAAGAATATCCTTTTTTTTACATTGGAATGATGAGTATTTTGATAAAGTACAAAAACTTATTTTCCCAAAAATTTCAGGAAGTAAAATTGCCTCTGCGCAATTGAAAATTAAGAAGAAAAATCTATTTGAGTTACAAAAAGGAAGATTAAGAAGTTATATTGGCGAACGTATTCCATTGCTTCATGAAGTACTTGATATAATTAAAGGAAAACTGTTTGTGAATATTGAAATAAAAGAGGGAGAAAAATATTATCCAGGAATCTTGGATGAAATTATTAAAACAATCGATCATTTTGGAAATGATCGCATACTCTTTTCTTCTTTTGACTTGAATACAGCTGTTTTATTAAAGAGAAAATATCCTCATGTTAAAGTAAATGCACTATGCAATAAATTGCTTATTAGCAAAAAATACGTGAACGAGCTGGATGGGTTAAATCCTTATTATCGTTTAGTTAGAAAATATGTTATCCATATGCACACTTTAAAAAAAACAGTTTACATTTGGACTGTAAATAATGAGATTGACATGGTACGATTTATACTATACGGAGTAGATGGAATTGTTTCCAATTATCCCCAAATATTACAAAAGGTAAATAAGGTAATAGGAAAAATTTTAAAAGATGCTCATCTTTATAAATAAAAAGTTTTTTGATTTTAAAGCATTATAATCTAGTAATTATTAAAATCATTATATCGAAAGGAACTCGGAGTATATGTTTTTGAAAAGATTTGTAGTCGGAATGTTGGAAGCAAACTGTTATTTGGTTGCTTGCAAAAAGACTAAAAAAGCATTGGTCATCGATCCCGGTTCAGAGGAAGAAATCGGATTGATTTTAGATACTATAAAGAAAAATGATTTTGTATTGGAATACATTATCAATACTCACGGACATTATGATCACATTGCAGGTAATAGGAAACTTAAGTCTTTAACTTCAGCAAAAATTCTCATTCATAAGCTTGATGCAGAGATGTTGGTAGATAAAGGGAAAAATCTTTCCATCTTGTCAGGTAGTGATTTGATATCTCCTCCGGCTGATCAATTTCTAAAAGAAGGGACTGAAATTTCACTGGGATTACTGTATTTTAAAATTATTCACACTCCCGGACATTCAGCCGGAAGCGTTTGTCTTGAAGCAGAGAATATTGTATTCACAGGAGATACTCTTTTTGCTCAGGGGATAGGCAGAACTGACCTGCCGGGAGGTTCACATCCGGATATTATAAGGTCTATCAAGGAAAAACTTTTTCAATTGGACGAGCGGAAAAAAATATATCCCGGGCATGGTCCTGCCTCAACCATTCGAGAAGAAAAAAAGATATACCAGATTTATTAATTATTCTTTAATTTGGTAAAATAAAGTTCAAAATTATAAATTTCAACTTGAAAACGTGTACATAATGTTAAAAAATAAATCTATTCTTATTGTCAATTCATATCAGAGAGCAATCCGGATTCTTTAATCTATCAGTAAGAGAAAAGTTAGTTATCTTCAAAAGTTCGTTAAGGAAGGGAGAATAAAAAATGAATTATGCAATTAAAGATATAAATTTAGCCGAAAAAGGGAAAGAAAGGATTGATTGGGCTGAAAAACAAATGCCGGTTTTATCCAGTATAAAAAATAGGTTTAAAAAGTATCTGCCATTGAAAAATATAAGAATTGCTGCCTGCCTACATGTTACCACCGAAACGGCTAATCTGGCAAGAACTTTAAAATCCGGAGGTGCAGAGGTTTTTTTATGTGCATCAAATCCGTTAAGTACTCAGGATGATGTAGCTGCTTCCCTGGTAAAAAATGATGGTATTTCGGTATTTGCAGTTAAAGGCGAAGACAAAAATACCTACTATCAGCATATTCAAAGTGTTTTAAATTATTTGCCAGAATTGACCATGGATGATGGAGCCGATCTAGTTTCTACTATTCATTCCCAGAGAACCGAATTGCTCAATAAAATAATTGGTGGTAGTGAAGAAACAACAACAGGAGTAATTCGTCTTAAAAGTATGCAGAAAGATAATGCCTTAAAGTATCCGATTATCGCCGTCAATGATGCGCAGACAAAATATCTTTTTGATAACCGGTATGGAACCGGTCAAAGTACGATTGATGGTTTACTGAGAGCCACAAATATTCTAATTGCGGGAAAAAAATTCGTTATTTGTGGTTATGGTTGGTGTGCCCGTGGTTTAGCCATGAGAGCAAGCGGTATGGGTGCCCAGGTGATTGTTACGGAAGTTGAGCCGATGAAAGCACTAGAAGCAGTCATGGAGGGTTACCGGGTAATGCCGATAATTGAAGCTGCAAAAATAGGAGATATTTTTATTACACTAACCGGCGATATAAATGTTATCTCTACTGATGCACTTGAATTAATGAAAAATGGTGCCATCATTGCAAATTCCGGCCATTTTAATGTAGAAGTTAATATTAATTCCCTGGAGTCTATGGCAAACAGTAAAAAGAAAATTAGGGAATATATCGACGAATACACCCTGAAAAACGGAAAAAAATTAAATTTATTAGCGGAAGGTAGATTATTAAACCTTGCTGCAGCCGAAGGACATCCGGCTAGTGTAATGGATATGAGTTTTGCAAATCAAGCGTTGTCAGCGGAATTTCTTGTAAAAAAAGGGAAAACCCTGGATAAAAAAGTGTATAAAGTTCCGGAAGATATCGATAGTGAAATTGCAAAATTAAAATTATCATCGATGGGTGTGAAAATTGATAAGCTCACCCCAGAGCAGGAACAATATCTTTCTTCGTGGAAAATGGGAACCTAGTTTGGACCGGATAGTGCTTAAAACAAGCAGAAGCCATTAATAAACAAACAAATAAGCAATAATTAAGATAGAATGAATTGTCAAAATATGTTAAAATATATAAAAGAAGGATTACTAAACGTAGTATTTCCTTTACATTGTAAGGTATGCGGAAAACCTATTCGAGAGTCTATGGGATATTCAGTTTGCGAAGAATGTCTAAAAACAATAAAATTCATTGAAAATCCCTGCTGCGCGAAATGTGGTAAGCCTTTAAACAGAACCAGTTTCTTTTCAAGTCACAATAATATCTTATGTGTGAATTGTAAAAAACATCATTATTTTTTTGATTACGCGCGTTCAGTTGGGATTTACGATAGTACATTAAAAAAATGTATCCATCTTTTTAAGTATTATCAGGAAAAAAAACTAACCAAACCACTGGGCAGATTTTTAGTCAATTATTTATCAGATAATAAAGAGCTATTACAGGGAATTGATTTAATAATTCCGGTTCCCTTGCATAATAATGATTTAAAAAAAAGAGGCTTTAACCAAAGCTATTTATTAGCGGTAGAAATAGGAAATTATTTTTCAATTCCGGTAAATAAGGACCTTTTAATCAAGAATAGAATAACCACTTCCCAGGTAAAATTATCAAAATCTGAAAGAGGAAAAAATTTACTCAAAGCTTTTTTAGTCAAAAAAACGAAAAGTCTGAAAAATAAAAATATTTTATTAATTGATGATGTTTTTACGACAGGGACAACCGTTACAGAATGTTCAAGAGAATTGAAAAAAGCTCTAGCAAGGCATGTATGGGTTTTAACTTTGGCAAGAGGAATGTTGGATCCGCTGACCGTCTTTCCTTAGAGCTGTGGTTGAAAGTCGAAGCCAGTCGCAGGCGAAACGACCCACGTAAGTTAACTTTGGTTAACGAGCATGGTGCGGCTTTGGGGTAAGTCCTGCCTTTACCTTAACCGGTAAGTTTTATAAGAGAAGGGTAGTAGTGATGAAAAATATTCTGAGCGAAACTCTCAGCAGGCGAGTGTGGGGGCAAAGACCAGGTCAGTCTAAGGAGAGGCGGAATAAAATTTAAATTATTCTAATTGAACAATATTTCAAATCTAAAAAAACTCTAACATTAAGAAGGATTTTTCATTTATTTGTTGAATAGTATTAACAGACAAGACAAAATCATTAACCAGGAGGGAAAAATGAAAACCATTATTAAAGGAAGACATATAGAGATTACGGAGGCATTACGTAATTATTTAGAAAAAAAATTGAACAAGTTAGATAGACATTTTGATAGTATACTGGAAGCGACGGTTGCCTTAAGTGTAGAAAAAAAAAGACAGATTGTTGAAGTGACTTTACAGGCAAGTAAAGCGATTATAAGGGTTGAGGTTGAAACTGGAGATATGTATGCATCAATCGATAAAGTTGTTGATCGATTGGAAAGAAAGATTCAGAAATACAAAGAAAAATACCTCAAGAAACCCCACCCGCATGCCATAACGGAAAAAAATGAAATCGAAAAGAATGAATCTGGACTTTCAGAGAAAATATTAAGCAAAAGTTATAACATTGTTAAAACAAAAAGGTTTGCTGTTAAACCAATGTCTGTCGAAGAGGCGGCTATGCAAATGGATTTGTTGGGACATAGCTTTTTTGTATTTGCAAATGACCAGACAAACATCGTAAACGTTTTATACAAAAGAAAAGATGGTGATTTTGGATTAATTGAACCTGAATTCTAAGGAGAAAATCGTGAATTCAAAAAAATTAAATTCCTTTAGGAATTATATTATCCCTCGTAAATTTAATTATAATATCGAAGAAATTGAAAAATTTTTAAAAAATCTAAATGATATTCTTTTTGCGAAAATTATTTTGTCAGACGATAATGATATAAAAGAAATACATATCATAACTAGTCATTCGTCAAATCCGAAAAAAATCATTCGAGATGTTGAATCATTATTGCTGGCTAAATATAATATTGAAGTTGATTATCGTAAAATAAGTATTGCACAGGTAAAAGACGACGAAATAGATAATGGTCATATGGCGGATGATACAAAACCATTACCCAGATTAAAACTTGCCAACGTGAAGGTTACTAATAACGGAAATCACTTTGAAGCAGTGGTTGATTTTGAGAATAATGGTAAATTATATTCGGGAAAAATGTCTGGTGTAAATTGGGGAAAAAATTATGAATACTTGGTCGCAAAAGCTGCAATGGAGGGAATCAACTCGTTTTTGGAGGGTTATGTTTTTTTTCAAATTGACGAGATAAAGAAAATTGAACTAGATAGTGAAAAAAAATTAATTGTTGTTTCATTGGATTTAATTGATTCAAATAAAAAGGAGAATTTAGTCGGTTCTGCCGTGGAAAATAACGATGTCAACCACGCTGTGGTTAGAGCTATGCTCAAAGCCGCAAATCGCAGAATCCTAATGAAAGGAAAATAAGCAATTAAGCCGGTAAGCCTTTATTAATTTCAGATATGCAATAATTGATGTAATTATACATTTG
>Ga0272441_10012624_pt1 | contig 12299 bp, 13 predicted proteins | sample SSMProp6N_FD_193582 | JGI IMG/M metagenome (GOLD analysis project Ga0272441, IMG submission 193582) | Marine sediment archaeal communities from Little Sippewissett salt marsh, Falmouth, MA, United States - SSM-Prop-6N | ecosystem: Environmental > Aquatic > Marine > Wetlands > Sediment ...
TCCAACCTGTCGGGAAAAGGCCATCGCCGTGTGCCAGGGTCTGGCTGAGATCGAGATGTGCCTGCCCTACCTGGTGGAGGAGCTGGAGACGACGCTCCAAGAGCTGCAAACATCCCACCAGGAACTGGCCTCCGCCCAGAATCGTCTGATTCAGACCGAGCGTCTGGCCTCCATGGGCCAGATCTCCGCCGGGGTAGCTCATGAGATCAACAACCCCCTGAGCACGATCCTTCTGTACTCGCACACGCTTCTGAAACACCACAAACAGGAGAACGCCGAGTCGGAGGAGGTGCAGATGATCCTGAATGAGGCAACGCGCTGCCGTACCATTATGCGCGGCCTTCTGGACTTCGCCCGGCAATCCAGAGTGGTCAAACAGACCACAGATCTTGCCGCCTTGATTTCGCAAACCATCGACAACATGCGGCTCAAAACCAGGAACTCCGACATTACCATAAGAGGGGAAATCCAATCCGGACTTCCCCCGGTGACTTTGGATGCGGACCAGATCCGGCAGATGCTGTTCAACCTGATCCAGAACGGCATCGATTCGATTGAACAGAAGGGTGAGGTCGCGGTCCGGGTGAGCAAAAGCGAAGACGAGCAGTACCTGGAGATTCGGGTCCACGACACGGGCCGGGGAATGCCCCCGGAGGTCCGCTCGGAAATTTTCACCCCCTTCTTCACCACCAAACAACTCGGTAAGGGAACCGGGATGGGACTATCCATCGTGTACGGGGTCGTAAAGATGCACTCCGGGGAGATATCGGTAGCGAGTGATGTCGGAAAAGGGACTACCTTCACAATCCGGTTACCCCTGGACGGTGCGGGAACAAAACAAGCGGCTGGAATAGGAGAGCCACCATGGGTACGAAAAAAGTAAAAAAAAATGTGCTGTTGGTGGACGATGACGCGGACTTCTTGGAGATACACGGAAAATTGCTCGCAGAACACGGCTATCAGGTGCTTTCCGCGTTCTGCGGCAGAGAATGTATGGAGCTGGTCTACACCAAGAAACCGGACCTGATCATCCTGGACATGATGATGGAGAGTGAGGTGGTCGGATTCCACCTTTCCAGGGAACTGCGCAACTGCGAACACACGAAAAACATACCCCTGGTTATGATCACTTCGGTGAATGAAACGATCCCCTTCCGCGTCGAGCCGGATCAGACCTGGCTGCCCGTTGATGCTCTGATCGAAAAACCCGTCGACCCGCTGCTGTTGCTGGATGTGGTCGACAAAATCCTACGGGAGTGATGCATGAAATCATTGATCCTGCTGGTTGATGATGATCGAGATTTCCTGGAGATGAACAGGGGTATCCTGGAAGCGCAGGGATTTCAGGTCAGCTGCTTCACCGATACAGACGGGACCTGGGAAAGCATGGGGATTCGGAAACCGGATCTGGTGATCACCGATCTGATGATGAAGAGTCTCAATTCCGGTTTCTCTCTGGCGCGAAAAATAAAATCCGATGCCAAGTACCAGGACGTACCGGTGATCATCGTCACGGCAGTCGCCAGCAAACGCGGTTTCGACTTCAACCCCAAGAATCGGGAAGAGCTGGAGGCGATCGGCTGCGAGGCTTACTTCGACAAACCCGTCTCTCCGCAGCTGTTGGTCGCCAAAGTAAAGGAACTCCTCTCGTGAGCAGCGAAGAACTTCATATCCTGGTGGTGGATGATGAGCTTGGCATCCGCGAGGGCTGCCGGAAGGTCCTCAGCGAAGAAGGTTTCAAGGTAACCACGGCCAGCGACGGCCTGGAGGCCCTGGAGATCTGCAAGAGAGGGAACAAATTTTCGGTAGCCCTCGTGGATCTGATGATGCCCCGTCTTGGCGGCCTGGAGCTGCTGGGCAGGCTCAGGGCGCTGGATCCGGATCTGCTGCTGATCATCATCACCGCTCACGCCACCATCGACACGGCCGTGGAGGGGACCAAGCAGGGTGCCTACAGCTACATCCCCAAACCCTTCACCCCGGATGAGCTCATGCTCACCATTCGCAACGGCCTGGAACGTCAGTCTCTGGCGCTGGAGGCCAAACGCCTGCGGGAGGAGAGGGAGCGGCGGCTGCTGGAAGTGGCCACCGAACGGTCCCGGTGCGGTACGATCCTCAAATGCATCACCGACGGCTTGCTGGTCATCAACAGGGAGAAGCTGGTCGTACTGCGCAACAACGCGGCGGCGCAGATCCTGCCCAAGGCATCGAAGCCGGAAATTCCCTTCCCCCTCGCCTCGCTGGAAGACCCGAAGATCGAGAAACTGATCGATGAAATTTTCAAGGATGAACCCGGTCCCCGGATCGTTTCCCAGGAGCTGGCCATGGGGAAGAACACCTTCATGGTAAACATCAGTCCGGTGATCGAACCGAACGGCGAAACCTCCGGCGCGGTGGCGGTCTTTCGCGATATCACGGAGCTGAAAAAGCTGGAGACCGCGAAATCCATGTTCGTCTCAATGGTCGCCCACGAGCTGAAGAGTCCGCTGGCGGCAACCGAGGGGTGGCTCAACCTGTTGCTCAGCGGAGTGATCAAAGACGACCCGAAAGAAGCAAGGCACGTGATCGAACGCTCCTACATCCGGGTGAAGACCCTGCGCGGCCTGGTAGCGGAACTTCTCAACATCACGGCTATCGAGACGGGAAACTTCCAGCTGCACCGCGCCAACGTGGACGTGGCGGCCATAGCCCGGCGGACCGTGGAAGCAGCCGGGGAGAAGGCTCAGGGCAAAGCCATTGAGCTTGCTCTTAATGACCGGGGTCTGGAGGAAACAAAAACCGCGCTGGCCGACGAAGAGGCCCTGGCTCTGATCTTCTCGAATCTCATCGACAACGCGATCAAATACACACCCCAGGGAGGTACAGTCATGGTTCAGTTGGCTCAAAACGGCATGTACGCGTCGTTTTCAGTGAAGGATACCGGGATCGGAATCAAGGCGGAGGAGCTGGAAAAAGTTTTCGACGAGTTTTACCGCATCAAGAACGAAGTCACCCTCGACATACCGGGAACGGGGCTGGGCTTGAGCCTGGTGAAACGACTTGTCCAGTTGCACCAGGGGCAGATCGAAGCGCAAAGCACCCCGGGGACGGGCAGTGTTTTCACGGTAAGGATCCCGCTGTCATGACTGCTTGCACAAATCGCTTACGGGGTTTTTTCAACCGCCGCTCGACCGGCCGCTTTCGATTCCTGTTCAGCGCCCTGTGCGCGGCTGCGCTCACCATCCCGGGCGGTACCGCCCAGCCGGAGACGCAGGTCCTGCGCCTGCTGGTGCCCAGATCCAACTCCAGCCTGCCCCTGCTGCTGGTAGCCGAGCAGGATCCGATTCGGGATGTAGATATCCAGGCCACATTGTTCCAAAACCACGTCCAGGCACTGGCATTGCTGCTGCGTGGAGAGGCGGATCTGCTCCTGACCGGAACCAGCCAGGGATGGGAAAACTACCTGTCGGGAAGCCCGCTGCTGATGATCGGCACCGGGGTTTGGGGAGTCTCCTTCCTTGTTGGCTCCAAAGATTGCCCGCCGATCAAGAGCGTAGCCGACCTGGCGGGCAAGACCATCGCCCTGCCGTTTCCCGGATCGCCGTTGGATTTTCAGACCCGTTTTCTGCTGCAACGTCACGGTCTTGACCCGGAACAGGATCTTAAGCTCATCTATTCCCCGCCGCCGCAGACCGCTGCCCTGCTCCTGAAAGGTCAGATCAACGCCGCTCCGCTTCCGGAGCCCCTGGTTTCGCAGCTGGTAATCAATCAGGCTTTACAGCGTTTCCTGGACTACAAACAGCTCTGGGCCTCAGCCCACGGCGGGGACCCGAAATCTCCCCAGGTGAGCCTGTTCACGACCCGTGAGTTCGCGTCTGCAAACGCCGAGTTGCTGGAGGAGCTGCTCCGCCACTGGCAGGGTGCGGTGGCGCAGGTCGTGACGGACCCGGAGGAGGCGGCCCGCAGATTTTCAGAACCCCTGGGCTTTGCCGACTCGGTAATCGCCCGGTCAATACCCAACACGCTGTACTATCTTCCTTCGCCGGAGGAAAACCGAGATCGGGTCAGGGCATACTACGAGACCGTGAAGGGGTTCCTGCCGGGAAAGCAGCTTCCTCCGTCCGGGCAGAACGAGCTGGAGGAGGATTTCTTCTTCCCCTGGCATCCATGATCAATCGACTGGTTTCGAAGGATGCAAAAAGAACTCTCTCTGTACGGGCTCGGTGCTCTGCTCCTGCTCGCCCTCTGGAGCGTCGGGAGCTTTCTGACAGAGGCGTATATCATTCCCCCTCCCTGGCACACGGCTGTCGAGGTGGTGTCCTTGCTTTCTCAGGGGTATGCCTGGAGACAGATCCTGATTTCGGTTCTCCGGGTAGCGGCGGGATTCTCCCTTGCCTTTGTTACGGGCCTGGCCGTCGGTATTGTCTCCGGAGCCAACCGGAGTGTCGAAACCCTGTTGCGTCCTTTGGTTCTCATCGTGCAGGGAATGCCGCCGCTGTTGTGGATCATCCCATTGATCCTCTTGATGGGAATCGGGGGCCTCTCCCCGATATGTGTGATCGCCCTGATCTGTTTTCCCATCGTGGCTCTGAACGTAAACGAAGGCGTAAGAACCGTACCTCCCCACCTGATGCAGATGCTCCAGGTGTTCGCTCCGGGCGGCTACCCGAAAATCCGAGAGCTCATTCTGCCTCATCTGAAACCCTTTATCGCCGCTTCTCTGAAACTTGGCATCGTGCTGGGCATCAAAGCATCGGTCATCGCCGAGTACTTCGGCGCTAACAATGGAATCGGATTTCAAGTCCAAGCCGCATTCCAGTCGCTTCAGGTGCGCAAGCTCTTCGCCTGGGGTGTGCTTTTCATCGTTCTCGTCCTGATTGCCGGCTGGCTTCTCGGAAGACTGGAACAGGTCATCGGTCAGGCGGACAAGCGGGAAAAAACATCCCGCAGCCCCGCCCCGCCCCAAGAGCTTGCCGCTACGGTGAAAAGAACTATCGAGAAGCGATCGGACTCGCAGCAGCTCGTTCTCCGGGATGTAAGTTTCTCCTATCCCGGAGCCGAACTCCTTCTGGACCGCATCAATCTGACCGTGCAACCCGGGGAGATCGTGGCGATTTCGGGGGATTCCGGCGTGGGCAAGACCACGCTGCTGCACACAGCGGCGGGCTTGCTCAAACCGGCATCCGGCACGGTCAGACGGCCGGAGCGGCTCGGCTTCATGTTCCAGGATGATCGGTTCCTGCCCTGGCGATCCAACTGCTGGAATGTCGCCCTGCCTCTGATCTACTCCAGGACAAAGAAGGAAGATTCCTTTGCCTACGCACGTTACCTGCTGGATGAAGCGGGTCTTACCGGCTGGGAACACGCCGCCCCCGAAGAATTGTCGGGGGGGATGAAGAAGAGGTTGGCCTTCGCCCGCTGTTTTGCCCGTATCCCCGATGCCATCCTCCTTGACGAACCCTTCTGCGGTCTGGATGCAGAGAGTCGTCGCTGCCTCTGGGGCAAATTCATGGCGCTGCTGGAAGACCAACATGGACCGATCCTCATCGTCACGCATTTTCCTGAAGAGATTCCCCCGAGCGACCGCTGCAGATACTTCACCCTGGCCGCTTCACAGAAAGGTGCGACACAAGTTCGGCTTTCCCCCATTTCCCATCCAACTTGACCAAGCCTACGAATATTCATAAACTGGGCGGCGATTAATCAGAAGAAACAATGGGAGGCCTCGACTCATGAATAAGAAAACGAAACTTCTTATCTGCGCGCTTGTCCTTCTGCTCCTGCCGGTGGCCGGAGTTCTGGCCGAGAGCGATGGCGGAGGAGAGATGGGCACGATGTGGGTGACCTGGATCGGATCGGTCGCAGCTCTGATATTTGCCCTGATCCTTGCCCTGACGATTTTGAAAAAGGATCCGGGCAATGACAAGACCCGAACCATCAGCAGGCATATCCAGGACGGAGCCCTGGCCTACATCAAGCAGCAGTACAAGGTTGTGGTGATCTTCTTCATCTTTGTCTTTGCCCTCTTTCTGGTGCTGTCCTTTGTCCTGGGGTTGATTTCCCGCTTCGTACCCTTCGCCTTCATCACCGGGGGATTCTTTTCGGCCCTGGCCGGGTATATCGGCATGACCATCGCCACTCGTTCCAACGCCCGTACCGCCTGGGCGGCCCAGAGCTCCCTGAACTCAGGTTTACGAGTAGCCTTTTCCTCCGGCACGGTTATGGGTATGGTGGTGGTCGGCCTGGGACTGTTGGATCTGTCGATCTGGTGGCTGGTGTTGACCGTATTCGATCTGCCCCCGGCCGAGATCCCGCCCATCATGATCACCTTCGGCATGGGTGCCTCCTCCTTCGCCCTGTTCGCCCGTGTAGGCGGCGGAATCTACACCAAGGCCGCCGATGTGGGAGCGGACCTGGTCGGAAAAGTAGAGGCGGGAATCCCGGAAGACGATCCCCGCAACCCGGCGGTAATCGCCGACAACGTGGGGGACAACGTCGGGGATGTAGCCGGCATGGGAGCGGATCTGTACGAGTCCTACGTGGGATCGATCATCGCCACCATGGCGCTGGGAGCCATCGCCTCCCTGCAGCTGCCGGGACTCACCGCCCTGCAGGCAATCCAGATCCCGGTGACCATCGCCACCATCGGGGTGATCTGCTCGATCATAGGGACCTTTTTGGTCCGGGCAAAAGAAGATGCCACCCAGAAAGTGCTCCTCGGTTCGTTAAGACGAGGTGTTTACTTTTCCACAGGTGCAATCGCGGTCCTGTCCTTCCTGTTCATCTACTTCACGATTGGAGCGAGGTTCCTGGGTGTGTGGGGAGCCATGATCGTAGGCCTGATCGCGGGAAACGTGATCGGCTACTTCACGGAGTTCTACACATCGGACCACTACAAGCCGACTCGCACACTCGCAGGCGAATCCCTCACCGGACCGGCCACCATCATCATCGGCGGCCTGTCCCTCGGCATGCTCTCCACCCTGATTCCGGTGATCACAGTGGTAGTGGCAATCCTGGCCGCCTTCTTCCTCTCCGGAGGCTTCGCCTTCCCGGGGCTTGGTTTGTACGGAATCGGGCTGGCCGCCGTAGGGATGCTCTCCACCCTGGGCATCACCCTGGCTACGGACGCCTACGGACCGGTTGCCGATAACGCCGGGGGCATCGCGGAAATGGCCGGTCTGGGCGAAGAGGTGCGCAACCGCACCGATGCACTGGATTCGCTGGGCAACACAACCGCAGCCACGGGTAAGGGTTTTGCCATAGGATCGGCCGCCCTGACCGCCCTGGCCCTGCTGGCCGAATACGGCAACAAGGTCAAGGAGGGAATCATCCACCTGTTCAGCGATCCTGCCAGCTCGGAGCTGTTCGAAAGATTCTACGCCGGTCTGGTGAGCATAGTGAGGGATGCCGGAGGAGCGATCCAGGATATCACCCTGAACATCAACATCCTGGATCCCCGCATCCTGATCGGCCTGTTTCTGGGCGGGGTACTGCCCTTCGTGTTTGCCGCGCTGTCCATGCGCGCCGTCGGGCGGGCAGCTGGGGATATGGTCAAAGAAGTGCGGCGTCAGTTCAAGGCCAAACCCGGCATCATGAAGGGTACCGATGAGCCGGACTACGCCGCCTGCGTGGCCATCTCCACCAAGGGCGCCCAGCGGGAGATGATTCTACCCTCCCTGCTGGCCATCATCGCCCCGATCCTGGTCGGGATCATATTCGGACCATTCACGGTGATCGCCCTGATCGCGGGCAGCCTGGCCACCGGATTCGTCCTGGCGATCATGATGGCCAACTCCGGCGGGGCCTGGGACAACGCCAAGAAGTATATCGAGAAGGGCGCCCACGGCGGCAAGGGCTCGGATGCCCACAAGGCGGCGGTTGTCGGCGACACGGTGGGGGACCCGTTCAAGGACACCTCCGGACCGTCCCTGAACATCCTGCTGAAGCTGATGTCCATGGTATCGATCGTGTTCGTGACGGTCTGCATCACCCTGAACAACCATATCGTGGGGCTGCTGCAGTAGAGCCGTCCTATCTCCGACAGCCGGTTGTCAAGCGCTAAATCACAATAAGAACAAGGAGCCGTCCCGATAAACCGGGACGGCCCTTTTTTTCTTGTCGCGGTGCGGCAGCCTTCACTCAATTGCTGGGAAAATCTGCAAATCCTGCATGATTATTCTTGTCAGTTTTACTGCGGCAGGGTACACTTAAAGGGCAATGGAAGTTCTGGTCATCGACGACGAATCTTCAGTCGGCACTCTGCTTCGCTTCAACCTTCGCCAGGGTGGTTTCAATGTCGACACAGCGGCGAGCGCGGCGGAAGGCTACGCCAAAGCCCGGGCTGGGCACTTTGATCTGATCATCCTAGACGTGGCTCTGCCGGGAATCGACGGGATCGAGGCCTGCTCGATGATAAAAAACCTGGAAGATTACGAGGACACCCCGGTCATCATGATCTCCTCCCGATCGGATTCGGTCACGATCGAACAGGCCGAGCGGGCCGGCGCCGCGGATTACCTGGTAAAACCCTTCACCTTCCAGGAGCTGCTGGACAGGATAGAGGATCAACTGTCCCGTCCCTACTTTGTCTAAATTGGATTGAATATTTCTCCCTCCACAGCTGTATTGTATAGACGATGACAGTAATCATATTCGTCCGCTAATACATGGAAACGGATATGCAGGTGGAACGGGAACTGCTGCTGCGCACCAAATCAGGAGACGGACGCGCTTTCGAAGGCCTCATCCTGGCCCACTCGGGCCGGGCGTACCGGACGGCTTACCGCCTTCTCGGCGATGTGGAGGATGCCTTTGATCTGTGCCAGGAGGCCTTTCTGCGGGCCTATCAGAATATCCATCGCTATGACGAGAACCGTCCCTTCTATCCCTGGCTGTACAGCATTCTGAAGAACCTCTGCCTCAACTTTCTGAAACGAAAACGAAAACAGCCGGGGATTGTCAAGGATCCTGAATTATGGGAGCGGAGCTTTGCCACTTCTCTGCCCGGCCCTGCCGAGCAGATGCTGGAGAGCGAAGATGTACGACGTTTGTGGGAATCCATTGCCGGTTTGTCCGAAATACATCGCCGGGTTCTGATCATGAAACACTTCGACAATCTCAGCTACGCGGAAATGGCCCAGATCCTGTCCGTTCCGATCGGGACCGTGATGTCCCGACTCTACCATGCCCGAAAAAAATTGGGAGAGATCTATGATAACCTGTGAACAAGCGAGGCTACAGATGCAGGCGCTCCTGGATAACGAAATCGAGGAAAACCAAGTAGCGCCGTTGATCTCCCACCTGGAGAGCTGCTACACCTGCCGCAACGAATACATCACCTTCCTCAAGCTGCAGCGAAAACTGGCAGGGATAGGGATCCCTGAACCTCCGAAAGAGTGGTTCGAACGGCTTCCCAACAAGGTCCTGCGCCGAACGAGCAGAGTCTTCGGAAAGGTTTTGTTCTTCGGTTCCTATGTCCTGCTGTTGGGCTACGCCCTGTACACCCTGCTGAGTGATCGGAATACAGACAGCATCATCAAAATAGCGGTCGCCGGCATCGCCGTAGGATTTATCGTTCTGCTCGGCATCACAATTGCGGACCGAGTGCGGGAAAGCAAAGACGATCGGTACAGAGGAGTTATCAAATGATACTAGTCACCACAGAAAACGTCCCCGGAAAAAAGACGATCAAGACCCTTGGGCTGGCACGGGGCAACACGATTCGCGCCCGCCACCTGGGCCACGACTTCATGGCTTTTCTGAAAAACGTTGTGGGCGGGGAGATCCAGGACTACACAAAGATGATGGCGGAGGCGAGGGAGCAGGCTCTGGATCGGCTGAGCGAAGACGCAGCGGCCCTTGGAGCGAATGCCGTCGTGAGTTTGAGGATCACCACCACGATGATGATGCAGAGCGCCGCCGAGTTCCTGGCCTACGGCACCGCCGTGGTGGTGGAGGATTAAAGCTCCTCTATCTCGCGATCAGGTAACCGACACCGCGAGCCGAACGGATAACGGCGCCGCTTTCGGGGAACAGCCGGCGCAGCTTCTTTCGCAGTGAGGCGATATGCATATCAACCACCCGGCTTTCAGGGGTGGCAGGCTTGCCCCAGATTCCATAGTACAGTGCTTCCCGGGAAACGGGCTCGCCCGAATTGGCCGCCAGCATTCGCAGTATGCTCTGCTCCTGTACGGACAAACGACAGCGTCCCAGGGGGGAGCTGAGCTCCAGATTTTCTATTGAAAGTACGCCCCAGGAGAACTGAAGCGCCTCATCTCTGTTGCGAGAGATTCTGCGAACCCGCCAGACCAGCTCATCCGGCGACCAGGGCTCTTTCAGATAGTCCTCACAGCCGGCCAAAAAGCATCCGGGTAGCAACACCGCCGATCCGAAGCATATCAGGGCGCAACCGCAGGCCTGAAGGCGATGGATCGTCTGTGCTCTCGGAAAGACCGGATCGAGCAGCAGGGAGGCCGGGAGCAGCGCCGCGTCGGCATCAATTCGAGCCGGAAGCGATGCCGAGTAGGTGATCGAAATCAGGGTACTTTTTTTGCAGTAATGCCTCAACCGCTCGATCAGGAGCTGATCTTTGCTCACCAGAACAATGGAGACGGTGGGTTGGCTAACTTCCCGGTTCTTCGTTTTTATCTGTCTTGTCTTCCAGCTGGGCCATTTTGGCCTTCAGATCCTCCAGAAGCTTGTCGGCGGAAGAGTCCGAAGCCTCGAGGGCCTGGAACTGCCTCTCAAGAGAATCCCCGCTGCCCGATGCTTCGATCTCCCGCATGGCATCGACTTCCGCTTCGATCTGTTCGACCTTCTCGCTCATGCGATCGAAAACCTCGAACGCCGAGGTGTCGACCATACTGCTCATCGTGGTTTGCATGCGCTTCTGCGCCTCCGCCCGCTTCGCTCGGGCAATGAGAAGGTTCTTCTTTCGCTGGGCTTCTTCGATCTTCTGCTGCAGCTGGCGCAGGGCACCCTTGAGCTGCTCCACCGATTCGGCTTGAGCCTGCCACTGGACCTGGTACTGACGGGCCGTGTTGTCGTACTCCTGCTTGCGCAGGAGGGCCTCCTTGGCCATGTTGTCCTCTCCCGACTTGACCGCCAGCGTGGCTTTGCGCTCCCATTCGGAGGCCTGCTCCCTGTTCATGGTCATCTGGCGCTCCAGCTTCTTCTCGTCGGCGATTGCCGCGGCTACGGTCTTCTTACTCTCGATCAGCTGCTCATTCATTTCCACGATCAGTTGATTGAGCATCTTTTCGGGATTCTCCGCCCTGCTGATCATATCGTTGATATTGGACTTAACGGCTCGTTTAAAACGACTAAACAGGCCCATAGCGACCCTCCCCTAATTCTTCTCGCGATAGCGACCGAGCAGCTTGTAATGCTGGACTAAAGCCAGTCCGATCGCCTCGAAGGATGCCCGCAGTTCCTCCATATCCAGGGTTTCCAATTCCAGCGTGTTGATCAGGATCACATGATCGCCTTCCAGGGCGTAGGCTCCATGCACCAGATCTTCTGCATTCAAACGCAGCAGTTCTTCATACAGCGATCCCCGGTCCTTCTCCGGCGTATCCATTACCTTGACCCGGATAATGACCAGGGGCTCACTGACCATGGCCACGATGTTCTTCAGACCCTTCTCTTCATCGTTGATCAGAAAGGTACCGTCTCCGACCTCTTCGTAGGACAGCCCAAGGTCCAGCAGGTACGAACGGACCTTATCCTCACCGCCCATAGTTAACTCCTGTTTCTTGGGGGAACTTTGATTTCATGGTTCACGATCCAGATTGATTCTTATAATATCCGTTGTGTACGAAGTATCCGGATGTCAGCCGAGCAGGACCTGCCCTGCATTGTCAATCGCCAAAATGGTTTTACACTCAGAACAGCGGAAACGCCCCGACTTGGTGGCCTTGAGTTTCTTGCTGCAGATCGGGCATTTGAAGATCTTGGGGAACGGTCCGGCTTGGGCACCTTCCCCTTTCTGGGCGAAAAAGGCGACGGCTTCCTCGAGATTCTCCTTGATATTGAAAAACTGGGAAAAACCGAGGAGCTGGAAGACCTCATAGACCTTCGGCTGGATTTCCAGAAGCACGAGATCGCCTCCCCGGGGCTTGACCGCTTTCAAGAACGAGGTAAACGAACCGATACCCGTACTGGAAACGTAATTCAAACCGGCACAGTGGAAAATCAATCGAGTGAAGCCCGATTCGATGGTTTTCGACACCCGTTTCTGGAAATAGTTGGAGTTGTATGTGTCGATATAACCGGTGAGGTAGAGGACGAGACATCCGGCAACCTCATCAATCTTCTGA
>Ga0272441_10012625_pt1 | contig 12298 bp, 9 predicted proteins | sample SSMProp6N_FD_193582 | JGI IMG/M metagenome (GOLD analysis project Ga0272441, IMG submission 193582) | Marine sediment archaeal communities from Little Sippewissett salt marsh, Falmouth, MA, United States - SSM-Prop-6N | ecosystem: Environmental > Aquatic > Marine > Wetlands > Sediment ...
AAGAATGGTTTGTTTGGGCGAGTTTTGACGTTTTTTTCGATGAAGTTAACTGCTTTACGTATAAATGTCGGTCCGACATTTTCATCTTTCCAGCCCGGTGGCATAAATCCCTTTTTCTGGAGTGTATTGTATGGATGCTTTTCCATGCTCGGGATGCCAACGGTACGGTCGTTTTCAATAAAGCAGTATGGAGGCATATCCAGAGAGGCTGCGATTCCAAAAAAATAATCAAAGCCATAGGACAAAGGACCGTTTTTTACAGGTTTTGTGTAATCGGTATTTGTTCCATCTTCCTTATGTTCTTTTCGTTTGTCCTTTAAGGCCCATTCGAAACCAAGATGCCATTTTCCGATGCATGCAGTTTTGTAGCCGTGTTGCTTCAGAAGCGAAGGTACGGTCAAACGGTCCGGTTTAATTAACGGTTTTGAATGGCCGTAAATGACGCCTTTTTTCAGGCGTGTTCGCCAGCAGTATCTGCCGGTCAATACTCCATAACGGGTAGGCGTACACAATGCGGATGGTGCGTGGGCATCGGTGAATCGAATGCCCTGGGTGGCCAGTCTGTCAATATTGGGCGTGGGAATCTGTGTGGCCCCGTAGCAACCGAGGTCGCCGTAGCCCATATCATCAGCCATAAGGAATATGATATTAGGCTTGTTTTTAAATTTATCGCGGGCAGATAACTTTGCAACGTTGGAACATCCCGGTACGACCAGCGAAGCGGCTGTGAGCCCCATAAATCTTAGAAAATCGCGTCTTGAGTGTTTATTCATTTTAATTTCCTTCTGTTGATTATAATAACGGTATTCCTTTTTTTTCTGGGATTGTATTGTTTATATTAATTACTTCCTAAGTTTAACAACATCAGAGCTTTCCTTTCTCCAGTTCGGCCAGTTCAGCCTGCGATGTTTTAAGAAACTACCTCGATTAGTCTGGTAAGTTCTCTTCGATTCGTTCCGGGATTCATAAAAACGAATATTAACAGGTTTTTCAAAACATTTCAAAGAAAAGAAAGTCTTTTGGACGACTATAAGTGATAATGTATAGCGGATAAAAGAACAGAGCAAATTAACTTGACAAAAAGCGATTATTAAGCTACTCTTGTACTAAATGGTTGCTAATAGTATTCTTATGGTTTTTGCGAGTTTCAGTAAATGAGTGAAAAATCCGGTATTTTGGCTGTTCTGGTGGTGTTTGTAGTATTTTTGATGGGTTCGATTTGCGAAGGTGTCAGTACTCGGGGGATTGACAGGGTTCGTGGTAAAAGCGTGCTTGATGATGGAGATTTTCGTGTCATTGAAGATTTTGTCTCCACGGGAGTACAGGAACTCGTGAGAACAAAGGATTTTGCATCTATAGCTAAGATTCGCACGACTATTTCAGGCCGTTCCAGTTCCAAGACTCAAAGCGCTCAGACCCAGTACGCGGAGAAGTTTTCCGAGTTTTCCCAAAAATATATTTTTGAGGCTTTCAACGAAGCTGAAAAATTGACGCCCCCAGACCGTAAATTCAAGATAACCCTTAATCTTTTGATTCTGTTGGATGTACTTGAGGATCTTCGCCTGTTGGATTTGGCAATGAATAAGCTCGATGACGAAAACAAGGTTATTCGCTACTGGGCAGTTCATTGTATCACCAATTCCGGAATTTTAAAACAGCTAAATTCGACCGAAGCGGCTGATTTGCAACTGGCACGTGACATCGTAGAACGACTTAAGGGAATGATTGATAAGGAAGGTGCTGAGATAACAGGGTTGGCGGCTGAATTTGCGGGAAGTATAAATATCAGAGAAGGAGAGGATTTGCTGGTTCTGGCGGCGGACAGGCGAATAAAGGAATATGCCGACTGGAGGGTGGATTATGAACTTCTGGATATGACGATTTTAAAGTTGCTCTACGATAAGATTTCTTCGGAAAATCAGGATAAATCGGCTATTGCCAATCGGTTCGTACAACTGTTGTCCTACGTGATGCAAAGGTATTGCAAAGGTCAGGACGCTTTAAATGATACTCAGAAAGCGTATCTTGCGTCTGTGCTGGTGGAGATTGAGAAATCTTGCATCAGCAAACTTTTAATGGCTCAGTCAGTTATAAAAAATGCTATCGAGCGAGGGAATTATATTGAATTGCTTTCAGAGCATGGCAGGTTATTGGGCGATGAGACAAAAGCCGGCGAGCTGACGAAGAAACTGAATACCGATTACGGTAAAAATCCTGACGGCAGTAAACAAACAGCACCACCTATTCTGCCGGAACCACCCAATTAGAGAGAATAAGACCGAAAGAGTAAAATTAATTCACAGTAACTTTTTGACCCGGAACAGACAGTGGAGGTTTGTTTTTATGAATGGTCACGGATGCATCGCTGATTTTTCCCTCTTTCTGTTTTTGTCAGCTATAACCCTGCTGCAAATCCTTTCCGCAGCACGCGGTGACATTTCACACGGGCATCTTAAATCATCGTCTTGGAAATACAGCAAGTGCAGCTTCCGTATTATTGAAGTTATTTAAATAAAAGGTAAATACCAGAAATTGCAACCATTAATTTTTTTAAGAGAAATGAAATGAAGACAAATATTTTGGCTTTAACGATGACGTTGATAATAGCGGCCTTTATTTGTGGCTGTGGAGGTAGTTTAGAAGAGAAACAGGCGGAGAGGTTTATTACGGCACATTTGGAGCAAGTCAAACCACTGATGATAGAGACGGGGCTTGCAAGCTGGAAGGCCGCAAATACAGGCAAATCAGAGGATTATGACAAGGTTAGCGAGTTGCAGCTTAAGATTCGTCAAATCTACAATAGTCCGGAAGATTTTGCCCTGGTTAAAAAGCTGAAAGATTCCGGCCGGATTAGAGATATCCAACTTTCCCGGCAGGTGGACTGTTTGTACAACCGTTATTTAGAGAACCAGATAGAACCGGAACTATTAAAGAAAATAGTTGAGTTGGGTACAGAAATTGAAAAGAATTTCAGTACTTTTCGCGGCACGATAGGCGGAGAAAAAGTAACCAATAACCAAATCAGAGAGATTCTAAAAACAGAAACAGATTCCTGTAAAAGAAAAGATGCCTGGATGGCCGGCAAAAAAGTTGGACAGGTGGTAGCGGCAGACCTTATCGAACTTGTCAGGCTGCGAAACAAGGCTGCCCGGGAGGTTGGATTTAATAACTATCATACTCTCTCATTAACCGTATCTGAATTGGATGCGGCAGAACTTGATGAGATTTTTGATGAACTGGAGGAGTTGACCAGGGAACCTTTTGCTAAATTGAAGGCTGATTTGGATGGGATTTTAGCGTCCAATTACGGTATCGATGTTACGGACATTATGCCCTGGCATTACCATGACCCGTTTTTTCAGGAACCACCTTTGGTATATGAACTGAATTTAGATACCTACTACACCCGCAAGGATATTAAGGAATTGGCGGTTAGATTTTATGCAGGTATAGGACTTGATGTGGAATCGATAATTGCACGGAGTGATTTGTATGAGCGCGAAGGCAAAAATCCACATGCTTTTTGCACTGATATAGACAGGGAAGGTGATGTGCGGATTCTGTGTAATCTTAAAAATGACGAGCAATGGATGGGAACGATACTGCACGAATTGGGTCATGGAGTTTACGATAAATACCACGACCGAAAATTGCCGTACCTTCTCAGAGAACCGACCCATATTTTCACAACAGAAGCTATAGCAATGTTTTTCGGCCGATTGAGCAAAAACCCCGCATGGATGCAGAAGATGCTGGGATTGTCGGATGAAGAAAGAGTCGAAATCGAAAAAGTGAGCAGCAAGTACGCACGGCTCCAGCAACTCATATTTGCGCGTTGGGTTCTGGTTATGTATAATTTTGAAAAGGAACTTTATGCCGACCCCAACCAGGATTTGAACAGGCTCTGGTGGGAAATGGTTGAAAGGTATCAGTTTGTGAAAAAACCAGAGGGGCGCAGCGAACCGGACTGGGCTTCAAAGATTCATTTTACCATTGCGCCGTGTTACTATCACAATTATATGCTGGGTGAGTTGTTAGCATCTCAACTGCATCACCATATTGTCAGGAATGTCTTGAATCTCAAATCCGACAAAGGCGTCAGCTACGTTAACCAAATGCAAGTCGGTGAATTTATGCGTGAAAAAGTTTTTGAACCCGGGGCGGTCTATTCCTGGAACAAGATGATTGAACGGGCAACTGGTGAGCCGTTGACTCCCAGATATTTCGTTGCCGAATTTGTGAAATGATTGGTAATTATCCTGTGGTATTCAAAAAGTTAAAGGTTGGCCGGATATGAATTCAAAAGACGAGTCATTGCTTGAAATTACAGTTAAAGCAGTAGTTTTGGGGATTGTGCTGTCCATTGTGCTGGCAGGTGCAAACGCTTACCTCGGCCTTTTCGCCGGTATGACTGTTTCGGCATCTATACCGGCGGCAGTGGTTTCTATGGGAGTGCTGCGTTTTTTTCGTCGAAGCAATATCCTGGAGAACAATATTGTACAAACAGCGGCATCGGCGGGTGAATCACTGGCGGCAGGAGTGATATTTACACTGCCGGCTTTGGTTATTATGGGTTTCTGGGAGGATTTTGATTTTCTTTGGGTTACCCTGATAGCCGGATTTGGGGGAGTGTTGGGAGTTTTATTTACAATACCGCTACGGCGTGCACTTATTGTCGAAGGTAAATTAAAGTTTCCTGAAGGAATAGCGACGGCGGAGGTTTTAAAATCGGGAGAGCACAAGAAAGATTCCGGCGTTAAATATATTGCACAGGCTGGCATCGCTGCGGGGCTGTTCAAGTTTGGAGAGGCAGGTCTGAGACTTTGGCCCGGAGTAATAGAAACAGCCCATCGAGTTGGCGGGTCGATTGCATATTTCGGTTCTAACCTTAGCCCTGCGCTGCTGTCGGTAGGATATATTGTGGGGCTGAATATAGCGGTGCTGATTTTTCTCGGCGGACTTGTAAACTGGCTGATTGCAATACCGATTTGTGCAGGAGTTGAGACTTGGCCGATAGTGGACGGTGAGCCGCTGGGAGCTTTGGAATGGGCTGGCCAGATATGGTCAACGAAGACACGTTATCTTGGTGTGGGGGGAATGTTGGTTGGCGGCTTGTGGACAGTTCTGAAACTGAGAACGTCTGTTTTTAGCGGCATCAAAAGCGGCCTTGCGGCTTATCGGAGTATGGACTCGAGCCAGAGTATGGAAATTGCCCGAACCGAGAAAGATATGTCGATGAAATGGATATTGGTTTTGATTGTTGCATCGGCCATACCCTTATTCCTGGTATATCAGGTGTTCGTACGTCAGGTATCTGTTTCATTGCCAATGGCATTGTTAATGCTGGCTCTGGGTTTTTTGTTTTCGGCGGTTGCAGGATATATGGCAGGTCTGGTGGGGTCATCAAATAATCCTATATCGGGAGTAACGATAGCTACGGTTTTAGTTTCATCGCTTCTGCTTTTCTTATTGATGGGCAAGGGTGCAGAAAATGGGCCGGCTGCTGCGATAATTATAGGCAGTGTGATTTGCTGTGCAGCGGCTATCGCCGGTGATAATATGCAAGATTTGAAGGCGGGATATATTGTTGGGGCGACGCCGTGGAAGCAGCAGGTGATGCAGTTAGTGGGGACAGTTTCTGCGGCATTGGTAATGGCGCCCGTACTGATGCTGCTGCTTAAAGCTTACGGCTTTAAGGGACACTCGTCGGCGACGGCAAATGCTTTAATCGCTCCTCAGGCCCACCTGATGGCTTCAGTTGCAAAAGGAGTTTTTGAAGGAGGACTGCCATGGAATTATGTTTTGACAGGGATGGTTATGGCTGTTGGTGTGATAGTATTGGATGAGTATCTCGTTCGAAGAGGTAGTTCTTTTCGCACTCCGGTATTAGCGGTAGCCATTGGGATATATCTTCCTTTTGAATTGGAAGTACCTATATTTATCGGTGGGATTATTCATTTTGCTATTACCAGATACTACCAAAGAAAAGGCCTGGTCGAAGATGTAAAGCAAAAGAGAGGCAGAAGCGGACTGCTTTTTGCATCGGGATTGATTACCGGAGAAGCATTGGTAGGAATATTGATGGCGATACCAATTGTGCTCAGCGGCAATCCGGATATTCTGGCGGTAGTTGATAAGCCATTGGGGGCGTGGCCGGGAATAGTTCTGTTGATGGGAATTGGCTTCTGGCTTTGCCGTACAGCGCTGGGGAAAAATGAGACTTAACGATAGGAGACGCATAAACGAATATGTCTGAGAAAAAGTACCTGACCGCGCCTGCATTGTCGGATAAGATGCCTGGTTCTGTACCGTACATTTTGACTAATGAGGCGTTTGAGCGATTTAGTTTCTACGGGATGAGGTGTATCCTTGTTGTTTTCATGACGGAGTATCTGCTGGGAGCAAGTGGCGAACTGGCGTTAATGAGTGAAGCAGCAGCCAAGAAATATCATCATTTCTTCATAGCTGCCGTGTATTTTACTCCGTTTATTGGCGCTTTGTTGTGCGATATATTCTTTGGCAAGTTCAAGACAATTGTTTTCTTTGCCCTGGTAAATTGTGTTGGTCTTATATTTTTGGTATTCGACCAGACTCGTCTTGGCCTATTACTTGGACTTATATTAGTTGCTACAGGCTCAGGAGCAATGAAGCCCTGCGTATCAGCAAATGTGGGCGACCAGTTCGGCAGGAACAATCAGGACAAAATGCAAAAGTTTTATGGCTGGTTTTATTTCTCCATTAATTTTGGTTCGACTTTTTCGACATTACTGGTTCCGGAATTGCTTAACAAATACGGTCCACGGATAGCATTTGGAACGCCCTGCGCTGCAATGATATTGGCTACTTTTGCTTATTGGCTCGGTCGATGTAAATTTATTCATATTCGGCCGGGAGGTTTCAGATTTGTCAAAGAATGCTTTAGTGGTGAAGGACTCAGGGCCATTGGTAAGTTGTGTATAATTTATGTTTTCTTAGTGCCTTTTTGGTCAATATTTGACCAGATGGATTCCTCCTGGATTTTGCAGGCGAATGACATGAACAGAAACTGGTTTGGACATGAGTGGCTTCCCGCTCAGATTGTAACATTGAATCCATTTTTTATCATGGCTTTGATACCAACATTTGAGTATGTCATTTATCCGCTGGTTAACAAAGTATTTCGTTTGAGAGCACTTCATAAAATTTCAGCCGGACTTTTTATGACGGCATTGGTTTTCACCGTTTCCGCATTAATACAGAAACGTATTGACCTTGGCGAGATGCCAAGTATCGGATGGCAGGTTCTGGCGCATTTGATTTTGGCGTCGTCTGAAGTTTTGGTTTCGATAACCTGTCTTAAATTTTCATATACGCAGGCCCCTAAAAAAATGAAGTCGTTTATAATGGCGGTTTTTTTCCTGCCGATTATGCTTGGCAATACGTTTACCGGAGTATTAAATGCATACATACAAAATGAAGACGGTACAAGCAGTTTGCCGGGCGCCTCATATTACTGGTTTTTTGTAAAAATTATGCTTGTAACAGCGGTATTATTTATTCCTGTTGTGTTATTATATAAAGAAAAGACCTATATTCAGGATGAGGCCTAAACGGAACCCGTGACTTAATTGCGCTAAAGCAACAGCTAAAAATCAAGATCCAAGTATCTATAAGGCTCAATATTGAGTCGGCCGGTATTGTCAAATAAGTTATTTTTGGTAAATTAGTTTTGATAAATGCTAAGAAATAAGCAAAAATGCTCACAAGATAGTAAAAAAACCAGTTTTATTTGTCAAATTTGTGATACAATCAATAATAAGTTTATTTTCGATTAGGCAAGAGAAATAATCAATATGGACGATAAAGTTAACGTTAAAATGACCATTGAAGGCGATGTTGCAGTGGCAGTTTTCGAGGCGGTTTCCATAAGCAATACGGAAGGAGTAACGGCCGCTGCAGCACAAGTCAATAAATATATCAAGGAAAAGAAACCCAAAAAATTAGTGTTCGATTTCGAGTGCGTAAAGTTTTTCTCATCGCAGGTGCTTGGGTTGCTTTTGGACGCCCGGGCAAGGTTGAAGCCGTATGATGGGGAAGTTGTAATAAGTGCTATAAATCCGCAGCTGCACAGAGTTTTTAAGATAACAAATCTTGATAAGGTTTTTAAATTTTTTCCGGATAAGGCAAGTGCCTTAAATGCAGTTGGAACAAGTTGAGTTGTTGTTTATTCGGAGGGTCGGGATATGCATATTGCAACACAATTTTCGATTTTTATGGTTAATAAGCCCGGAGTGCTGGCCAAGGTGCTGGGGGAATTCGCTCGGGCCAAGATTAATATCGTAGCGATGACAATGAGCGATTCAGTAGAGCACGGTGTAATGAGGCTTATTTTTGCGGCACCGAAAGGGGCGAAGGAGGCGCTTTCAAGGCTGAATATGCCATATAACGAGACGCAGGTTTTGTGCGTAAACCTGGCCAATAAGTCAGGTGCACTTGCCTCGGTGGCGGAAAAATTGGCTAAAAGACATATCAACATAGCTTACGCATATTGCACCGCAGGTGCCAAGGGCGGCCGGACAACTGGCGTCTTGAAAGTGGCCAATGTTAAAAAGGCGATGAAAATTCTGGAGCAGGGGCGACAAAAGTCGAAGAAGTCACAGCTGGTAGTGAGGCGCCCGCAATCGTCGAGGAAATAACTGCTGCTCTAATGTAAGGGGTATAAGCACATAATAAGCAGTATTAATTAGTATAAAAACAGTTGACACAACATTGGATAGGTTGGTATAGTACCTTTTTTGTTCAGGTGACGGGGCCGTAGCTCAATTGGTTAGAGCATCGGACTGTCGATCCGAAGGTTGAGGGTTCGAGTCCCTTCGGCCTCGTTAGGGGTAAGTGCTGTAAAAACAAGCACTTACCCCATTTGAAGCACGTATGTAAAATCCTTAATTTGACCTGAGATTCGCCGTGGGCGTCATTTTGGCGTCAGTCTCTGACGTCGAAAACTCCGCGGCGTTTCCTTTTGAAACCAACTCATCAATCACAGCAGCAGCTTTCATCCTGTGGTGTTTGTCGACCTGAGCATAATACTTCATAGTGGTTGCAATATTTGAATGGCCCATCAATTCCTTTGTTACATTGGGTGGCAGATGATTTGCCCAGTTCTGGCCACAGCACTTTCTGAGCGTGTGAATGCTCAATGTGCCTCGTGGTTCAATGCCAGCCCATTTAATGTAACGTTTGAAGTTGTTCAGGGTGTTATTTTCCATATCGCTGTTTTGCCATTCTCTGCCCTGATTTTGAAACCTTTGCCACTTCGCAACAACCGTTTGGTAATGTTGCTGGTCAAGCAGGACAAACGGTACTCCCTCAGCAGCTTCAGTATGCAGCTGAGTCAAGATATCAAGGGTATGCTTTGGCAGTGGAATCCTTCTTGCTTCGCTGTCTTTGATATGGAACGGAGGCAGAGTCGCTGTTGCCAGCCGATTCTCAATCATAACTTCACTGGTATCAAAATCAATGTCACCCCAGGTCAATGAAAGAGCTTCACCAAGACGAAGTCCAGCAGTATATGCTAAAGCATATAGAGCTTTTCGTCTTAGAGTCGGCGTCACCTCAAGAAGCTTATTGTACTCATCGGGTTTCAAATAGTGCCAACGCCTGGTTGCAAGTTTAGGAATTGTGACATCTTTGAAAGGGTTCTTGGCGATTACCTCCCATCTGACAGCTGCTGTAAAAATTATTCTGCAATCTCGAAGGACTCCTTTTCTTGTCCAGTTGGATAACGGCTTGTTCTCTTTACCTTTCTGGAGCCTTTTAAGCTCTGCGATAAAACAGGCAGCCATTTGAGGAGTAATTTCTGATAGTACTTTGTTCTCGCCAAAATAGCTGCAAAGACTTTCTATCGTTTTTCTGTATCCTTTCAAAGTTGAAATTCGAAGTTGTGATTTTCGGGTTTTGAACCACTGTCGGCAAAAACTCTTCAGGGTAAGCTTCTCAGGTTTGTCCCTGTTTAGTCTTTGGTTGAAGTCGCCGGCCTTTTGCAATTGAAAAGTTTCGGCTTGCCTCTTAAGTACAAAGGCTTTGCTGTAGCGTTTCTGTTTTCCGGTGGCTGGGTTATAATCTCCGAACCACCGGACGATCCACGGCTTTTTCTTGCGAGGATCACGATAAACTCCAATTTTTGTGATCATATTCGATCTCCTTTCCGGGGCTTTTGCCCCTTTAAAATGGATTTGTATAACTTGCCTGCCGATCAGACAAGTTTCCAGCATCAAAGAATACAGAAATGGCATCAATTGCGCAAGTGTTATTTTTTAGATGGTAAAATTTACGGCTGGATTTCCTTGATATTTGGGCTATTTTTTGGTATAATATAAGCAAAATAGGGGTTTATGAACAAAACACAATAAACTATGGAATCAATCATATCTTGACAAAGCGAGTTTGCAGCATAAAAATCTAACTATGACCAGTCTTTTTTCAACAGAGAATTCATATTCAAGCTATCAGCCAAGGCCTGCTCGGCATTTCAATCCTGACACAATTGTGCTAACCAAAGGCAGCCGTCAAAATACACAACAGCGTGATTTGATAGAGGCGATTTGTAATGCGTACACAGAAGCCCAGGTTATCGAAAGATTTGATATATCTCACAATCGTTTTGATCTTGGCAACTCAGACCCTTTGGAAATGCATTACAAAGGCAAAAACATATTGTTATTCGGCGTGCATAAAAGTACGCTCAGATTCAACGATGAAGATGGTAACACCTGCCCCAATTACTGGCATTTTTCTCCCTATGGCTTTTGCCCCTATGACTGCCAATATTGTTATCTGGCAGGTACGCCGGGCGTAAAATTCTCACCCACGGTAAAAATATTTGTAATTATCGACGAAATTCTTGACCAGATCGCCCGCACCGTATCCAAGTTAGCCAAACCAACGGCTTTTTATTTAGGCAAACTCCAGGACGGCTTGGCGTTAGACAGCTTGACATGCTACAGTAGGGTTATGATTCCTTTTTTCGCAAACCAAAAATATGCCAGGCTGACATTGCTCACCAAGTGTGGTGACATTGAAAATCTTCTCGACCTGGAACACAATGACCATACGATACTTTCCTGGAGTCTGAATCCACCTGAGATTTCAGAGCGATTTGAATCAAATGTGCCCTCACCCGAAGAAAGAATTGCGGCAATGCAAAAATGTGCCGATGCTGGCTATCCGTTACGTGCCGTTGTTATGCCAATTATCCCTATCGATGACTGGCAGAATATATATACCAGATTTTTGAAAAATCTTTTGGAATTGGTTCCGCTTGAGCGTATCACATTGGGCCAAATTTGCAGTTATTCCGGGGCAATGCAGCTTACCGAAAGAAAATTAGGCAAAGATAATCCTATTTCAAATATGCTCGAAAAAGGCAAATCAAAAGACGGCCGAAGCCGTTTTCCTATGAATACAAGGATTGAAGTCTATAGGACTCTGATTGATAAAATAAGAAAACTACAACCCAAACTTCAAATTGGTTTGTGCATGGAAGAAACCGACGCCTTCAAAGCGTTAGGTATGGAAAACTCAATCGGCTGTTGTAATTGTGTTTTATAATCTACAATCGAATCATATCAATCAATATTTTCAGACTCACATATCAATAAGAAAAAAATAGCGAGGAGTTGACAACATGAACACCGAAGAATTGACCGCCATAGACAATCTGACAGGCTTGGAGCGGGCATATATCAAATCAGAACTGCGGGGAGCATTTTATTCTGACAAACTTGTCAAAACTATTGAAATCGATTTTCTTGGTAGAATAAATATTGACACGATAAGCTGGGATGAATTTTGGGCAGAAACGCCTGTTGAAAATCACAAACTAAATAAATTGCTGGATAATTTGAAGTTAGCACGAAAAGCATATTTTGATTCACATTTTGACAACACTAAAATTGCAGATTATGGTTATTGCTATTTTATATTATTGTCGGAACTGATCAGCCAATTAACATTATACCCTCAAGACAAATATCTTCGTTTTCAACTATTGAAACTTTTGAGCTTTGAGAATTTTGCATTAAGGTGGTACGGAAATGAGAAAACCGATATTGCAGCGGGTACTGCGAGCCACAGAAATCCTGCATACCTTCTTGCTAAGCTCAGTAATTTTCAAATACAGGATGACCCAAAATATTTACCGATAGTGATATTACCTGAAAAAGATGGAACTCACTTGTTCTATCATTACCGGCAGTACAAAATTAGCGACGAACCTGTGTTTTCACTTTTTCTATATCCAGCTGTTTCTCATGAGCACAGG
>Ga0272441_10012626_pt1 | contig 12298 bp, 7 predicted proteins | sample SSMProp6N_FD_193582 | JGI IMG/M metagenome (GOLD analysis project Ga0272441, IMG submission 193582) | Marine sediment archaeal communities from Little Sippewissett salt marsh, Falmouth, MA, United States - SSM-Prop-6N | ecosystem: Environmental > Aquatic > Marine > Wetlands > Sediment ...
CGATCATCGGCTCCCACGAAGACCCTGGCGAACTTCTCCCGCGCGATCCCGAACTCGTCCGCGACGTAATCAATGTGCGCGTCGGTATCCAGCAGTATGAGGTCGGCCCTGTCGTAGGCCCGGCGCTCAAGGCGCTTGAGCAGGGCGGCCGCCGGGTTGCCCGGTCCGACCATCCGGCGGTCTTCCACGACGGTCTCGTAAAGGGACAAGAAGGCGTCGATAATCACGGGCCGTGCCCCCGCGACACGCTTCGCGCTCCCCACGTCCAGGTGCCCCAGGTAGCCCAACAGCACCACGTCGTGGTCGGGCACATCGCGGTACCGCAAGTGCAGACGGCGGCGGGAGCGCACAAACCGCAGGCCTGTGGCCAGCTTCTCCCCCACGCCCCTCAACTGGGACTTGTCCTGTGTCTGCCAGACGGGCTCATGGCACTCGAAGACCTCAGCGCCCGCAAGGCCCAGCCCGCGCCGGAGAATCTCGTTGCGGCAGTAGTCGCGGTCGTAAGTCCCGTAATAGCAGATTCGCATGATCGGACATCGCATTCCATGGATTGACAGCGCCATACCATTCTCCACAAGCCACCGGAGGGCCTGCGCCGGTGATGATGGCCAGGCCAGGAGGCCCCGGGAAGGCCCATGCCGCTCGAAAGGGGAACCAGGTGATATTCCGTGGGCCCCGCCCCCCAGGAGCCCGTACGGCCATCATGGAGGCCTTCCATGCACACGCGTCGCACAACCGCAGCCGCAAACCCGCTGGGCGCAGCCCTGTTGGTCCTACTCATCGCCGTGCCCGGCCTGACACAAGAGCCCACCAACTACGCCCTCGGTCGGGCCTACACCGTCACGCCGACACCGGCGGCCACCTACAGCGATGAAGGGGGCCAGGAGTTGCATGCCCTGGGCAAACCCTATGCCGGTGAGCTCACCGATGGCATCAACGCGCCGCCAAACTACCGCGACGCGCGTTGGGTCGGCTGGCGCGACACCAGCTATACAAAGCCCATCTCGGTGACCATGGACCTTGAGCGTCCCACCTGGATAGATAGGATCGAGGCCACGGTGTGTGGCGGCGGCAAAAGCATCGAACCACCCGAGCGCATCGATGTCTGGATCAAGTGCGCGGCCCTGGGCTACGACGAGTGGGTTCAGGTGGCTCAAGTGCGCCCCGACACGCCCTACGAATTGGGTGCAGCGAGGGTCTACACCTTCGCCCTGGCCGACATGGGGCTCACGGCAAGCCAAGTGCGATTGGACTTCCAGCAGGCCACGTGGCAGTACCTGTTTGTGGATGAGATCAAAGTTCTTGGCGGCGAACCCGGCAAGGAAAGCATGCTCCCCCTGCAGGATGTAACGCTGCAGGCCGAAGCGGGGGTGGCCCAGGGGGCCGACGCTGTCGAAGTCGACGGGGCATCGGCCCAGGCCGTGCTACTGGATAAGCCCGGCGACCAGATTGCCTTCACTCTCCCCCTGCCGGCGGGGGACTACACCGTGCGTGTGCGCTCACGTGCCCAAGATGGTGACACCTTCAACGAGCTGTCCGTCGCGCACAATGGCTCTCCGGCGCGCCCTCATCCGGTCACCAACAGCGTCTTCACCTGGCAGCGCTCTCATTTCACCCATGAATCCCATGGCCCGGCGCACATCACCCTCTCTCTGGCCGAGGGGTCAGGCGTGTTGCTGGATCAGCTAAGAGTCCACGGTCTTACGCTCAATGAGCCCATCAAGACGCTCCGCCCCTTCGATGAGGACACGCTGCTTGTAGGCGAGGGGCGCGCGCAGTGCCTCATCGCCGCCGACGACGCGGGGGCCTACTCCGACCAGGCTGAGACCCTCGCGGACATCATCGAGCAGAAATCCGGCGCGCGTCCGGCCATCAAACGGGGCGACCAAGTGACTGAGGAGGACCTGCGCGAGACACATGTGCTTGCGCTGGGCGACACGCGGAGCAACTTCGCCATTCTGAAGGCCTCGCCAAACGCCTGGAACCGAGTACCGCCCCCACCCGATGACGGCGGTCCCCAGGTGTTGACGGTGGTCGACATTCGCGGCGCCAACACCAACGCAGTCGTCCTCGGGGGCGCGACCCCCGAGCAAGTCGCGGCCAGCATCCGTCACTTCACCGGCCGTCTGCAGGGCACCCGGGACCTGGCCTTGCCCTGGACGTCAACGCCCTCGCCCGGCCTCACAACCGGCAGGGACAAGTACCGCGAGCTGGCTGTCGAGAGCGGCAAGTGGATACGCCAGTCGGCCATACGCACGCTCATGAACCGATGGAAAGCCCACGCCGACGACATCTTCCTCCTGCTGGCCTATCGGTACATCGAGTACAAGGACTCCGCCGACACGATCCGCCAGGTCTCGCGGGACGGCTTCATTGAGGCGGAGTTCTACAAGATTCTATGCCGCTTCGACCGCTCGGAGCACAACCAATCGTTCAGCAAACTGCAGCGCCTGCAGATGACGAACACTCTCCTGATGATGGCGGGCATGTGCGCGGGCGTCTTCGACTGGGATTGCTGCGGGCGGGCACACCATCCTCCTGACGAGACCACGCGCATCCTGCAGGAGCGCAGGCCCACTATCGCCAACAACCACCAGACATTCCCCACATACAGCATCGCCACGGGGGGCGACTACTTCGCCAAGTACTACAACCTGCCCCAGGCAACCGTCTGGCTTGATTGGGCCGATATGTTCATGCAGGGCCAGCTAGTCGCCGCCAAACCCCAGTGCGACTGCTGGGGATATCAGGACATCACCATGATCCACACGGCGCGCTACGCCGCCATGACGGGGCGATGGGACTACTTCGATCAGGAGCCTCTGCACCGGTTCCTGCGGCTCAGGTATGTCAGTCACGACAACCTGGGGGCGGCCGTGGGATACGGGGATGTGGGCGGGTACAGGCCTCCCGGGCCGGACAACCTGCTGCAGGCCAACGCGGCGAACTGGACGTCCGCGGCGGCGGGTAGGCTCGACGTGAGCAAGGTCAAGCCTGAGGAGGTGCTGGGGCTGTACGTGCACCCCCTCGAGCCCATGTGGCGCGAGCTGTATGCGCCGGACTCGCCGGTCACCGCCGAGAAGTCCTTCGACAAGCTGACTTTCCGCAATGCCATCGCCCCTGAGGCGGCCTATCTGATGGTGGACGGCCTGTCTCGCGGCTATCACGGCCACTGGGACGGCAATTCTATCCTGCGATTCACCTCCCACGGTCGCATGTGGCTGTGCGAGGGCGATTACCTCAAGGGCGACGCCAAGGACCACAACACCCTCACCGTGATGCGCAACGCCGAGGGTGGCCGCCCGGGTCTGTTGTCCGCTCTCGAGAGCAGTTTCGAGTCCCCCACCTGGGGCATGACCGACACGCGCACTCCCGACTACCAGGGCCTGGACTGGGACCGCCACATTATGTGGCACCGCCCCAGTGACACTTTCGTGCTCATCGACGAGCTCACCGCGCGCCGGGAGGGCGCCTACGATGTGAAGGCCCGGTTCCGTTCTCTGGGAGAGACAACCCTCGAGGGCCGCGTTTGGACCGTGCGACAGGCGGAGGATAAGCTGCTGCGACTCCATTGCCCCGGAGACGGACGGCTCTCCGAGGCCACCGACCCACAGGACGCTAAGAATTGGGACGCTTATGAGTTCGCCGACCCGACACCGAAGCTGTTGGCGCATCGCCTCATCAAGCCAATGTCGCCCGGTGAAAGGGCCGCCTTGTGCACGGTGTTCCGCGCGGGAGATGAGGCCACGCTGTCCCCCGCCGACGTCCGTGAGTTGTCCGCCGGCTGCATCATCACCGATGCGCCGGTCCGGGCCATCATAGGGGTGCGCGACCTCGATAGCGAGGGCCTTTACGTCAAGGCCGCCCAGTTCATCCTGGGCCCCGATCAGCTCGTGCTGGTGAAGGGCCTGCAGGTCACGACCAAGGCGTCCGTTCTGCGTGCCAGCGCACCGATCAGCATAGCTTTGGATCTGCAGTCCGGACAGGGAATCGTGCAGGCGAGCGAAGATGTCACGCTACAGGTCCATGGGCTTGCCGGTGGCCGGTTCACCCTGGACGGCGCCCCCGTGGCGGCGTCGGATGAGGACTTCGTACGCGCACACGTCGCCGCAGGACGCCATACGCTCGATATCGAGAGCGCGCTTGGCGAAGCCCTGCGGGCCGCCTGGGAAGCGTGCTGGGCCAAGAGCCAGGCCGGGGTCGTCGCCGGGCATGAGCCCGGTGATTCAAAGGGCGTCTCCCCACGGTTCGCAGTCGGCCTCCCGGCCCAGATCACCGCACTGGGCAAGGGCGACGTGACGGGCGATGGGCGGGACGAGTTCATCGCCGGCGCCCTCGACGGCACTGTTGCCGCCATTGATGCCTCCGGCAGCGAAGTGTGGCACGTGAACCTGGGAGCAAGGGTGAACGACATCGCCACCGTGGACCTCGACGGTGATGGCAAGGCGGAGACGGCTTGCGGCGTCGAGGATGAGCACCTGTACGTCCTCAAGCCCGACGGAACGCGCCTGTGGAGCAAGTACTTCGAGGCGTACCGCGCCGACGGCGGAGGCGACGGACACGTACGGGTGGTCACCGCCGCCGATTTCGAGGGTGACGGCGTGCCTGAGATCGCCTGCGGGTGCGCCAACACGATCTTCTACGTCCTCGACGCCAAGGGCGAGGTGAAGCAATCCAAGGGCAAGTCCTGGCAGGTCTACACCCAGCACAGCGCCTCGGCCATCCACGCGGCGGATGTCACCGGCGACGGCCTCAAGGAGCTACTGGCCGGTTACACCTACTTCGGCCGCAAGATCGTGGACTTCTCGGACACGGGGCGCAGCCGGGTGAGCAACCTGGGCGGAGCCATCAGCGGATGCGGCTCCATCAGCGCCGCGGACACCGATGGCGATGGTATCGTCGAGGCCATTTTCGCGGACAAAGATGGACAACTGACGGCCTGCAAGAAGGCCCAGCCGGGCAAGTCTACGGTGCAGACCGTCTGGCAGAAACTCATCGGGGACGACGCCCTGTCGGCCGTCGACGCGGGCGATGTTGACGGCGACGACGTAGCCGAGATCGTGGTGGGCTCCCACAGCGGCTTCCTGGCACTGCTGACCGCAACCGGCGACGTCAAGTGGATCAGGTATGCAGGCAACCAGGTCACGGACGCCTCCTGTGTGGCCCGGCCCGATGGTGGTCCAGGGCTGATGTACTGTTCCCTCGACGGCTCAGTGGTCGTCTACGATGCCGGGGCAACGGAGCTCGCAAGATGGCATCTGGGAGCCCCCGTCAGCAAGGCCCTGTGCGCTGCGCAGGGCGATGAAGCGCTGCTTGTGGCTGCCACCGGCAGCACACTGCACGGCGCGGCCTGGCGGTGACGGGGCTCGTGACCGGCCGCTGCCCCCCGGGCGCCGGCTCCGTGGCCCGGGGCAGGTTCCGCCGATCCGCACAGACCCCACCCGGGGCCCATCGCCCCCGAGGCGAGCTATGCCAAGCGAGGAGGCAACAAGTCGCCGGCGTACCTGTCAGGCTCCCGGAGCCGGATGGCATGAAGGTGCCGTGTCACCGGCGGCCGAATACCTCCGGGCCGGGCCTGGGTGCAGGAACGGCAACGGAATATGACACTGCCGTCTGGGACTCTTCGGGCCGCTTTGCGCCGGCGCCATGGTTCGCAGCGCTATCGCGCAAGCCAAAGTTGGGACCGCCCGAGAACGTAACTCGGACCGTTCGTGTTTGGAGCCACGCACAGCACTGCACGCCAAACACGTACTCGGCGCCGTAGCGACCGCGAAGGCCGTGTAGTGCACACGATCCGTACTGGAGGGAGCCGTGACATGGACCCTGTAAGAGTAGGCGTGATTGGGTGCGGCGTCATCGGGCCGTCACACATGAGGCCCGCCATGGAATCGCCGTTGACCGACCTTGTTGCCGTGGCCGACCTGGTGCCAGAGCGCGCCGCCCGGGCCGCGGAACAGTTTGGCGCCAGGAAGACGTACGCCCAAGGCAGTGAGTTGATCGCCGACCCGGAGATTGAGGCGGTTGTCCTGGCCTTTCCGGCAAAGCGTAGAGCCGAGCTTGCACTGCAGGCGTTCTCGCTTGACAAGCACGTCCTTACGGAGAAGCCGGTTGCCTGTAGTGCTGAGGAAGTCCATAAGATGATCGCGGGCCAAGGCGATCTCGTGGCCGCGTGCTGCTCCTGCAGATTCCGGTTCACCGCCAGCGCTCGGGCGGCGGCGGATTTCATCGCCACCGGCGCACTGGGCAAGCTGCGAACCGTGTACTGCCGGGAGCTTCGCCCCGCCGGCCCGCAGCCGGAGAAGATACCCCCGGACTGGCGCCTGACGAAGAGCCTCAACGGGGGCGGCATACTCATGAATTGGGGATGTTACGACCTGGACTACCTGCTGGGGCTGTGCGGCTGGCGGCTTGAGCCGCAGACCGTGCTCGCGCAAACGTGGACCTGCCCTCCTCAGTTCGAAGCCCACATCGCGCCGGGCTCCGATGCCGAGACGTACTACACGGCCCTGGTCCGCTGCGCCGACGGCGTCGTTCTGAGCGTCGAGCGAGGCGAATACATGCCCACACAGGGCGAGGCGGCCTGGCAGATCATCGGCACCCAGGGCTCCCTGCAACTGCACATGACCGCCGCCAAGGGCAAGCGCATCGTGTTTGACGCCGGCACCACCGAGGGTGGCGTTGAATCACGGGTCATCTGGCAGGACGAGGAGGACAGTTCCGTCACCGGGGCCGAGCCCATCCTGGACCTGGCTCGAGCCATACGGCAGGGCGGCAGCCCCAGTACGCCGCTGACTAAAGCCCTCGTCATCCAGCAGATCAGTGACGCGATCTACGAATCCGCGGCCACGGCACAAGCCGTCGTGATCCGGTGAGCCATGGGTCTTGACCGGCCTGGGCCATCGTGCCCGGCTTGACCGGCGACATCGCCCGGGCAGTCCGGGGTCGGTGATGCATACTCACAAGACCGCCGGGGGACGTTCTGTTGCGTGTGGCCGAGCTCGAGCCGCTCCTTGCCCTCGCCCCGAGACAGACACGGGTGGGCCTGAGTACTGCGCCGGCGCCCCGGTGGCACCGTCTTGCCGCGATGTGCCGGACCCGGGAGCAGAGCTCCCCCACTCCCCGGGCCGAGGTGCTGTTGGCACTGTGCGAGGCGAAGCAAGAGAGCTTCCGCGCCAACCCGGACCGGCCGATCGTGCGTTATTGGCCCCGACGGCTCACGGTGCGTGCCGCGTCCAAGCAGGCGGCTCCCAAGCCCAAGTAGCAGGCATCACAGGCGGGCCACGCGATAGCACTGGCGCGAGCGCAGGTAACTGGTGTATACTACCGTGCAATCTGGAAGGAGGCGTACTGGCTCGGGAGGCAGGCAGTGCCCCCGGGCTTTTGCTTGATGAAGGCCAAACCGTTTACGCTGGCCCTGGCCGTGGTCGTGCTCGTGGTCGGGGCAATCTATGCTCGAGGCCGTGGCCGACCCCTCGCCGACATCGAAGGACAGACGCGCGACCTCACGGTGACCCCGCAGGGCGTGTTTTGGATCTCCGCACCGGCCGAGCCGGGTGACTCCCCGGCCCGCATCATGTATGTTGGCGCCGGCGGGGGCACGCCCTCCGTGCTGCTACAGGCCTATGACGTCCGCTCGCTTGCCGTGCACTCCGGGTCTTTGTACGCCCTGGCCGAGACGGGCCCCGAGGACGCGGGCGGCGTACTCGTCATCAGAGACCTGAAGACGGGGCAGCGCCAGGTCCACAAGGGACTTCACTCGCCCCAGGGCCTCTACGTAGACGGCTCCCGGTTGTTCTGGACCGAATCGCGCGCATCCCGCGCAGAGGCCATCGCGCACGTGCCCATCATGTGCCCGCTGCATGCGCTGCGGGTCACCGATGCGGCCCCGGCCCAGGGCAAACTGATGAGTCTGATGGAGGGCTCCGATCGTCACTTCGCAGGGCAGATCGTGGGCCTGCGGGACGATAAGCTGTATTGGACCGAACCTATCGGCCAGGCCTTCTCAGCCGGCTGCACGCTGGTAAGGCGCAAGGCACCCTCGGACATGGACCCGGAGACCATGGCGAGGACCAAGGGCGCGAACGTCGCGGCCCTGGACGGTGCCAACCTGTACTGGACAGCCTACTCCTTGGAGTTGAACCGGCCTTCCGGCGGACGCGTTACGTACCGCAGGCACGTGGACACGCCGGACCAGGAGCTTCTGACCGACTGGCTGCCCGCAATGGGCGCCCTGCTCACCGACCGGGGCGGTGCGCGCTTCGTGGGCGCAGGCTGGCTGTGGGAGATACCTCATCGGCTCGCGGAGCCCACACCTGTACGCAGGTTCGTGGCCCGAGGCCCCGGAACCGTGGCGCTGTATCGGGGCAGCATCTACGGCGTCGACCTGGTACAGGACACCGAGAAGCTTGTCCGTCGCCCTTTGGGCCTACGAGGCTACATATTGGGGGCGTTGGCCTTCCGGCAACCCGCCATCAACACCGATACAACCGTTCTGGGCGGTGATGCCGCATGAAGAAGCACGTATCACCGACCGCCGCCGTGCTCTGCGTGGTTTTGACCTTCGGGGCAGTGTTGACATACTACTGGAAAGGCCTGCTGGGCCTGGGGGCGCCTGAGGAGATGGGCCCGATGGGAGGCGGTGGCATGGCTATGCCACCGCCTCCCATCGTGGGCCTGCCGACGGTAGCGGTGAGCACCCTGGCCGGCCCGGCGCCCAGCACGCCGCAGGCCGGCGACGCGGGGTTTGCCGACGAGCCCGGCGCCAAGGCCCGGTTCGATGGCCCCTCGAGCATCAGTATTGCGCCGGATGGCTCCCTTGTCGTCTCGGACACGCGCAACCACAGGTTGCGCCGCGTGTGTGCTGACGGCGCGGTCTCCACAGTCGCCGGCTCGGGACCTACGGCGGCACCTCTTGGCGCTCTTGCCGACGGTCCTGCCGACAAGGCAAGGCTGTGGAACCCCTCCGGTCTGGCCCACAGCCCCTCAGGAGGCGTGTTCATCGCCGACACAGGCAATCACCGCGTCCGGCGCTATGATGCATCCGGCATCATCACGTTGGCGGGTAGTGACACGCCTACTGACCGCCTCGGCCTGGCCGACGGCGGCCTGGCCGATGGCTCAGGCGATAGAGCGCAATTCCGGTACCCAATCGGGGTGGTCGCGCTGTCCGACGGCTCGGCCCTCGTGGTCGATACGGGCAATCGTCGACTGCGCAAGGTCACCGTCGACGGCACTGTCTCGACTGTAGCCGACCTTGGAGCAGCGGGCGCCCGCTCGCCCTGCGATGTGACGGTGATGGCCGATGGCGCCGCTCTCGTGACGGACCCGGCCGTCGAGGCCATCTTCCATATCGCCACGGACGGCCGGGTCTCCACAGTACCGGGCATTGCCAAGGAAGCCCCGATCTGGATCCGTCCCACAGGCATCGCGTGTGGCTCCGATGGGACGGTATACGTTACGGACGCCGGCAGCCACTGCGTCATGCGGCTGATCCCGGGGGCACAACCCCAGGTCATCGCAGGCATTGTGCAGGTCGATGTCCCGGCGCCGGGGTACGCCAACGGCACAGGCGAGCAGGCCATGTTCGCCGCGCCCTGCGATCTCGTCGTGGCGGGGCCCAACGTGCTGTACGTCGCCGACTACGGCAACAACTGCATCCGCAAGCTTACACTGGGCGGGTAGCCACCGGCCACGCGTGGCCCCGGCCGCAAGGTGATTTCGAAACCCAGGGACCGGTGGACGATCCGGCCAGAAACTGCACTGCCAGCACCAGGGGGTGCCGAAACTGCGCATCGAAGTTGAGAAACTGTCGAAAACATACGAGGGTGGCGTCAAAGCTCTGCGGCCACTGGACCTGACCATCACTGATGGCGTCTACGCGCTGCTGGGCCCGAACGGGTCGGGAAAGACCACCTTCATGCGTACCCTTGCCACGCTTCTGGAGCCGACTACAGGCACGGCTCGCGTCGACGGTCTGGACATCAGACGCGACCGCTTGGCCGTGCGCAGACTGCTGGGCTACCTGCCCCAGGACTTCGGCTTCTACCCCACGCTGACCGTTGGCGAGCAGTTGGACTACATGGCCCTGCTGTGCGATCTGGGCAGCGCGGCCAATCGCGAGCAGGCCGTCCAGCGCGTGATGGATGAGGTGAACATGGCGCAGTACGCCGACAGAAAGATGGGCAACCTGTCAGGCGGGATGCGCCAGCGTGTTGGCATCGCCCAGGCACTTCTGAACACCCCCCAACTGCTGATTATTGACGAGCCCACGGCGGGCCTGGACCCCGAGGAGCGCATCCGCATCCGCGGTCTGCTCGCCGAGGTGGGCGCCGATCGAATCGTCATGCTGTCCACACATATCGTCGCCGACGTCGAGGCCACCGCCGACAACGTGTGCGTTCTGCGCTTCGGTGAGAACCTGTTCACGGGGCGGGTCGAGGAACTCATCGGTCGGGTCCGGGGCAAGGTGTGGCTTGTCGATATCGAGCCCGCCGAGCTGCGGCAGGTCAAGGAACGCTACACCTTCACAGCCGTGTATCGCACGGCATCCGGCATGAAGGTCCGGCTTCTGGCGGACGAGGTGGATCATGCGGGGGCCCGGCCCGCGGAACCGACCCTCGAGGATGGCTACATAGGGGAGGTGGAGCGGGCAAGTGCTGTTGAGATTGAAGCATAGAATCCTCCCCCTAGCGTGGTACGAGATGCTGCTGGGTCTGCGCAGTCCGGGCGGGCTCGCCGCCATTGCCGCGTGCTGCGCCGCAGGCCTGCTTGCCGGAGGGCTCGAGGGGACCACCCCCTCGATGGCCTTCTACAGGACGTGGCGCCTGGGCGCCATCATGCTGGGCTTCCTGTGCCTGCCACTGCTGGCCTCAGCAGCCAGGCGTGACACGCTCACCGCGGTCTCTGATGTGATTGACTCCAGGCCCCAGCAGGCCCATGAGCTGCTCCTCGCACGCTGGCTGGGCAACTACGCGCTGCTAATGACCCTTCTGCTGGTGCTGGCGGTGGCCGCCTTTGGGTCCCAAGCCGCCTTTGCCCACCCCATCGGCGGCCAGACGGGGGCCATGTGCTCGGCTCGGGCCTTCGTTGATGCGGTCACGGCCGCGGCCGTGCCCCTGATGTTCCTGTGCGCGCTGGGCTACTGCGCCGCAGAACTGCTCCAGAACGTACTGGCGGCCGCCATTGTGGCCCTGTACTGGATACTCGTCCTGATGGGACGCGATTACCTGTCGCGAGTGTTCGATCTATCGCTGTCCCAGAACAACGTGACCTACATACTGCTGTCGGCAGGCGTAGTGTTTGCGGCGATGGCCGTCGTTCGCTATCGCCAGGGGCTACACAACAGCCGCCGACTGAATGTGCCCATCACGGCGGCCGTGTTTCTCAGCGCGGGCCTGATCGTGGCGGTGCACTTCGTACTGACGCGTCACGACCCGCCCATGCACGCCCACGAGGTGACCTTGACTGTGGCGGGCCAGTCCATACGCGCCGGCAGGTTGCCCGGCTTCTGGCTCCCGGACCAGCACGGAAAGATGTTGCGCATGCACGAACACGATGGGGAGATTCGGGTGGTGTCCTTCTGGTCTCCTGCCGACCCGGACTCGACCTCGGTGCCGGCGGCGCTGCAGACCATCCATGAAGAGTACTCCGGCCGCGGCGTCCAGGTCATCGGTGTGTGCTTATCTGATGATTGGAGCATCGGCGGACGCTTCGCCAGACAATGCGGCTACCAGTTTCCGATGGTCACCGACCGAGGGACGCACTGGGCCGACAAACCCGAAGCTTCCTCGCCACTGGCGGAGGCCTACGAGGTAACCTCATTGCCCGCAACCTTCATCGCCGATGGCGGCCGGAACCTCGTTAGCCGCATCGACGCGCCGGCGAAAACACAGACAGGCCTGATACGGGCATGCCTGGACGGATTGCTGGGTAGCGGATAGCCCACTCGGGGCAGACGGCTTATTAGCGACTGAGACCACCAACGACAGGTGCCGGTTCCCACTCATGCTTGAGAACGCGCGAACGTTGTTCCGCTACAATTCCCGGATACTGCTGGCCAATAGCTACTGGCTGCTGATCATCCCGCTGGTGGCCAGCCAGGTAGTCATCTTCTGGCACATGGCTATCGCCACCCTCGTCACGGCGGCGACGGTGGCGAAGACATGCGAGTTGGTCATCCCGCTACTGGCGGCCTTCCTGTGCGCGCACATCGTGGCTCCGGAGCACCGCAGCCATGTGGACGAAATCACCTTCGTGCGTCCCGTTCCCTTTACCAGGACTATCGCTCTGCGCGCCGTGG
>Ga0272441_10012628_pt1 | contig 12297 bp, 12 predicted proteins | sample SSMProp6N_FD_193582 | JGI IMG/M metagenome (GOLD analysis project Ga0272441, IMG submission 193582) | Marine sediment archaeal communities from Little Sippewissett salt marsh, Falmouth, MA, United States - SSM-Prop-6N | ecosystem: Environmental > Aquatic > Marine > Wetlands > Sediment ...
TTCATCGGGGTAATTTTCTCACCGGTACATCTCTGTCTTGTGCTTTCCACAAAATATTTCAACGCGGATATTAACGGAGTGTTTAAAAGGCTGATTATGCCCTCCGTGGTGCTGGCTACGGTATCACTCGCTATTTATTTTCTGACCTGAGTTCAGTAGACTTCATTTGACGATTTGGTGTTTTAGCGGTAATCTTTTCATGCTGCGGCGAAGGCTGCAGCGTAGTTATGTTATGCGCATATTCATAGACAAACATGCCCCTTCGGCAGTAATTTCAGAAGTTGTTTCGCTTGCGGGTGACCTGTCCGGTGACAGCACCGGTGTTCATATAGAAACAGGCGATGATGGCTTCGTTGTTTCTTTCAGCCATCAGGGACTTGGGCTGGATAAGGCTGCTTTTGAACAGATCGGTGGCGTAACTCACGTCGAGGAGTCCGAAACAATCTATCGCCTGTCTCATCCGGATGATATTGATGATACATCCGGCACACATGCGGTGGAGATTCCGCGCACTGGGGCTGTCATTGGTGGTAACGAGTTTGTTGTGATGGCGGGTCCGTGCGCCGTTGAGGAAACTGATAAGGTTCTTGAAATTGCTGAGTTCGTCAAGACACATGGCGCGAAGTTTTTAAGGGGAGGGGCATTCAAACCCCGAACGAGTCCTTACAGCTTCCAGGGTCTTGGTGAGAAGGGCCTCGAAATTCTGAAACATGTGGGTGATGAAACCGGTATAGGAATAGTTACTGAAGCAATGGAACCGGGCACAATAGGCCCTGTCTCCGAGGTTGCGGACATCATCCAGATTGGCTCACGCAACATGCAGAACTTCCCCCTTCTGAAAGAGGCCGGGCGTCAGGATAAACCGGTACTTCTTAAGCGTGGCATGAGCGCTACCCTTGAAGAGTGGCTTGGAGCCGCGGAATATGTGCTGTCAGAAGGTAATACGAACGTCATACTTTGCGAGCGCGGTATAAGAACCTTCTCCCGTCACTCACGGCATACACTCGATATCGGTGTAATACCGGTCATCAGGGAAAGGTGTAATCTGCCGGTGATCATCGATCCGTCGCATGCCACGGGCGCGTCATCAAGAGTTCCATCGATGGCGAGGGCCGCGGCAGCAGGTGGAGCGGACGGACTTCTTATCGAGGTGCACCCGTCACCATCCGAGGCAAAGTCGGATGGATTCCAGTCGATCTCGTTCAGTGATTTCCAGCGTTTAATGGGAGAGATCGAGGGTATATTACGCGTGGTTGGGCGGGGGATATCGATCACAAGTGGCGCATGAGTCTAATGTGCTCAACTCAAATCACTTGACAATAATGAATTAGTGCGGTAAATATGAATCGTAAATTTTCGATTATATAAATGCTATGAATCCCAGTATACCAGGCTCTAAAGACCCTCCCGATCCCTTCGACACACCGATGTTCATGGTGGAGGAACTCGATGAGATGTTTGAGACACATCATCCATTCGGGCGCTCAGAGACCGGGTTCCTCGCGGGTCGCAACTTTAAGCCCGCGGCGAATGTCTTTGAAACTGAGAACAGCCTGATCGTAACCGTGGACATCCCCGGTGTTGGTCGTGATGATATCGATATTACACTGGAGGGTAGAAGGCTTTCGGTTTCCGGAACCAGGGCTTTTAAAAGTGAAAATCCTGACGAGGATTACATCAGGCTTGAAAGGGGATTCGGTCGGTTCAGAAGAATCTTTGAGGTGCCTTTCGACACTGACCCGTCCATGATTTCAGCGAGAATTGAAAATGGTGTTCTCACAATCGATGTACCGGGAATTTCATCCGCAAGGACCATTACGATCGAGTCGGACGGGGACGATACATGACTGACCTGAGAATAGACAGTAATTCATCATCGCCATCCGTAATGATCTCTGAAGTTAACATCAGATGGAACGGCAATTCGTACAGGCTGGACCTCGATGGAGTAATCAGGGCGTTTGAAAAGGCCCCGACGAAACATGTTACGGGACCATACGCAAGGTATTTTGTCGAGATAGAAGGCGATCTGAAGCCTGTGGTCGATGTTGTAGTGGCTATTGTGCCTGTGCCACTCGATGAACTCGGGAATGAAAAGGTCAGGATGTTCAAAGAGATATTCGAAGCGATGGGCTTCAGGATACTCGATCGCCAGAAGCATCACATGTTTTGATCCGTAAAAAAAGTTAATTACATAAAGCGGGAGATATGGCTGACAAACGTGATTATTACGAAGTGCTGGGTGTCGAAAAGAGCGCAACCCAGAAGCAGGTGAAGGACGCATACAGGCGGCTTGCGCGCAAGCTGCATCCTGATGTGAATCCCGATCCGGAAGCTGCCAACAAGTTTAAGGAAGTTGGCGAGGCGTATTCTGTTCTTTCGGACCAGGAGAAGCGGCAGCAGTACGACAGTTTTGGCCATGCGGCGTTTCAGCCGGGGCAGGGAGCAGGTCCGGGCGGATTCCCGGGCGGCATGACCATAGACATAGAGGATATTTTCGGTGGAGGTGCCGGAGGGGGATTCAGTGATTTCTTCGATGAATTCCTCGGTGCCGCTATGGGTGGCGGCCGTGGCGGAGCGCGAACCCGCGCACGTAAGGGTGCGGACCTTCAGTTTGTAGTTCCGTTGACCCTCGAGGAAGTTGCGAAGGGTGTAAAGAAGAATCTCCGGTACAAGCGTCATGTGACCTGCAGCACGTGCAACGGCTCCGGCGGGGCTCCGGGCACCCAGCCTGCAACATGTCCCGTGTGTCATGGACGGGGCCAGGTTGGCCAGTCGAGGGGATTCATGACTTTCAGGCAGACTTGTCCGAGATGCCAGGGGGCCGGTACGATCAATCCGGTCGACTGCCGTGACTGTAACGGTCGCGGTGCAATAGAGAAGGAAGAGGAACTTAAGATCGACATACCATCCGGTGTCGATACCAACTCACGGGTCCGCTACGAGGCTAAGGGCGAAGCCGGTGCGAACGGAGGTCCTCCGGGCGACCTTTACGTGATCGCACGTGTCGAGGAACATGATTTCTTCGTGCGGAAAGGTGATAATCTTTTCTGCGAAATTCCGATCACACTCTATGAAGCGGTTCTCGGGGGAAAGATCCGTGTTCCGACCCTGGAAGGTTCAACGACGCTTACGGTACCCGCAGGTGTTGCAACCGGTGAAAAATTGACGCTTAAGGGTAAGGGCATCCCGCATCTTCGCGGATGGGGTTCGGGTGACCAGATTTGTATAGTGAAGGTGATCACTCCCTCGGGGCTTTCGAAAGAGCAGAAGAAGCTGTTCGAGAAATTGAGGGAGCTTGACAAATCGGACGTCAGGCGTCACCTGAAAACCGGCTCCTGAAGTTTCAGGGCCTTGGGAATCCTAACCTACTGAAAATCCGGTTGGCATATGCCAGAACCTCGGGCAGATCTGTATCACAAGGTCATTCGGGATTTCGTGTCCCTTGAGGCTGATTCTGAAGGCACGGATTATCGCCACCTCGGTCACGCCGGGCACATCGGGTTCATCCTCCCGGTCGGTGCTGTTGCCGGACGGTGTGAAGTCGGGAGGTGGTACAAGTCTGCCGCGTTTGTCGAATGGATCGTGCCTGGGCTTGTCCTTAAACTCGCTCGAATAAATGGCAAACATTCCGGCTTCATCAGAGTTGGCGAGCAGCCATCGGAATATCCCAAGCTCGGGATACTCCCTGAAGAAAAGGGTGTCCGGAATTCTTATAGCCGTTGTTCCTCGTCCATGTGGCGCGTAACACACATCAACTGCACCTTCTGAAGCCTGGCTCCTTTCAGAATCATCCGACGCTTTTTCCTCGGGGGCAAAATCAAACCAGATTTCCAGCGCGAAATCATTTGCAGCGGTAATGAAAAATTCCCTCAGTACCTTCAGGCTCAAGGGCATGGTCTCGCTTCCCGGTTCGCCATCGGGGGGAATGGATGGAAGCTCCTGTATGTTATAAACGCTGAGGAACCGGTCCCAGTCGTTTGAGTATCCCGGAATTTCGGCAAGGTCTATCCGCCGTCCCGGTGATTTTTCGGATTCGAAGTCTGTCATAACGTTCACATTGTACCAGACATTCATTGAGACTGTTCAACAGGATTAACCTGTGCACGGGACTGCAGCCCACCCAAAAAAATTATCATCGCCAGTGCAATGTAAAGAATCGCGTTAAATGAAACGGGATGCATCAGCAGCGTGCTTAACGCTGCAAGTACCGATGAAATATAAAGAACTGCCTTCGGTGGATGGTCTGACGCGGCAAGCATGAGGCCGGCAAAGAATAATATTGTCGGAGCGGGTGTGACACCGAAGGATGTCGGAAATCCGTACGTGAATTTTATTAATAGAAAAGTACCGGGACTTGTGCTGATGGGTGACCACAGACAGATGAGGCTGATTATGAGTCCGAACCACTGCCATGTAACCGGTGGTGTTTGGTTCCATTCCTCGGGACTGAAACGGTTAAAGTGTTTTACACGTGACCTTATATCGATAATCAGCAGAACTACGGCTGTGAAACATACCAGGAATCCGGTGATACCCACCCTTATGATAAATGCGCGCATAGAAGGTGCCGGCGAGGGTGAGGTGAGTCCAAAATAAACCCACTGACCATAATTGAGTACACCGAGTAAAATAAAGTACGGAATCAGCAGGCGGCTTATATATTTCCATGCGCGGTCCTGGTGCCACCACAGGCTGAGGAATGCAACAAGTCCGCACGCCTGGAGCAGCAAACCATAAAATTTCAGCTGCTCGATGCGCCAGTCCCAGTATCTCAGTATTTCAGGTTCGAGGGACATCGGGAGTTCCGGCAATTATATACTTGTTACTGCTTATCGTTAAGGGCTTTAATGGGTCTTTAGGGATTGTAAAGCGTGTGGTAACATAACAAGCCTGATTTTCCGGAGTGATTAAACATGAAAATCCTTATAGAGCTTTACGACCATCGTTACGATCTATGGAATTATCCCGAGTGGGCGCTCGGTGAAACCCGCGCACTCGCCTACGATCATGATGTTGTGGTTGTCGCGAGCGATGAGCAGCTTCTGGAGCATCTTCCAACAACCGATATCTTCTTTGGATGGTACCTGGGGGAGGAATCATTCTCCAAAGCGGAAGCACTCAAGTGGATTCACAGCGCATCAGATGATATCCGCAAGCAACTTTATCCGGCTTTTATTGAAAGTGATGTTACCCTCACAATGTCGCGCGGAACGCGTGCGCAGGCCATTGCCGAGCATACTCTGGGCATGATGCTGTATTTCGCAAGGCAGTTCCACATCTGCGTTCGGAACCAGATGCGTGCGCACTGGGCGCGAGGTACGGCGTGGGATCACTTCCCGAATTTCAGGGAACTGTCGGGAAGCACTCTTGGTATCATAGGACTTGGAAGAATCGGACGCGAGCTTGCCAGGCGCTGCAAGGCTCTTGGGATGAGGGTGATTGCGACAACCAAGCGTGACCCGTCCAATAAACCGGAATACGTCGATCATCTTGGTACTCCCGAAGATCTGCCAATTCTTCTCGAGGAAAGCGATTTCCTTGTCTGCTGCGTACCCGAAACGGGTGATAACGAGTACCTGATAGGGTACGAAGAAATCAAGCAGATGAAAAAGAACGCGTATTTCTTCAATGTGGGACGAGGGAGCGCTGTCAACGAGGACGAGCTGGTAGAGGCGCTTATGGACCATAAAATCGCAGGCGCCGGACTTGATTCATTCGAGCGGGAACCGCTGTCCGACGACAGCTACCTCTGGCGGCTTGAAGGCACTTTAATCACACCCAGGATCTCCGGGATAGGACCACATTTCTGGAAACGGACGCATGTTGGCTGGCTCAATAACCTCAGGCATTTCCTTGCTCATGAACCCCTGGAGAACGTGATCGATACTCAAGCCTGGGCTGTGAACGAGCGCATAGAAGCTATTCGTGAGCAGAGCGATGAAATAATCTGAACCAGGCGACTGGAAATAAAAAAAAATTCAAAGTCCGTGGAAACACGGGCTTTTTTTTAACTGACTTTCGCGACCCGCGAACATCATATGTTAAAAGCTGTATTAACGGAGCATTATGCACCGTCATGTTACAGAGGTGGCGCAAAATGCACCTGACAGTCCACGCGCGAAGTAAGTGTCTACTTAATGGGTATAAACAGTTATCACGAAATATCCTTCAAAAATCCAAAAAACAACCCAATGTTCCTGAACCTTGGATGTTTACATTCTAAGTAGTTACTTTGGCATGAAATTTGATAAATTTATAAGCAGCAGTTATTTTCTTTACCGGATGTTAATTTTTATAACTGCGTTTGAAAGAAAGCAATTTAGGGCCTATATCTCCTACGTCCGTTCCGGCTGTGATATCCCCCGATTCGCAGCCGGAAACTTTTTTAGACCGGTATCGTGGCTTTAATCCTGATCCATGACTTGCATTGACTGTTATCATTAAAGTAAATTTGCACTCCATGCGAATTCCGTACTCCCCGCATATTATTCCGGCCCTGGTGGATTTATACGAAAGGCACAGGAAATCCACCGACCCTTCTGCTCCCCGCCTACCCGGAAATTACTGGGAAGGAACCTTCTGTTCTGCCGATATCGATCCCGCCGAAGATGTAATAATTTTTTCAACCGGAACTGATCCAAAGAAACCTGCAGCATTCGCCTGGATGTACGAGAACCGCGCAGGTTCGAACATTTACCTGCGTGGACCATACCTTGATATCTCCGAGACTGGTTTCAGGGAACTGAATGACGCCATTCTTGATGTCGCGAGTGACCGGCTGAAAAGAAGCTCTGCGGGATCGCTTGAAGTCAGGCTTACCAATGAAGTCCTCATGGAACTCTTCGGGAACCGGGGTTTCGAAAAGCAGGGATCGTACGAAAAGTACAGGCTGTTTCCCTTGAAGGGTGACATCGGTCAGGGACGTTCGGAAGAAGGTATAAGGCTGAGAAGATGGTCGGGTCTGAAGGATGTCCCTGTATTAATGAAACTGTTCAATCGGATCTTCTGTTCACACTGGGATTTCATCGAATCCGAACGAGCTGACTGGGAAAAAGTCGTACGTAACAGATCGTTCAGTGAGAAGCTTGTCACAATCCTTGAGGATGGAGGTAAGCCAGCCGGTTACGCATTCGGGCAGAGATACATTGATTACGAGGTGCACTCTGTTGAGGGGGCGTATCTTGCATCCATAGGACTTCTTCCCGAATGGCGGGGCAGGGGACTTGGGAGAATCCTGTTCTCAGGCTGGCTTTCGGGAGTGTACGAAGAGGGAGCACGATCGGTTCTGCTTGATGTTGACAGTGAAAATATTGTGGCACAGGGCCTCTACCGGTCGTTTGGATTCAGAGTGCAGACTACGGAAGAGGTCTGGAGATTCAGCAGGGAAACAGCGGGAGAGAAATAGTCCCCGGCTGATTGCAAAAAAATCACGTCTTGGTTAGAATCATCATTCATAACCGAGAAAGGAATCATGTAATGAAGCTTTTTATCGATACGGCGAATGTGGAAGACATCCGGACGGCAATGGGGTGGGGAACGCTTGACGGCGTAACCACAAATCCGAGCCTGATAGCCAAGGAAAAAAGGGACTATAAAGAAACGGTAAAGGAAATATGTTCGATTGTCCCGGGACCGGTGTCGGCGGAGGTGCTGGCTACCGATTACGATGGTATTGTGACCGAAGCGCGTGAGTGGGCAAAAGTTGCTGAGAATGTAGTCATAAAGGTCCCGTTGATCCCTGATGGTGTCAGGGCGGTTAAGACGCTTTCATCCGAAGGGATAAAAACGAACGTAACACTCGTATTCAGCGTGACGCAGGCGCATCTTGCAGCAAAGGCCGGAGCGACATTTGTCAGCCCGTTTGTGGGACGAATTGATGATATAGGCGGGGACGGAATGGGTCTTGTGGAAGAGATAATGCTGGCGTTCGATAACTATGCATTGGACACCGAGGTAATAGTTGCCAGCGTAAGGCATGTGCGCCACGTCGTGGATTCACTTATGCTTGGTGCGCATATCGCTACGGTTCCGTTCAAGATTCTTCAGCAGCTTTTCAAACATCCGCTTACCGATATCGGAATCGAGAAGTTCCTTGCCGACTACAGAGCGGCGATAGGTGAGTAAATAAAAAGTCAGTCCGGGGAAGCAATACATGTTTTTTGGCAGGGAATTTGAATGGTAATCAGGAGACCGGGCGTAGACACCACCTGGGTTTCATATTGATACTATTTACCGGTTTTACAAGGTTGTGATTTACCAGTGAGAGAAAGTTTACCTTCAGGAGAAGATGTGCAGAACAGGAATGAAAAAAGGGCGGCTGATCCATTTGGCAATCCGGTCGGCGGCATGGTTCAGTTCACCATGCAAATGGAGTTGAAAGACCTTCCTCCCGACAGGCAGATGCCATTCGGTTACAGGGTGGAGGCATGGTGCGAACCACTCCTTCCGGCATTCGCAGCTGCCATGGCGGTTTCCTTCTCGGACACCCCGGAACTGAGGAACTATCCTGATCTCAAAACACGCGAGGGCTGCCTTCTGTTGATGAAGGACCTTGTAAGTATGCCTGCTTATTTAACGGGTGCGTCATGGCTCGCGTTTTTCAATCGCGAACCCTGCGCTTTTCTTATGACTTCACAGACAGATGATAAATCGGTCAGTGAGATCAAGGTTATGGGAGTGGCTCCACGCCATCGTGGACTGACCGTTGGCTCCACTCTGGCAATAAGGGCATTGTGGGCACTAAGAGACAGGCGATATTCGAAAGTAATAGCGAGGGTGAACCGCGCCAACCGTGGTGCGGTAAGGTTCTTCAGGCATCTTGGGTTCCAGGTCGATAAATCCCTCGAGTATATGTAGAGTAAATTCAACCCCATTTTTATAACCGCATGTTGCTCGTTGCAGAATGTTCCAGTAAAAGCCCGGAATTTGTCTCATTATGAGATACATGCTTAAGGACATCCCGTAAAAATCCCGGCGAACTTATAAAAATTTCTGAAAATCATTATGCAATGCATTTCCCTTATGTGATGCGGTGTTCAGGCTGTCTGCGGTAAGCAGATTCCGGTTCTTTAGGAGGCCTGGTCCCGTTTTGGCAGGATACTTGCGATGTAATGGGCAGGAACGCCCGGAGGTGAATGGAAAATGACAGTATCAACGATCACCCCAATAATCAATCTGGCTTCCAATCCATTCGAAAAACCCTCAGGAGACACTATTATGTTTACTATGCTTAAAAGGGTTTCTGAAACGGAAGAGATACCGGAACTGCCCGAGGGGTATAACCTGGTACAGTGGAGCAGCCGGCACAACGCAGCGTTTGCGGCTGTTTTAAGGGTTGCCTACATCAAATCACCGGAACTTCTTTACTACCCGGTTCTTAAAACATCAAGCGGATGCAGGCACTTCGTGGAAGAGCTTACCGGGATGCATGGTTTCGTGCCTGAAAATACATGGCTTGTCGAATACAACAACGAGCCATGCGCCGTGATCATTACCAACCGTGGGCCGGGAAACGTTTTCGGCGAGATCCAGGTTGTCGCGGTTGTGCCACGCCATCGACGGATGGGCCTTGGAAAATTCCTTGTAAGCAGGGCTGTTAAGGTTTTTAAAAATATCGGAATACCACATGCAATACTTAACCTGAACAGGTCGAACAGGGGATCGATCAGGTTTTTCAGGAGAAACGGATTTCAGGTGAGTTCTTCGGGCGTCTACGCGGCTTAAAAATCAATCCGAGATCGATCTGTCAAAACATAAAAATGCACCGAGCCTGCGGGAATACCGCAGGCTGGTTGCTTGTCATATTTTTTTGTACTTAGTCCTTATTCAGTTTTGTTTACTGAGTCAAGATAGCCGCAAGTTTTCTCCGAAGATGACGAAGTGCATTCGGTGGGATCAAACGCACCGCAGTGCATACATATACCTGACCTTATCGGAACGGAATCAACAACACGTCTTGCGAAGGCTATCATCTGTTCGCTGAATTCCTCTGATTTCTCGGGCCCGATCGAATCCATGATTGAGGAGATTTGATTTCTTTTCAGCTCCTGATATCGCTCTACCAGTTTCTTGCCGGATGCCGTTAAATGAAGGTGTGCGATACGGCGGTCCTTCGAATCCTCGCGCCTTCTGAGAAATCCAAGCCTGACGAGTTTATCGATTGTTTTTGTGGCTGCGGGATAGCTGACATGCATGTATTTGGCTATGTCACCAACTGTCTGTCCCGGATACTCGTCAAGAATCCTCAGCAAATTCATATGTACGAAACTGAGAGGCTTCTCGCTTGCCTCGTCAACCCACTGGCCCTCGATGTAATGGCGTGTGAGGTGAGATATGAGCTGGAGGTTCCGAATAAATTCATCCACTCCTGATTTTCCGTTTGTAGGCATATGCGTAACCTGTTGAATCTTAAAAGTAGTTAAAGTTTAACCAATTAAATATAAAATCCAGATTATAAAAAGTCAAGCTAATCAAAAAAGAATCTTAGGTTAGGTTAATAACTTCCAGCGATTAAATATTATTGTTATGGAACGAAAAAAAGCCCCCGATACATTAACGGGGGCTTATTCTTTGATTTCATGAATTTTAAGCTGATTAGTAGTCTGAAGGAGCAAACCAGAATCCGAGTGATGATTCACCTGGCAGCATTATATCCCGATCGGTTACGATGGATTCAGGATTAATTGTCATTGTCGGCCACACGTCTCCGGAGTAATCACTCGATGTGATATGGATCATATCCTCATCATACTTCCTGAGCTGTGCACTTGATGATGACAACCGACCGTAAAGCAGGATATGACATGTTTCATCGGTTCCCATGTGGTCGATCTCGATATCCGCGTAACCGGCAATTCCTATTGCCGTATTGGACGCGTAGTCAAGCGCTGAATCAAACAGGGCTGTGACCGTGTCGTACACGGTTCCGCTGGTTGCGTCAATTATCGTTACACGGCCCCTGTCATCGGTGCCGGCATCAAAGATGTAAAGCCTGTCATTTGACCAGTTGTAAGCCAGGTCGAATATATCCACTTCCGAACCAACAAGGCCCGTTATCACGGTTGATGAGATACCCGTATAGTATGTCGGTGCCCCGACGTAGGTCGCGTTGTAAAGCCTTATAGTGCTGGTTGACGGATTCTGGACGACGATCCAGAGATCGCCATTGTCCTCGAAATCGATGGCCATTATCCTGGCGTCTCCTCCGAAGTCGTAGGAGAACGGGAAGAAATTACCAACCAGGACGGTCGTGTCGAGAAGTCTGAATTCACTCGGCTTGTCTTCGGTCACTACAGCCACTATGCCGTCATATGGTGCCGCGTCAAGACAGGTTACATAGTGGTCTCCCTTGGGAGCTCCTGTCGGGAATGACTGGATGTTATCATTGATCGGATCGTCACTGTCGATATCAGGATCGAAGGTTACAATCGAGTTTGGACCACCCTGTGTAAGTCCCTGGCCTTCCCATGTGCCCGATTCGATGAAAGCAATCTCGGCTCGTGGCAGAACAGAATAAGCGAAAGTACTGTACCCGTTGGAAAGCCCGCGATCGCTTGCTGGATTCCCGGAACTGTATGAATGCAGTCCGGTCGGGCATCCCGTAAGAGTGATTGTGATTTCTATCGCGGTGTCGAGAAGGTCGATACCGCCCTCGTCATCGGTGACTCTTAACTGGACGTCGTAAACTCCCGGTGTGCCGAACTGGTGATCTACTGTAGCACCGGTATCGTCTGCGTTGAATGATCCATCGTAATCGAAGTCCCATTCGTAGAGTGTGATTGAGTCACCACCGCAGTCATTGTCCGTGGATGCTGAACCGTCAAAGCTGAATGTGTCCGATACAGACCCGTAGGTCTTGTCAACTGTCGCCGATGCTGTCGGAAGCGCATTAACGATGTGAACTTCTAATGCCGAGTCGAGAGTATCGGTCGCGCCCTCGTCATCCGTTACACGAAGCTGCACGTAGTGTGTTCCGATCGTGTCGAATGAATGGTATACATCGGATCCAGTGTCATCATACGTTCCGTCGTTGTTCCAGTCCCACTCATAGAGCGTGATCGAGCCGCCGTCCGGGTCGTATGAACCGTCATCGAAGAAGTGAACATCCTCGCAGACTGTCTGGTTGTCCGGATCGAAATCTGCGTAAGCTATTGGATCCAGGTACTCCTCTGAGACCGTTATCTCGAGCGGTGTGTTGAGAGTGTCCGTACCACCCTCGTCATCCGTTACTCGAAGCTGTACGAAGTACGTCCCGGCAGTCGAGTATGAGTGTGCAGGTGTCGCACCGGTCTGATC
>Ga0272441_10012630_pt1 | contig 12296 bp, 30 predicted proteins | sample SSMProp6N_FD_193582 | JGI IMG/M metagenome (GOLD analysis project Ga0272441, IMG submission 193582) | Marine sediment archaeal communities from Little Sippewissett salt marsh, Falmouth, MA, United States - SSM-Prop-6N | ecosystem: Environmental > Aquatic > Marine > Wetlands > Sediment ...
TTATGAAGAAGCACAGAAGATATGGAATGAACATACAAAAAACGGCACGGAGAAAAAAGACTTTGATGATATAGATTATTATGAAATCTTTCCTGCCGATACTGTTATGAAATTTTCAGAAAAAGGCGATTACGGAACTGAAAAATATGAGCTGGATGATAATGGAAGATATAAAAGAAAAGTGTGAAAAAGCTATTAAACAGATACTCAGAGATGAGGGTTGGGAATTGTATCCTCAATTGCCTATGTTTTGTTTAGTGAGGCAAAGGATACCTACTGAGATAGATATTAAATTGACGGTAGTAGCTCATAGACCTCAGCAGGAAAAGAAAAGGAGATTTAAACGTGGCAAGAAAAAAAGAACGTGAATGTGTTTTGGTATATCCTCAAGAACCTTATACTGTTTATAAATGTGAAGAGTGTGAGTTTTACGGTATTCCAAGACAACACGAAATAGATTCATTACCAGATATATTCCCTAAGAAATTAGTTGCTGGTGTAGACGCAGTTTGCACTCACAATAATTTTACAAAATGCAGGATAATCCCTGACCCAGAAGTAATACCTAAATGGTGTCCGTGCAGAGAGAAGAAGTGAATGATAGAAAACGCAATAGAAGAAATAAGGTATATAGTTGCAGTTCTTACAAAAACGCCAAAAGAGAAGCGAAATAAAGTGCTTTGGACAGCTATGCACATATTAAAAATTAATCCAGATATGAGTATTCCAGAAGCTATGGATTACGGATATAATGATTGGGTGAAAGATGAAAAAGATATTGATAAAGATTAAATTATGGATAATTGAAATAATAGAAGAGGTTATGAGAGAAGTTAATAAGATGAAATAAGGAGGAAGTGATGTATTTAATTTCAATTGTAAGATTGCCAGAAGAATATGCAGAACTTGAGGGGCGTATAACTGTAATGGGTCAGATAGATTTTAAGAAAGAGAATACTTCTATCTTTCCTAATAGGGTAGTAAAATGTGGTGGCAAACAAGCTTTACATAATTATGTAGACTATATTGTTGAAGAATCAGAAAAAGAAATAGGAGATGACCCAGAATTTAAAGAAACTCACGAAGACCAGATTTCTGTTTTACAGGGTTGTCTGGCAAGGAAAATAGAAAAGAAATAGGAGAGGCGTGTCGGTCATCCAAAGCGATACGCAAGTATCCCTCCAACCGACACCCTCTCTTATAAACAAAGGTAGGTTATGAAGATACAAAGAAAGAAAGTTAAAGTAGAGTGGTTTCAATACAGGGCTATTTGTGAAGAATGTGGTGGTGAGCTTGTGTGTGACGGAGAGAACGAAAATATTGCATATACCACGAATCCTCCAAAATATATGCACGTTTGTAATAATTGTGGTAAAGAAGAATTGATAGACGAACACCAATTTCCTTTTGTAAATAGTGAAGTAGTAAACAAACAAGAAGTTGAAGTTAAAGTTAAAGTTGAAGAAACAAATTCAAAAATAAATATAGAAATTACTTGTAATCATTGTGGACATAAATTTATCACAGCAAAAGACGAAAAGATACATATTGTAAAATGCCCTGTTTGTGGTAAAGATACAACAACGTGGAGGGAATAATGGATATAGAACTACAAAGCAAATTAAGAGAAAAATATAAGTGGCTTAATAAAAGTGTTGGTGATAATTATCCATATCCTATGTTTGGAATAGAATGTGGTAATGGGTGGTATGGGTTGTTAGACGATTTATGTTTTGATATAGACAGAGTATTAACAGGCAACCCTGAACTTGAAAAAAACTTTTATGTGGCACAGATAAAGGAAAAGTTTGGTGGTTTAAGATTTTATGTTTATGGTGCAGATGACGAGATAATGAATAGAATAAATAACGCTGAAAAGAAATCTTTTACTATATGTGAAGACTGTGGTAAGAAAGGTAAAGAAATAACAATAAGAGGTTGGATAATGACGCTGTGTGACGCTTGTAAAGAAAAAATAGAAAAGGAAAATAAATAATGTGGCTTAAAAAAATTATATGTAAATTAGGAATACATAAACCTAAATATATGAATAGAAACTTTAGAGATATTGTTTCAGGGGATATGGTTTTTCATTATAAGTGTGAGTGGTGTAAAAAGAAGTGGATGGCTAATAGTAAGTATAATACATTTAAGGTATATAATAAATGATACTAACAGTTAAGGAATTAGCTGAGTATCTTAGAATAAAACCAGTAACGGTTTATAAGTTAATAAAAGAAAAAAGAGTTCCTTTTGTAAAATTGGGTAGCACGTATAGATTTTATAAACCTAAAGTTAATACGTGGCTAAAACAAGAGCAATTAAAATTAAAAACAGCCAGAAAGGAATTTGAATTATTGTGAATTGTTTATGTGGAAAGAAAATGGAAAAGAAGAGTGGACAATTTGGCGAGTATTATAGATGTGTTAATTATCCAGAGTGTGATATTATTTATAATATTATATATAAACAATATTCTACTCAGGAAGAACGTGACGCACGAAAGAAAGCCCATAAACATTTTGACGCTATATGGAAAGACGGCTGGATGTCAAGGCGTAATGCTTATAGATTATTATCGGGAATAATGAGAGTTAAGAAAGAATATGCACATATAGGTTTATGTAATAAAGCTCAATGTGAAGAGATAATAAGAGTATGCGACCGTAAAATTAAAAGAATGGAGAGGAAATATGGCGTTAAAGAAAAAGCCCAAGTGTAACGCAACATTTTATATATCAGATAGTATATGGAGTCCTTATTTTGTTAAATGTGATAAGCCTAAAGGACACACAGGCAATCACGAGGGGACAGCATTAGAAAATAAAGAATATCCTCAAAGACCGAGAGAGGGGAGATTAAGATGGCAAAGAAAAAAGTAAGTTTAACAATTAAAGTGGACGCAGATAAGTTGAAAGAGTGGAAAGCGTTCTGTAAGATGAACGGATTGTTCTTGCATAAATTTATGGAACGTGCTATAATAAACGAGCTTAATAGACAGCTTGATAAAAAACTGTTTAAGGAGAGGAGAGGAAAATGAAGATATTCAGTTGGTTTCACAAAATCACACAGGAAGACCTTGAAGACGGAGAAATGGCTTTGAAAAAAATGGGAGTAAATGTGGTAGTAGGAATATTTATTCTTATCTTATTAGGAATGGGAATTGGTTTTTTTAATGGTTTGATTAGTAAGATAATGTTTCCTGATAAGAATTTTGTTCAGGTAGCAAATGAGATGGAAGAAATGTTTGCAGATATTCAGGCGAATAAACAGAAGATAAAAACTCTTGAAGAAAAGACTCCCAGTAAGTGGGGATTGAATTATGGTCAAACAGGACAGAACGTAGAAGTTTCATCAAAAGGTAATTTTCAAACAAATGAAACCCTTAAAGGGATATTCAAAGATGAGGAGGAATAAAAATGAAAGTAGATGAAACACCAGAACCGAGTTATAAAGATGTGGAACAGAAATCAGAATCTATTCAACAAATGGAAAAAGGAAATAAAGAAATAAGAAAGGCAAGTGGTTCAATCAATATTGTAGGGGAGAACGCAAAGCTGATAGCATTTATGTATACGTTGATGAGGGATAGGATTCCTGTGGGAGAAATGGAAAGATTTGTGAGAGAAATAAGAGATGACGTGGAGTATGAGTTCTGTAATGGGTGGTTGGCACAATACTCAGAATATCTGGTAAAGAAACTTACAACTGTTGAAATGCCAGAGAAAAAAGAAAAGAAATGAAAAAGATAATAGTTTATGTCTTTGTATTTTTGTTAGGATATATGGTTTCGCAATATAGCGTATATAAAAATAGTTTCTCATCTGTTTGCTTTTGGGAAAAGTATAAGTCTTGGAATAGTGGATTTGTGGCAGGATATAACATAAAAGGAGATTAAAAATGAAAACAGTCTGGAAATATGTGCTTGAAGATTTTATGGGGGGAATCCCACAGGCAGTAGTTCCTGTTCCAGTTCCTAAAGGAAGTAAGCCTATTAGTGTCGGGGAACAATATGAAAAAATGGTAGTCTATTGCGAAGTAGACGATAGCGTGGAAGAAAAAGAAGAGTTAATTTTTGCAATAGCAGGAACAGGACACGAGATGCCTTTTGAAGACGATGTTCAAAATAAATTTCTGGGAACGGTAAAGCTTAAAGGTGGAGCTTTTATGTTTCATATTTATCAGTTAATAAAGGAGAATAATTCTTAATGTTCACTCAAGAAGTTGGAAACATTTTAAGGACGAGGTTTGAGGAGTTTCTTAAAGAGGTTGATGATTTTAAATTGGAGAGCGAAAAGTATATCCTTGATTCTGCTAAAGAAAAGGGAATCAAAGATTTTAAAATAGTTGAAAGTGGTGTGGATTGGAATAAAAGTTTTATGTTAAGTTTGTTTAAATTTATATATATAATTGAAACGGGTAGAGAAAAGCAAGACCCTGAGATAGAAGATTTTTTAAAAGAAATGGAAATAGGTTTAGTGCTTAGGCGTGTTGGTGCGAGGTTTATATATGAAGACGATATTCCTCCTCAATATTATGATGAACAAGATAAAAAACCTACTTTCTTAAATTAGGAGTAAATAGTGAATAAATATGAACATTTAATTAAAATAATAATAAAGACTGGTTTGTTGGCAGGGGGTTCTATATTTTTTATTGGTATAGGTATGATATTTAGTGGGTTAAATGTATTACAAATTATGGGTGTAAATTTTGTTGGTATGGGTTTTATGAGTATGTTTATATCTTTATTGGTATGGATTGAAAAGAGAAAGATAGGAGGCTGATATGTTTGAAACGAATTGGGAAAAGACTTTTGCACGGATGCAGATAGATTCGGAGATATATTGTCCGTATTGTGGGGCTCATCAATGGGACGATGACGGCAGATATCCTATAAGTTATCACGGTGATGAGGGCGATGTAGAATTTGATTGTGATGAGTGTGAAAAGACTTTTGTGGTCAGGGAAAGAGTAGAAAGAACTTATGAGGTAAGAAAAGCTGGTGGGAGTGAAGACGATTTTGATTCAGCGTCACGTTATCAACCACAGCTTATAGATAAAGGAGTGGAAGAACATAAAAAGTGGAGAAAGGAAGTGGGGTTGGACAAATGAGCAGAAAAACAATAACACAAGAAGATTTAGATAGAGCAAAAGTAGAATATGATAATATGTCACAAGAAGATAAGGACAAACTACATAAAGAGTGGGAAATATTTCAAACGAAATTCAGATTTTGTAAACATTATTATGTAATATATTGGCAACACGAAATGAAAATGCCTGAACAATTAAGAATAGGTCACGGAGGTTGTAAAATAGGCAATTATGGATGTGCGTTCAGTATGTGCGACAGAAAATATGAAGTATTAAAATTAAAAGAACAGGAGGCAAGTAGTGAAGAATAAATGGTTAATGCCTTTAGTTTGTTTTATGTGGGTGTGGATATTTTTTAATGACCATTATGTAAATTTTGATAACGTGCTTCAAATAAAATTGGGGGATACGTGTATTACTGTTTATGGTAATGGCAGGGGAACAGGTCAAGAATGTTTTGATACAAAGAGAGAATGTGTGGCGAGGTTTAATGAGATATGGAAAATGATAATAGCAGATAGCAGACACCCTGAAATATATCTCGCTGTGCCAAAAGAACAACAAACACCGTTATCTACAGTAGAGGGAGAAACAGAATATGATTGGCAAAATTAGTGTTATTGTATTATTAGTAATAGCTTTATGGAGTGTTGCGTTTGCTTGTAGTGATGAAACATATCCGTGTTGGATAATGGGCGAGGGTTTTTATTGCTGGGACTTTAAAGATATTGATGAAGCAAAGAAAACTTATAAAGAACTTAAAGAAATGGTAAAAGTATTAGAAAAATTAAATACTGATACGTCAAGACGGTGGGCATATCATTTTAATAATTGGGCAACGCATACTTATAAATGTTGTATAGAGCCTGGAGTAATGTGGGAAACAAGAGAATTTTATGAAAAGAATTGGGATAAAAAAGGTTATGATATGAATAATCATCCTTACTGGGAAGCTGTTAGAAAATTAAAATTAGCAGAGGATGAAGATGAGTAATAAACAAAACGTGTATAAATTTATTTTAGAGGGCTGTTCTGTTGAGGATAAAACTAATATTGATTTTGATGATTTTGGTAAAGACATTGGGTGTGAAATAGTAGAAAAGATATTACTGATAGATGAAAGTGTAGATTTAAATAAGGTTAAGTGGATAGAATTAAGTGGAATATATTACAGAGTGCGTAAGATAATAAGAATAAAGGAGAATAAGTATGACCGAAGAAGAGAAAAAGGAATGGGCTCTAAGCGAAGCAAAAAGGTTGTCGAAGATACTTCAGGAAAGCCAGACCATAACGCCAGATGATATGAAATGGTTTGATGTTCTGTATCATCTTGACCCTGTATGGAATGAAAAGTTTAATAAGTATAGGGCTGGGGAGTGCACAATAGAAGAAGCTCTTATAGGTGGAGTTTTATATTTTGCAAGTAAAGTGGACGGGCTTAAAGAAGATTATGAAAAACTTAAAAAAGCTCTTGACAACCAGTCTAATTAGTAGTATAATATATTAAACATTGAGGTCTGGTGGATAATTGCATCACGAGGTAAACTGGAACTCGATGACCGATATTTATTAGATGATTTAGAGTATGCAAATTAGTCAAATTATTTAACTCTCTCAAAGGCTTGTCAATGAACCTTGAGAAACAGTTTATGATTGACGAGTGGAATCCCCTCGTGAGTTCCACTCTGGACTTATAACTTGGTGTGGGATAATGGTTGTCCACCAGTTTTGGGAACTGGCTTACGCAGGTTCAATTCCTGCCACCAAGACCAACTGGACGTAGGGCAGTCTGGTAGCCTACCTGACTTGGAATCAGGAAGTCGTTGGTTCAAATCCAACCGTCCAGACCAAAAATGTGCCGAAAGGAGAAATAGACAAATGGGTGTAGAAAAAGGAATAGATTTAACCCCAAAAGAAAAAGAAATGTTTGTCAAAGGTCTTAAACAGGCTTTGACACACATTGATAAAGCAAAGGAACTTATAGAAGACCCCAGTCAGCCGAGTGAAGAACTCCAAATGGCAAGGGAAATTGTGGAAGAAGATATCGCTTGGCACGAAAAGGAAATGGCTGGAGAACAATAATGGCTAAAAACGGTTTGAAACAAGCCGACACGATAGCGACAAGGATTCAGAACTGGATAGGGGCAATAGTATTAGTTTTAGGTGCTGTAGTTTTTTGTGTGTTGCTTTGGGTTCAGGTAAATCAAAATACAGCTAATATCGATGACACGCAGGATACTCAAAAAGAAATGCTAAAAGATATGGCTGATGTAATAAATAAGCGAGATTCACAAATCAAGGAAGATAAGAAAATAATCAATGATTTAGAAAATAGAATAGTTAGGTTAGAAACTATTCAGGAAGAAAAGGAGAAACAAGATGGAAAAACCAAATGTAAATAATTTTGGTGGCTGGGCAATTGTAGACGAAAGCTTGTTTCCGAACATTGTAGATGAGAATATGTATCCTAATTACTATGACGATGGTAGCACGGTAAAGAAAGAATTTATATATGAAGATACAGGTGGTTGGCATTTTCCTTATAAACTATGGCAAGGTGGACAGGACGCTCCAAAAGTTTGTTTTTGTATAGGAAGAGCGTGTCCGTTGTATGAACAATGTTTTGAAAAACATAAAATAATTGAAAGACAGCAAAAGACAATAATGGATTTAATAAAAATAATAGCAGATAAAGAAAAAAAATCAAAGGAGAACGATAATGGAAAGTGATTTTAGCGATTTTAGAAAGGGGGTGTGGTGTAGATAGTCTGCACGGCTGGTTGAAGCCCAGCAGGTAGAGGAGCGTTACCTCTCGCCCCCACCAAAATGAAACGAAAGGGACGAGAGTTTTATATAAATCGGAGGGATACGATATGAACGGAAAAGCATTTGAAAAACTCAAAAAAACATTACCACGAGATACTCTTGAGCAGAGAATGGCTCAGGATAATCTAATCTTACTGTGCCGAGTTGGTTCTAATATGTATGGCACAAACACAAAAGAATCTGATGACGATTTTACAGGTATATTTATACCAGAGAAAGAATATGTTTGTGGTTTAAAAAATATCAAGCAAGTTGAAATCAGAACTAATCCTACAGGGTCTGGAAAAAGAAATCAGACTGGCGATGTTGATATCACTCTTAAATCTTTAGGGGAGTGGTGTAAACTGGCTCAGAATAATAATCCAAATATACTTGAACTTTTCTTTGCACCTGAGAAGTGTATCTTATATAAAAATGAATATTGGGATAAGCTGGTAGAAAATATGAACCTATTCTTATCCTTAAAAATATTTCATAGTTTTAGAGGATATGCACATTCGCAAAGGAAAAGACTTGAGCTTAAATCTGGGAACAACACAGGCAGAACGGACTTGATAGATAAGTATGGCTATGACGTGAAGTTAGCTTCACATAATTTACGTTTATATCTTGAGTGTATCCAGTTGCTTAAAGAGGGTAGAATAGAGTTCCCTCTTCCTGAAAGAGAATTGTTAGTTCAGGTTAAGACAGGTTTATGGTCTGGAGAAGAGGGGTTTCAGAAGTTTCTTAAAGAGAGTGATAGGCTTACAGAGGCTTGTCAGTCGTTGTATGATAACTCTGAGCTTCAGCATAGTCCAGCACAGGATAAAATAAATAAGCTTGTGGTAGATATGCACTTTGATTATTGGGGCTATGGTAATAAAAATAAAAAATGGTGGGAGTTCTGGAAATGAAAGAATTTAAAAGCTTCTATAAATCAGTAGGTGGTGGAGAGGGCGACAGGTGTCAGTATCCAGTTAGATTAGATTTATATGGTAAAGGGTGTCAACATAATTGTAAATATTGTTATGCTCGTGCTTTGCTTGAATTTAGAAAATTTTGGGATAAAGATGAGCCCTCTATAGCTGATATTAAAAAAGTAGAACGTGTAATAAGAGGAAAGATTCCAGAGGGTGTTACGGTTAGGCTGGGTGGTATGACAGATTGTTTTCAGCCTATGGAAGCTGAGGTAGAAAATACTTATAAGGCTTTACAGTTTTTGAAACAATACAGGAAGCCTTATCTTATTGTCACAAAATCAGATATCGTTGCACAGGACAAATATATAGAAGTTTTAGATAAGGAGTTGGCTCATATTCAGATAACTGTGACTTCAACTGAAGATGAACTATCGGCAAAAATGGAAACGGCAACTCCAATTTCGAGGCGAATTTTGGCAATAGAGAAACTGGCTGGACTTGGGTTTGATGTGTCTATTAGAGTATCACCGTATATTCCTCAATATATAGAATATGAAAAGATAAATGCTATTAAATGCGATAAGCTTTTGGTAGAATTTTTGAGAGTAAATCATTGGATAAAGAAGTGGATGCCTGAGCTTGATTATTCCGAACATACTCTTAAAGAGGGTGGGTATACTCATATTCCTTTGGAAAGGAAAAAAGAATTACTTAAAGGATTTAAAAAGAAAGAGATTACAATATGCGAGGACGTTCAGGAACATTTTGAATATTTTCGTGATAATTTCAATCCTAATAAAGAGGATTGTTGTAATTTAAGGAGGTGAACTATGAGTGAATTTATTATGGGTGCAACAATACTTTTAGGGATAGTTTTAGGACTTGGGGTTTTATTTGTAATAGGTAAAATTATTTATTCGGTTGTGAAAGAATATTTGGAATATAATGATGTTAAAAAAAGAAAATACCATTTGAAAATTGTGGGTATAGTTTTTGTTTGTATAATAGTATTTATATTTTTAGCCAAAGGAATTGGTGGATGTGTGGTAGAAAAATCAGGTGATTATCGCTATGGAGATAGATATCTGGAGATAACTAAAGGAAAAAATAAAAAAGAAATTAAAAAGATAGAAAAGGAAAAAAGCTTTGACGACTACTGGAAATAGAGGTGACAAATATTGGATGTCTGTTGGCAGTATCAAATCAGACAAAATAACCGTGAAGAAGATTTAATATGGTCAGGGGTTACAGAGGAAGAAGTAAGTAAATTAAAAGTTTCAGATTTTAAATTTGAAATGATAGAAAGCCCTACTAAAACCAGATATAAAGAAATTAAAGATTTTATTCAGAAACACGAATGGCTCGGAAAAATGAGCTTGACCCCCACACATTTTTTTACTGCACGTTACAAAGGCGTATTAGCTGGAGTTGTTATAATGGATATGCCTACTGCCTTTTCAAAATTAGTTGGTGAAAACACTCGTAAACTTGAAAGATTGATTTCTCGTGGTGCGTGTATCTCGTGGTCACCGAAAAATCTTGCGTCAGCTCTTATTATGTGGAGTATTCATCAAATGGTTGCTAAAACACCTTATAGAATTTTTACTGCTTATTCTGACCCTGAAGCATATGAATTGGGAACAATTTATCAAAGTTGTAATTTTATTTATCTTGGTCAGAAGTATGGGACGAGTAAAAGATACAAACTTCCTGATGGGCAGATAGTTTCTGATAGATATTTTCGTAGCAGGTCTGCTTATAAAAGATATGCAAAAGAATTAGGAATAGTTTGGGAAGAACATTGGAATAAAGGTGATTCAATATTTTGGGGCGAGATGCCAGAGGGGGTGGGAGATAAAATAAGAGAATATGCAAAAGAATTTGAATCTAAGAGTGAGTTTGTTAAGACCGTAAAGAAACATAAATATCTTTATATTCTTGGAAAGAATAAAAAAGAAACGAAACTTCTTAAAAGAAAGTTTAAAGAACTTCACCCAAAGTTGTGGGGCTTACCTTATCCTAAAGAGAGGGGGAAATAAAATGCAAAAGAAAACTAATGAAAAGATTGCTCTTAAATTTAAGTATGGGAATTACCAATTACTTTTGAGTAAACACGCTTTTGATAGAATAAGAGAAAGATTTGACTTACATACTCGAAGAGAGGTTGAGTGGAAAGTATATCAGATACTCAATAATGGGGTGGAATGTTTTAATATTATTCGGGATAGAAATACTGGCAAGGCACAAAAACAAAAAGTAATAAGCTACGAAGATACTACTTTGCATATCAGGGAAGACACCATTGTTACCGTAAAACATAATTATCAATTTTATGGGAGAGCAATTCAAAAAAAGGGAGTAAGAAGTTTAAATCATAATTATCGATAAAAAATAATACTTGACAAATTCCTAAAGTTATGGTATAATGTATTTAGAAAGATAAAAAACCGAACTTGGGAGGTTGTCGATGGCACGAGATAACTGGCACGTTAGATGGGAAACAGTTGATAGGGATGGTATATCGGATTCAGATACTATCATATCTGGAAGTAAAAATAAAATGGTAGCGTATTATAATAACGCTAAAAAGAGATGGGTCAAATATATTGGCAAAGAAAAATATGAAGAAGCTTGTATCCGTTTGGTAAAAGATAATACTTATTATGGTGGTTGGGACGAAATGTTATGCTATCAAATTTATAGTGAGGGTAATAAACTTCTTGAAGAAGAAAAAACATATGCTTGGCACGAACTCATAAGACAGGCAGAAGAAAAGAAATGGAAAGATAATTGGAAAAAAGAAGTTCAGGCTAAGTCACCATTAACCAAACAGCAAATCATAGATAAGACACAGGCTCTTGCTGACCAGTATAAACTTGGTAAGATTAAAGTTCTGTTCAGAGATATGAGTAGTGCTCTTGGCAACGCCTCTGGTAGAAGAAAAATAATAACATATTCATATTCAATTTTCAAAGAACCTGAGTGGAAAATTTTGCATACAATTTATCACGAGGTAGCTCATATTATTGCTTATAAGAGGCACGGTGATTCTGTTAATCATTGTTTTAAATATCACGTGATTGAAAAGGAAGTATGTAAACATATAGACCTTAAACTTCTTTATGCACGAGAAATTGGATATGCTACAGCTTTTATAAAAGAAAGCACGGGAGAGGTTCTTAAATGTAAATACGGATATAAAGTTATAGACGGTAAGCTCTACACCTCTTCTGGTAACTCTAATCAAAAAGGAAAGAGTAAAAGGCGTAAGCCTATAAATCAGAAAAAATTATGGAGAAAAGTTTTTAGACGAGAGATGAAGAGTTTAGCTGATTACAGAAAGGCTGGTCATATATCTAATAAACTTTATAAACTCGATGAATTTAATAATGTAACGATGCTTATTCAGAGAAAGAACACAATGAAAAATAAGTCTTGTGGAATAGATATAAAGGTTATTGCTGGAGATACGTT
>Ga0272441_10012631_pt1 | contig 12296 bp, 14 predicted proteins | sample SSMProp6N_FD_193582 | JGI IMG/M metagenome (GOLD analysis project Ga0272441, IMG submission 193582) | Marine sediment archaeal communities from Little Sippewissett salt marsh, Falmouth, MA, United States - SSM-Prop-6N | ecosystem: Environmental > Aquatic > Marine > Wetlands > Sediment ...
AACCGGTTGCCTCCAGCATCGACTCCATCGATCGGATCGTGTTCGTTTATCGTTTGCCTCTTGATTCTTTTGCTTTTGATGTTATTTTCTTGCCCGGCGCATCATCGAGTTATGTGCGTGAGTGATGCTTTGCATTAATGCTTTCGCCTTTTGTCAGGATGGATAAATGAATAAAAAAGACATCGACAATTTTCAAATCATGTTGCAGACTGAGCTTGATGCGCTGCTGGCAAAGGCCGGAATTGCGATGGTGGAGCTTATCGGTTCAGTATATTCCAATGAGGCCGACCCGCTGGACCGGGCCACGGAGGAGGAGTCCCGTAACCATCATCTGCGCATTCGGGGCAGGGAGAGCCGGTTGATCGCCAAGATCAAAAAGAGCCTCCAGGCCATTGATGAAGGGACCTATGGCATCTGTGAAGAATGCGAGGAGCCCATTGCGATTGCCCGCCTGGAGGCCAGACCGGTCACTAACTATTGTATCGACTGTAAGACCAAGCAGGAGGCCTTTGAACGAGTCACCGGCGGTTAGCCGTGATATTTTCTGCCAACGTTACCCAATCCCTTCCCGGACAAAGCCTCACCCCTCCCGGTCATAGGGCTCGCCGCAACTTGATTACGGTCAACTGTCCGGCCCTGCCGTGTTTAACCACCTGATGGGCCAAGAATGGCCCGGAAACACCCGGCAGCTGGAAAATCTGATACGCGGCTGGTATGCGGTGATACCGGATGCGGAGATCACCCCCCGCCACCTGGCGGCGGATGCCTGCCCCTCAACCCTCCAGGCCGGCGAGATAAATTTGGACGAACCCTATCAAGACCTCAAGGAAAAGGCCATTGAATCATTTACCTTGGCGTACCCGGACCGGTTGCTCGGCCGGACCGCAGGCAACGTCTCGGCGGCTGCGAAGCTCAGCGGAATGAAGCGCCAGTCCCTCCAGAAAATCATCAAACGCTACGGCATCGATTTGCAGCAACTGCGTTCTTGAACCGGGACCCTTGGCGCAGCCAGTCCATCTGCACGCGATGCGCAGAATAGGAAGCCTTATGCAGCGCTATAAAATTCTTCATCGTACCTATTACAATTTTTCCGGACCAGTGAGGCTCGGACCCCATAAATTGCACCTTCGTCCGAGAGAGGACTATGATCTTCGCATCGAGTCTTCAACGCTTAATATCACACCGGCAGCAACCCTGCTCTGGCACCGGGATATAGAGGGGAATTCGGTTGCCATTGCGACCTTCGATTTGCCCGCCAACCAGCTGGTGGTTGAGAGCGAAGTGATCATCCAGCAATACAATGAGGACCCACTGGATTTTATGGTGGCCGATGATGCCATCGAGTACCCGTTTTCCTATCCATCCGATGACAAGATTTTGTTGTCGCCCTACATGGTATTTTCCGAAAATCAGACAAAAAATCGGCTGACTGAATGGATGGCGAAGCAATGGCAGCCGGATGAACGCATTCAGACCTACACGCTACTGCATCGGATTTGCACGCATATCCATCAAACGCTGTCGTATCAACTGCGGGAAGCGCCCGGGGTGCAAACTGCGGAGCAAACCCTGGCCAGCGGTACCGGCTCTTGCCGTGACTTTGCAGTGTTGTTTATGGCGGCCGCGCGGCATTTGGGAATCGCCTCTCGTTTTGTAAGCGGTTACCTGTACGCACCGCCGTCAGCGACCAACCTGGGTGCAACCCATGCCTGGGCAGAGGTGTACCTGCCAGGTGCCGGCTGGAAGGGGTTCGATCCCACCATCGGAAAAATCGCCGGGACGGATCACTTTGCCGTGGCGGTCGCGAGATTGCCCGAATCCGTGCCGCCGATAGCGGGGTCATTCGTGGGTGCGCCAGGGTCGCGTCTCGATGTGGGGGTATGGGTAACGATGTGCTAAGTGCTCCTCCTGTGTCATTGAAGCAGGGTCTCCTTAACGCTGAACATCCAACGTCGAATTTCGGATAAGGTATTCTGCCAATTTATAAACTGCTGGCGTGAAGCGATGTGATCATCTTTTATGTACAAAAATGCTTTGCGCTTCCCTTCGAACAAGTGAGCCGAACAGGTTTCAGTTGATAACTGCCCCCCGGCGGCCTATGCCGTCCGGGGGCATCAGCGCCGTCACATGCGGGCGCAGCACATCTTTGACGTAGGTGTCTTTGACGTAGGTGCGGGTGGCATCGGCCACGCTCTCCAGGAGCTCGGTTTCCTTATAGATTTCATCTTCGACCATGCCTTTCAGAAAGTGATAGGCAATGGCTGCGGCGGTGATGCAGTATAAAAACAGGATGCAGCCGGCACCGAACTGGAATTTGGCTTTTACGGAAAGTTTTTTCATGAGCGAGGTTCCCTATTGATTGGACAATACGCAGTTGACGCAAGCGCGCTTCCTGGCCATTATACAAAAGATTATGCTTAGGCAACTATTGCAGTGCGGGCCGCCGGTTTCGCCATCGCCCCCTCATCGACACCTATTGTCCCGAAGGTGCCATGATCCGGCCATTTGGCAAAAAACCTCCGGGACAAGGCCAGGTCCGTCCGTTCCCATCTTGATGTCAGGAAATTCAGGGATTGCAAAATGGGTGGCGCGGTTTCCATCCGCGATCGGTTAAAAGCCTTCCTGCGGAGGTCAGTCAGGGTCCATAGACAGCCGCGAGCGGTTGGCCAAAAAGTCGATTCTTGCAAGGGAAAGGGCATTGCCGGCAAGAATGACGGCCACACCCGCCACGGCGGGCAGCGACCATTGATAACCCTCGAACACGGTGGAGATGATCAGGGCGATGATGGGAAACAACAGCGTGGCGTAGGATGCCCGATCCGCACCGATGTTGCCCACCAGCGTCAGATAACAACCGAAGGCGAGCACTGAGCCGAACAGGGCCAGGTAGAGCAGGGAGATGAAATAGGGTGCGGACGGGTCGAAAGTGAAAGGTTTTCCCGCGATCAGGGCGGCCGACAGCATGAGCAGTGTCCCGTAGGCCATGCCGTAGGCGTTGGTCTGGACCACCGGCAGGCCGTGCCGCTGGTTGCGGGCGGAAAGGATGTTGCCGAAGGAGGCCAAAAGCGTGGCGGCCATGCTCAGCACGAACCCCTTGAAGCCGTCGTCGGCCAGGCTGAAGCCGGACAGCTCGGGCCAGAACACCAGGCAGATACCCACGATACCCAGGACCGCGCCGCCGATTACGTTGGCCCGCAGTGGGGTTTTCAGAAATACGCGACCGTTGAGGATATTCCAGAAGACGATGGTGGAAAACATCACCGCGACGATGCCGCTGGTCAGGTGCACCTCTGCCAGATAGAACAGCCAGTAGTTTACCGCAAACAGGCAGGTGCCCTGAAAGGCGATGAACAGATGGTCGCGCATGGCAAATCGCATGTTCAAGCCCCGCAGGCCGCACCAGGCGAAAAGCAGGGCCGACGCCAGGCAAAACCGGTAGATCACGGACACCAGTGGATCCACCTCGCCCAATTGGAACTTGATCCCCAGCCAGGTCGATCCCCAGATGAGTACGGTAACGGCATAAAGTGACAGGTTTCTGATCAACGCGGCACCCTTTTCGTTTCTTAAAATTGACAAATCACCGCGATTCTGGCAAGTTGCTTCGATCCTGATATCGAGATGGCCGGCAATCCCTAAACGCATCAACCCTTTGACACACATTGCGAAGCTATGAGCTTAGACGCGATTTTGACCCATCCACGACTGAAGCTGCTTTTGGCCCTGTCCCGCACCCCCCACGGGGTTATCGATATCGCCACGCCGGCATTGGCTGCACTGCTGTGCCTGGGCCACTTTCCTTCGCTCGTTACCACCCTGCTGGGGCTGGTCACCGTTTTTGCCGGGTACACGGCTGTCTACGCCCTCAACGATCTGGTGGACTATCGCACGGACAGAGAGAAAGTCCACCAGGGCGGATACGGTGACGGCGAGGATTACCTGGACGGCGTGCTGGTGCGCCACCCGCTGGCCAAGGGGGTGCTGACCCTGCCCGAGGGCATCATGTGGGCCGGGGGATGGTCGCTGGTGGCCATGGTCGGGGCCTGGCTGCTTAATCCGGTGTGTTTTTATATTTTCCTGGCCGGCGGTCTGCTGGAGGCCATCTACTGCCTCTTGTTGCGAGTGACGCCTTTTCGCGCGCTGATCAACGGCATCGTCAAATCGCTGGGTGCCGTGGCCGCCGTATATGCCGTCAACCCCAAGCCGTCGATCATCTTTCTCATAGTCCTGTGCAGCTGGATTTTCTTCTGGGAGATCGGCGGGCAGAACATCCCCAACGACTGGACCGACATCGATGAAGACCGCCGCTTCAAGGCCAAGACCATTCCTGTGAAACTAGGACTGGCGAGGGCCGGCATGCTGGCCCTGGTCTGTCTGGTGGCGGCCTTCTTCGTGACCTTTCTGCTGGTGTGGATCTCACCGCTTACCTTCGGGATGCTTCATCTGCTGGCGTTGGCTGGAGTCGGTGTCTGGCTGCTGCTGCTGCCGGCCCTGAGGCTGGTGGAAGCCAACGACCGCCAACAGGCCATGGATTTGTTCAACAAGGCCAGTTATTTTCCCTTGAGTGTTTTCTTGGTGGTGCTGGTTCGCCTACTGCTTTTTTAAAGTTGATCGATGGCATCTTGAGGCCCATATCGGCGTTCTCGGGTTGTTGAACACGTAGTGAAGCTTCAGCGCTATCCTCGACATAGCGCTGCTATGCTGCCGGTTCCAAAAACCCTGCGGCCTTGATCTGAACCTTAACCTGCCATCGATGGCTTTATATTATTGAATCGGCAGAATACCTTCACTCGACCCCTTGAACCCTCGGATCCTCAAATCCTATCAATTTCCTTTCTGACGCCGGTCCGGGCCGCAAGATGCCCCTTCTTATTTCGTGCCCACATGCGCCACACTGATCCCATTGGTCATTGACGTCCAGCGAACGTCGCGCAAACCGACGCCCGTCAGCATGGTTGCCAGTTCGTCGGGCAGGGGAAACATGCGGATGGTTTCGGGCAGGCAGGCGTAGGACTCTGCCGATCCTGCCAGCAACTGGCCCAGGGCGGGCATGATGTTGAACGAATAAAAATCATAGAGACTGCGGAAAACGGGATTGGTGGGCTGTGAAAACTCCAGGCACAGGAATCGTCCACCGGGTTTGAGCACCCGGACCATCTCGGCAAAACCCTGTTTCAGGTGGGTGAGATTGCGGATGCCGAAGCCCACCATGGCGCAGTCAAAGGTGCCGTCGGGAAAGGTGATACGTTCGGCGTCTCCCTGGACGTAGCCGATGTGGGCGAGCGCAGGGAAGGGGTCGATCTTGTGACGGCCTGCCTGAATCATGGCGTAGTTGATGTCGTAAATCGTCACCTGACCTGTCGGGCCCGTGCACCGGGCCGCCAGGATGGCCAAGTCACCGGTGCCGCCGCACACATCCAGCACCTTGTCCCCTCGCCGAACGCCGAGCATGCGCACGGCGGCGCGTTTCCAGGCATGCTGAATGCCGAAGCTGAGCAGTGAGTTCATGAAATCGTATTTGGGGGCCACCCGGTTGAAGTGGATGCGCACCGCATCCACTTTTCTTTCCTCATCGAACTCGCGGATGCCGAACCGGGCTTTACCGGTGGTGCGAATGTGATCGTCAAGCAGCTCCTGGCGCTTTTTATCGTCAAACCAGCGGGGATTGTTCCAGAGATCCATCAAAATCCTTTCTAAAGTGAATCAAATAATTCATGCCTGTGCTGCTGCACAGGGCTGCGTGCCCGCCGAAGGGGATGTAGCGCAGGCCGGACAAATTCTCGAGGCTCAGACCGGCATCGGCCCCCCATTGTATCAATTCTTCAGGCTTTACCAGCTTCCGGTAGTCGTGGGTGCCTTTTCTGACGACGCCCAGCACACGCTCGGCAACCACGATCACCAGCAGCCATGCCAGCCAGGTGCGATTGACCGTGGCGAAGAAGACATCCCCGCCGGGGCGCACCAAGCGGGCGCAGGCATCGAGGATGGATGCCGGCCGGGGCACGTGCTCGAGCAGTTCCATGCAGACCACCACGTCGTATCGGCCAGGGCTTTCGTCTGCCAGTGCTTCGGCCATGGTCTGCCGGTAGTCGATGACCAAGCCGCTGTCTTTCATGTGCCTGCGGGCCACGGCCAGCGACGCATCTGCCATGTCGATGCCGGTCACACGCGCCCCGCAGGAGGCCAGTGCTTCGGACAGCAGGCCGCCGCCGCAGCCCACATCCAATACCTGCTTTGCCGCCAGTTCGGTCCGGTCGCGTACATAGGCCAGCCGTATCGGGTTGATGTCGTGCAGGGCCCTGAATTCGCCGTTGCGATCCCACCAGATGTCGGCCATGGCCGAAAAACGGGCGATTTCACCGGCGTCGATGTTGTCGGTTGGATTCATTGCCGATTGATTTTTTCTGTGGAGGCGGCATCCTGACGCGAACTCTCTATCTCTTTCGAGGGAGAGAATCCGGGCGAGGGCAACCGTTCTCCTATCATCATCCTCGTATTGAAACAGGTATGTGAAATAGCAGATGGTCGTGAAGGGATCAAGGAAATGGTCAAAGAAATAGCCACCCGAAAGCGGTCAACTATCGCGCGTAACTTATGCTTCACTGATGCCCACCCCCAGTTGACACCGTAAAAGCCCGCATGACAGTTACTTATTCATCGTTGCCCTTGCTGCCACGATTTTGATTGTCGCGCTGGCGGCAAGCCCGGCGGCAGCCGTGGCTCAGTCAACGCTGCACCGCATCCTCGAAGCCGGAGAAATCCGGGTCGGCACCACCGGCGACTGGAACCCGATGACGGTCCGCGACCCGGCCACCAACACCTACCAGGGGTTTGACGTCGACGTGGTGACTGAACTCGCCAAGGATCTCGGTGTTCGGCAGGTCTTTGTTTTTACTGAATGGAAAACCCTGGTCAGAGGTATGGTTGCCGGTAAATACGACATCAGCACCAGTGCATCGGTGACCCCATCGCGCATTCGCACCGTCGGCTTCACCCGCTCCTACTTCCAGGTCGGCACCGTTTCCGTGAAACTGAAAAAAGATATCGCCCGGTTTGCCGGCTGGGACGATATCAATAGGGCCGATGTTCGTGTGGTCGGCGAATACCTGCTGTTGATCCTGGTGGCCTCCTGGTTGGTGCGGCGGCTTGAAAATCGGTTGCGGGTGCGAACCTGAGGCCTGAACCGAGGGTCTGGCGGAAAGTTTCGCTTCGTTTATCCTGAAAGCCTTTTGCCTGTCAGGCATCCTACTATTCATCTGCACCAGAAAACTGCTTGACCGCGACCCAGAAAATGGGTACCTCAAAGGAGTCCAATCCTTTTCAGTCATCCAGAGTAATCAACCCACACAAGACATGGTCCGCTGGACCAGGATGCCATACCATATCGTGGCTGCATCTTAGCTTTATGTTGGGTTGCCCCAATAGGCGGAAACCTTTCATGAACACATGGTCAATATGAAGAAAAAAGAAGACTTAAAAGTATTTATCTCGGCTTCGGACCCCACGTGCGACGAGTGTAATGAGAATTTAGGACGTGGTGCGTGGATCACCCTTGCCGGAGAAAAAAGTGCCCTGTGTCTGTCTTGTGCCGACCTGGACCATCTCGTCTTTTTGCCTTCAGGAGACGCCGCACTCACCCGGCGTGCCCGAAAATACGCGACATTGGCCGCGGTTGTTTTAAAATGGGCGCGGGCCCGGAAGCGATACGAACGGCAGGGATTGCTGGTGGAGGCGCAGGCGCTTGAGCAGGCTGAAAAGGATTGCCTGGCGGACAGCGAGGCCAGGCAAAGAAGAAGGGCGCGCGAAGCAATCCGTCGGGAACGCCTGGATCGTGAATATACAGAGCGTTTTGCACTGCGGGTGGGTGAGATCTTCCCCGGATGCCCGACTGGACGGGATGCAGTCATTGCCGAGCATGCCTGCCTCAAGTGCAGTGGCCGAATCGGCCGCACGGCGTGGGCCAAGCGCTTCGATGAAGAGGCGGTCCGCCTGGCTGTCGTTGCTCACATCCGGCACGCGGAAACGACTTACGATGAGCTTTTAATGATGGGACATGATCGCTGGGAGGCGCGAGATATAGTTACGGACAAGGTTGATCGGATTCTGGAACAATGGGAGTCGCCGACACCACAGGTTCTGTAATGGGGTCGCATGGCAAGCAAAATGAAGTCGCAAAAGGCCCGCGATCAATACTATCGAAACCCGAAGAATGAGCCGGAATCCAGATATTTATCCACTTCCGTCGGATCGGACTTTTTGCGAAATCCTGCAGCCTGACCCGGCGAGTTAAATGACAGCCCGCAAGCAAAACATTTCTTTATGAAATCATACCATCTGCCGATAAAGCAGTCAGCAAAACGGCAGTCCATTCAGCATCCTCGTTAAAACGCGTCCAGATCACCCGATAAATAAGGTGCTGCGGCGCTGTGGCCAGTTTTCAGCCGCAGCCAGTGCCAAATTGGATCATCGGGTGTCCGGCTGCTGAAGTTGACATGGGTGCGGTGCCATGCTCTATTAAACCGGTACACCGCTGGGGCTGTTTAGGTCTCCGGTCGAAATTAATTTCCTGGTCGTCTCAATGCAAATGCGTACCATGCTGATCCGATACCTGACCCTCTGCCTGCTCCTGTCATCCCTGGGTGCTGCGGGTTTTTGCGACATCCACGCTGCGCCGACCCCGCCTACCGTGACCATCCTTTGCTACATGAACGGAGACAATGATCTGTCCAACGAGGTCCTTCATGCACTGGACATGATGGAACTGGTGGGCTCTTCCGACAGGGTCAACGTGGTTGCCCTGGTGGACGGCCATCCCAAATGGCTGGGGCCCTATGATGCGGCCTGGTCTCGGACGCGGCTGCTTCACCTGCAAGCTGATCCGCGCATCGGTCGTATCACCTCACCGGTGCTGGAGGAGTGGGGAGAAGCCAATATGGGGGCGCCCCAAACCCTGGAGCGCTTTTTGCGTACGGCCATGGCGGCGTTCCCGGCTCTGCAGGTCTATTTCTGCATGTTTGCCCACAGCCAGGGTGTCCTGGATACCCGTGATTATGGGCCAACGCAGTCGGTCAAGACCGTCTCCATGTCCCGCGACGACACCAGCGGTGAAAAGATGCCTCTGGACGACTTTCACCAGGCATTGAAACAAGGTCTGAACGGCCGACGCTTCGAACTGATGGTGTTTTTTTCCTGTCTGGCCAACATGGTGGAGGTGGACTACGCCATGAGTGATGTGACCCGATATCTGGTGGGCAGCCAGGACGAGATCCGCCTGGTAAACGAGCCGCCGGGCCAATACCAGATCCGCGGACTGCGATTTGAGCAGCTGATCGCTGGGTTGAAGCAGACGCCTGCAGCCGATATCCGGGAGCTTGGTCGGGCCTTGGTGGACAGTCACGTCGATAGTTACGATCAGGATGTGCGCTTACCCACAGGTGACGGTGCTGGACAGATCCGCCGCTTTTCCGGTGGTATGGCCCTGGTGGATGCCGCTGCGATGCCACAGCTGGTGACTGTGCTGGATCTCCTGGCCCAACAGCTGATTCGACACGCTGAAGAAGATGGCGTGGTGCAGGCCATGGGTGTAGCCTTGTCTGCCACCCAGCCGTTTGCCAGCTTTTTAAAAATGGAATATTATGATCTTTCAGGTTTTGTACGCCACTTGCGTGCCGCTGTCAGCCAACCCGAGCTGGAAACGGCCTGCGACCGGGTGTTGGATCTACTGGCGAATCGTGTCCTCGTCTATGCCCGTCATACCTCGGATTGCGCAGCCACAGGTATCTCGATCTACCTGTCGCATCCCCTGGTGCCCGACAACATTTTCCAGACCCACCAGAGACTTTACCAGGCGAACCGATTCAGCCGGGACACGCAATGGGATGAAATGATCAGCATATTCCGGGATCGCCTCAAGGGAACACTGGCCGCCGACTTGATCCAGCCTGCGGCCATAAAAAAGGGGCGGGCCCTATCAGCAGGCACCCACCCCTAAAGGATTCTTAGCTTGGGTCGATCATTCCGGAGTCTTCAACCAGGGATTTATTCTGGGATAAGGACCTGGTCGATGACATGGATGACCCCGTTGCTGGTAGGGATGTCCGCCTTGATCACGGTTGCATTACCCACCATCAGGCTGCTGCCCGATTCGGTGATGCGGAAACTTTGACCATTTACGGTTTTAGCAGAGGTGAGCATGGCGGCATCGGCGGCCATGACCTTGCCCGAGACCACATGATAGGTCAGGATGGCTTGCAGCTGGGGTTTATTTTCCGGTTTGAGCAAGTTTTCCACGGTACCCGGCGCTAGCTTGGCAAAGGCTTCGTCCGTCGGTGCAAAGACGGTAAACGGCCCCTTGCTTCTCAACGTCGCTTCCAGGTCGGCGGCCTGCACTGCCGCAACCAGGGTATTGAAAGACCCCGCCGCCACAGCCGTATCGACGATATCTTTGGTGTTCATGGCGTCTGATGTATTTTTCGATGTTCCGTAGTTGCCGGCAAATGCCGACAGGGGCAGGATAAGCAGTATGATCCACACGATTCCATAATTTAGTCTTTTCATGTCTATTACCTCAATGTGTTGTTGGTTTGATAAAACGAGTGACCTAACGTTTTTGCACCACTTCAGCCAAGCATGTGCTGCCACTCCATTGCTGAATGAACTTAACTTGCTTTGAGCCGAATGACAAGCAGTGCAGATTAGGGGTATAGTGATAGACAGCACCTATCAATAGATCTGACGGCATCCATACCATTGGATCCGGCGCTGGCAGCTATATCAAATAACCCCATACGCTTGCGGCCATAGGTAAGGCCATTAAGCAAGCGCTGCAGCGGTAGGTGTTCGTCCGAACGATGCTTTGAAACCGAAACGGCTAAACTATCAATAATCAGGCCCAACCTGATGAAAACCAAATGTCACGCGCCCCATTGCCCCTTGTGCAGTGGTGACGATATCGATCGATTTTACGAGGACGACAACAGGATCTACCTGAGCTGTTTGAATTGTAGATTGGTTTTTGTACCCAAAGGCTATTGGCTTGACGCCAAAGATGAAAAAAACATCTATGATTTGCATGAAAACGATCCACAGGACCCGAGATACCGCCGATTCCTATCTCGGTTAGTGTCACCACTCATAGATAGGTTGAATCCCAACCAAAAGGGCTTGGATTTCGGTTGTGGCCCCGGTCCGACCCTGTCGGTCCTGATGGAGGAGCAGGGCCAGCAGCTGGATCTCTACGACCCGTTTTATTACGACGATCCTTCAGTGTTTCATAAAAAGTATGATTTCATCTGTGCCACCGAAGTCGTCGAGCATCTGCGCGATCCCAAGCGGGAATTTGCTTCCTTGTTCAAGATGTTAAAACGCGGTGGATGGCTGGGCATCATGACGAAGCGGGTCATGGATAAACACGCTTTTGGTCAATGGCACTACATTCGTGACATGACGCATATTTGCTTTTATCGTCAGCATACTTTTGAATACCTCGCGCGACGGTTCGATGCCCGCCTCAACGTCGTTGCCAATGACGTGATTCTGCTCTACAAGAAGTAAATGGTTAGCTAAATGATCGATAAGTTTAAGCGAATCGCACAAACCATTCAGGTGCTTCGCCTGCCATCGTTAGGGGTTGGGCTGATTAGCCTGGCATCACTGGTGGCGATCGTCCTTTTTTTCGCAGCTGGCCAGGGTGATTTATTTATTATTCCCTGTGTCGTCGGTTCGTTATGGGGGTTGAGCACGTATTCATTTATTGTGACCTTCCGCGCCGTGCCGGATAAACCCAACGTCCCCTTGAAATTCTTCAGAAATCTGAAGCACACAATTACTCGGGTGTGGTATGGATTGGTCGGTGTCTTTTTCCTTGGCGCCACCTCCGCCATGCTTGTGGTTACCATTCGGATGGTTTTAATCTGGTTGCGGGACTTTGGCGGCTGACCATCGGTTGCTGGTGCCGAATCAAGCGCGACGGGCGATGATGATATTGGAGTGGTCACCCGACGGGTGGCATGAAATGACCCGGGCGGAATTGCCCGGATCCTTGAGATCGTCGCTTATACCGGTGAGGGCCGGCCGTTGGCGCTTTCGATTGGATAGTAGTAAATCCTATGAAATTCAGATGGAAAATTAAACCGGCACAGGGGACCGGATCTGAGATGTGCCTATTATCTGCCAAAGACCAAGACATCGTTAACCCAAGTCTAACGGTAAAAAGGCTCACGACCTCGTTAACCCGAGTTGCAAAAATAATGACTACACACGAAGACTGTAGTCAAATGATGTTACCAATTCATCAC
>Ga0272441_10012632_pt1 | contig 12296 bp, 8 predicted proteins | sample SSMProp6N_FD_193582 | JGI IMG/M metagenome (GOLD analysis project Ga0272441, IMG submission 193582) | Marine sediment archaeal communities from Little Sippewissett salt marsh, Falmouth, MA, United States - SSM-Prop-6N | ecosystem: Environmental > Aquatic > Marine > Wetlands > Sediment ...
CGACGCGCCGAGAGAGAGCTCGCTCCGGAGCATCTCGTTCGCGCGGTGGATGCGCTTCCTGAGGGCGTCCTCGCGGATGCCGAGGCGCTTGGCGATCTCGCGGTAGGCCAGCCCCTCGACGTGCCGGAGGACAACGGGGATCTGGTAGGTCTCGGGCAGCCGCTCGATCGCGGCTATCAGGCGGTCGCGCTCCTCCTCGACCTCGGCACGCGCGCCGGGCCGCGCGCCTTCGCCTGGGGGGAGCGCTCGCATGAGCCCGGAGTCCTGGTCGAAGCTCGCGACGGGCGAACGCCTGCGTACCCTATCGAGCGCCACGTTCGAGCATATCCGGCAGAGCCAGCTCTTGAAGCGCTCCGGCCGGTCCAGCGTCGCGAGGGCCCGGAACGCCCGCACGAACGCCTCCTGGACGACGTCCTCGCAGTCGGCGCCGCGCCACGAGCGGCGATATGCTATGAGCATGAGCAGGCCCTGATACCGCTCGACCAGACGCCCGAAGGCGCGCTCGTCGCCGGAGAGGGTCTTCCTGACAAGTATCGCATCGGCTGGGCTAGAATCGGATGTGGTCGGCGAGTGCTCGGCGACAAGGCGCGAGGTCTGGCCCGCCCCCGCCCCCACCTTCGGCACGGGGCCCCCGGCGTCGAGGGGGGAGGCGGACGTCGCGCTTCCGGCGGAGGGGCCTGCCATGCGACACCTTCCGGGGTTCGCCCGCGCGGGATCACTCCGACTCTTCGGTCGGCCCCCCGCCCACGAGGAGGTCGGGTATCCTGACGTGGGGGCCGCCGTTGTCGACGGGCACGTCCTGGCCGTCCTTTGAGCAGTACCCGGGATCGCAGAGCTTCATCTCCGAGCCCAGCCGGTCGATGCTCGCGAGCGTCGCGAGGATATCGCCGCTCACGGCGACGTGACGCACCGGCTCGCCGAGCGCTCCGTGCTCTATCCGCCACCCCCGGTCGGCCTCGCACGAGAACTGCCCGCGTTCGGACATCGCGTAGCCGCTGGCGCCGTGCTCTAGGAGTATGCCTCGCTCGACGCCGCGGACCATCTCGTCGACCTCATGCGTGCCCGGCACAAGAAACGTGTTGCTCATCCGGGGAATCGGTCTCGCGAGCGAACCCTCCGAGCGCCCATGGCCGTTAGGCGCGCGGCCGGTGCGCGAGGCGGTCTCGAGGCTCTCGAGCCACGAGACGAGCACCCCCTCCTCGATCAGCGTCACGCGCTCGGCGGGCACCCCCTCGGAGTCGTAGCGGTAGCCTCCCCAGGCCCCGGGGTAGGTGGGATCGTCGACTATCGTGACCAGGGGCGACGCGACGCGCTCGCCCATCTTCGAGTCGAGTATCGAATGCCCGCGGAGGACGAGGTCTGCCTCGGCGGCGTGCCCCAGCACCTCGTGAACGAAGAGACCCGTCATGGAGGGCCCGAAGATGACGGGCATCCTGCCCCCCGGCGGCGGCGCGGCGCGGGTCTGCGCGAGCGCCTCCCTCGCGGCTAGCACGCTCAAGGCTTCCGGGTCGACGCGGTCGAGGACGTCGAGCCCGTCGGGATCGGCGACGCGCTCCGTCCAGCTCTCGGCGGCGCCGTCGTCGCGGGCGACCATCGTGCACATCACCTTCGACCGCGCGAAGCGCTGCGAGACTACCGTCCCAAAGGTGTTGGCGATGACCTCGGTCGCCTCGCCGTCGGCGAAGGAGACCGCGGAGTTGACGATGGCGCCCGGGCGCACGGCGTCGCGGCCCGCCTCCTCGAGCGCGAGGACCTTCTTCGCCTTCTCCTCGAGGGAGGCAGCCGTCGGGGCGAAGGGGATGTTGTCGTCCGCCTCGCGGTCGATGACGCCGGGCCGGGCGACCTCGACGCGCCGCTTGGCGTCGCTTGCGACCTCGCGCGCCGCGGCCTCGGCCTCCTCGAGGGCGCGAGTGAGACGGCCCAGGTCGAGCGAGTCGACGCACGCGAAGCCCCACGCACCCCCCGCGAGGACACGCACCCCCGCGCTCGCCGCGGTGCCGCTGGAGGCCTGGTCGACCCTTCCGTCCTGGACGAGCAGCGACGTCCCCGCCGAGCGGCGCAGGCGGACGTCGGCGAACTCGAGGCCGCGTCCGCGCGCGACATCCATCAGTCTGTGTGCGAGGTGACGCAACGGGTCTCCCGTCGGCAGATGGCCGCAGGCTTCACGGCAGACATTCTCGCAGGAGACGGGGCGGACGGTCAAGCAGCGGGGAAGAAAGGCCGTCGGGCGATCGGCATTGGCCGTCCGGGCGAGCGCGAGAACGCCCCGCCGCTCCGGACCGAGTCCGGACCGGCGACGATCCTGAGGGAGAGGCGGCGATAGGCCGACGACAACGTTGCCCGGCAGCCCCCTGCTGGCTCCCCGCCCATGGCACGGAGCGTGGCGGCTACTTCGCCCGCTCGGCCTTGAGCGTCTCGTAGAGGTCGAGCGCGTCCTTCGGCTTGGCGCCTTCATGGACGACCGCGCGCACGGCCTGGACCATCGCCACTGGGTCGTCGGCCTGGAAGACGTTCCGCCCCATGTCGACGCCCGCCGCGCCCTGGTCGAGGGCCTTCCACGCCATCTCGAGCGCCTCGAGCTCCGGCAGCTTCTTGCCGCCCGCGATCAGGATGGGCACCGGGCAGGCGTGCGTGACCTTCTCGAAGCCCGGCTCGCAGTAGTAGGTCTTCACGACATGCGCGCCCAGCTCGGCGATGACGCGCGAGGCCATCGCGAGGTAGCGGGCGTCGCGGCCCAGGCCCTTGCCGACCGCGCAGACGCCGAGCGTCGGTATGCCGTAGCGGTTGCCGGACTCGATGAGCTCCGAGACGTTGCGCACGGTGAGCGCCTCGTACTTGCTCCCGATGGCGACCATCGCCGCCATGAGCGAGGCGTTCAGGCGTATCGCGTCCTCGATCCCGACGCCGATGCACTCGTCGTTGAGCTCGGTGAGCACGGTCGATCCGGCCGAGACGCGGAGCGCAATGGGCTTGTTGAAGGTCGGCGGGATCGTCGTACGGAGTATCCCGCGCGTGCACATCAGGCAGTCGACGTGCTCGGCCAGCGGCAGGATCGTCTGGTCGATCCGCTCGAGGCCGGAGGTCGGCCCCATGATGTAGCCGTGGTCGAATGCGAGCATCACGGCCCTGCCGGTCTTGGGGTCGAATATCCGCGAGAGACGGTCCTTCATGCCCCAGTCGTAGTTGTTGGCGCCCTTGAGCTCGTATACGGGGTTTGGCACCGGGACGCCGATCCCGTAGTCCTTGCCTTCCCTGGTCGGTTCGCTAGCGTCTACCACTTCGGACCTTCCCTTCAGATTGCGGGATGCTGCCGCGATGACCTTGCGGGCAGGATCGTATGTTCTCTGAGGGTGTAGCGCAACCGGCTTTGGCGTCCCGTGGTCAGTCGTCCACCGGTTCCTCGTCGACCTTCGCTTCCCCTGCGGCGGGGCCTTCCGCTCCGCGCCGGGCCGTGACGAGGAATACGAGGGCCACCGCCGCGCCCAGCACGCCCACCGGCCAGAAGCCGACAGCCGGGTCGCGCTTCTGAATATAGTCCACCGCGAGCCCGAGTAGCGGCGCGGCCACCATCGTCGCGACGGACTTCGCCTGGCTCTCTATCGAGAGCACCGTCGCCCTGTGCGACTCGGCGCTCTGGCGGTCGACGCGGCTCACGAGCACGGGCCGCCAGAAGTTCTGTATTATGTAAAGAAACACGAAGCCGCCTATCGTCACCGCGCTCGCGGCCGATCCGGAGCCCGAGTCGTAGAAGGCCGAGATCGCGATCATCGCGAAACACATGAAGCTCAAGACCCACAGCGCCCTCGCCGCGCGGGCCTCGTCCCCCATCAACTCCACGAACCCGTGCGCGCGACGGCTCGCGAGCGCCGAGAGGAGATGCAGCACCACGAACACAGGCCCCACGAGGAGCGCTGCCCGCCGGGCGTCCCCAAGCGCCTCGACCTCGTCCTCGCCAAGAATGCCCAGGCCCACCACCGCGCCCGCGACCACCGCGACCGCCACGACCTTGAGGACCGGCTGCAGGTAGTCCTTCGCCGCCTCGAAGATTCCTCCGAAGCCCATCGATTCGAGCACGAGCCTCCGCAGCCCGCGCCGGCGGAAGATCGCCGAGAACGCCTCGCACAGGTGCGCGAAGACCCTCTTGGGTGACGCGCAGCGCTCGCAGTCGCCGTCGAGCTCGCGCGGGTAGCCGAGGAAGTTCACCACGCCCACCACGTACGCCGGGATGCATCCGTAGAACACGTAGGCATACGATCCCGTGGCGAGGACGAGCCCCGCCGCCACGACGACCGAGACCGCCGAGCCGATCTTGCTCCACGAGCGCGTGTAGCCGTAGACGCGCGTGCGCTCGTCGAGGCGGCCCTGGCCCCTGAGCCAGCAGAATATCATGGCCTTGTGCGTGCCCGTCCGGAAGGCGTCGCCCACACCGAAGAGGGCCATGCCGCAGAAGAGGAGCGGCAGGCGCTCGGCGGCGCCAAGCATCACGAAGCTCGCGATGTAGGCCGTGAAGGAGAGGATCATCGCGCGCCGCCGCCCCCACATGTCGGCGATGGCGCCCGAGGGGATCTCGAGGAGGTTGCGCGCGCCCTCACGGCAGGCGACGAGGAGGCCGATCATCGCAAAGGACAAGCCCTTGTCGAGGAAGGCGAGATAGAGGAAGGGCTCGAAGTACCGCTGGTTCTTCAGGAACCCGTAGAGGCTGAAGCGTCCCAGCACGCCCGTCTCCTCCCGCTCACGTCACTCCTGCGCGCGGATATTCTGTCGCTGGCGAGCGAGACGGGCAAGCGATTGCGGGGTGCCTATGTCCAGCGCAGCGGCGACCGGAGTATCCTGAACCCTCATGGATTGCGCTCGGCGCTGGGTGCGCCAACCGTCTCTTCCAGGGCCTTGTCCAGCGACACCCCGCAGAACGGGCAGAACCGGATTCTGGGCGATATCCTGAACAGCCCCTTTGGAGGCCAGTTGAGCGCGTGGCACAGGGGGCCATGACAATTGGGACAACGTATCTTCGCGAAGTACCATATCCCTCCCGCAGCCACCACGATGAAGCCTACTGCGCAGAGAACTGTGAGGATCGGATGCACGAAAAAGCCGAGGATCATTCCCGTCATGAAGCAGAACCAGCCTGCAAACATGACCAAGCCCGTCCCGCGCCGTTGCATTTCGAGCTTGGCACGTATTGTCATTCGATTGTCCTGTGATCCGCTGTTCCCAGCCCAGACGGCTAGCGCCTTGGGATGCGCGCGAGTCGGGCAAGCTGCTGGCGCATGCCCCTTCCCGGCTGCGCGCAAGACCCGCGCGTCGTCACTAGGCTGAGGCTATCGAATCAGAACGCCGCCGGCTCGTCGTCTCCCGCGGGCTTCGGCTTCTCCTTGGGCTTCTCGCGGGGCTTGGCGTTGTCGCGGTTGCCGCCCCTGCCGCCCCGGCGACCCCCGCCCCACCCCTGCTCCATCCTCTTGCGCCACTCCTGGTACCTGCCCAGTTCCTCCTCGTCGAGGAACTCCGCCACCTCCTTCTCGGCGCCGTCACCGAGCTTCTTCATCTTCGCCCGAGTGCCTTCCGGCTCATCGCGGAACTCGCGCCACAGAGGTCGCATCTTCTCGAACATCTTCCGCAGGACCTCCGCGACCTTCTCGCCCTTCTCGCCACCGACGTTGATCTCCCTCTTCACCCAGTCGATCATGCCGCGCCGCCTGCGGTCGGCCTGCTCCTTCTCGCGCTCCTCGCGCGCCGCCTCCATCTCCTTCCTGACGATCTCGGCCAGCTTCTCGGGGGCGAGCCCCGCGACGGCCGCCGGGGAGTCGCCCAGGTCGGAGAGCGCCTTCTCGAGGCGCCCGGCCTCGGCCGCGGTCTTCTCGACGCGCTCGCGAAGCCCCGAGAGCGTGTCGGCAGACTTCGCCCGCCCCTCCGCAAGAGAACCGATCTTCTCGTTCAGGGCCGAGACGCGTTCGTCCAGCGCCGAGATGCTGTCGCCGAGCGTCGCCAGTTCGGTCGTCAGGTCGTTCCCGCCGCCCGACCCCGCCACCAGCGCCGCGGTCGAGAGGCCAAGCGCGAGGATCGCGATCACGATGCCCGCCACGGGTAGGTGCTTCATGCCGAACTCCCTTCAGAGATGCGCCGCGCCTCGGCGTGCGGTCGCCGGCCGCGACATGTCAACCAGCTTATGCCAGAAGCGTTTGCCGGCGTCAAGCCGGCGCGTGCATCATCTGTTCCACGCGTTTGACCGTCGACGGAAGTGCGATAGACTTCCGATTCGCGAGCCCATACCTCGCACACATGACTTGGGAGGAGCCGCCATGCGAATCGGGATATGCGCGTCCGTCGAGAAAGCCGCCGTCGCGAAGGCGGCGGGCTTCGAGTACATCGAGGAGGGCGTGCAGCGCCTGCTGGTCCCCGAGTCGCCCGATGAAGAGTACGCGCCCAGGCGCGACGCGGCCGGCGGGTGCGGCCTGCCGGTGGAGGCGGCGTGCGGCCTACTGCCCGGCGACCTCAAGTGCGTAGGGCAGGAGGCGGATACCGAGCGGTTCAAGAAGTACATCGAGGCGGCGCTCCCCCGCGCGGCGGAGGTCGGGATCAAGACGGTGGTCTTCGGAAGCGGCGGTGCCCGGAAGGTCCCGGAAGGCTTCGCCAGGGACGAGGCGGCCGACCAGTTCGTGGACCGGCTCCGCGAGATGGCTCCCGTCGCCGAGAAGACGGGCGTGACGGTCGTCGTCGAACCTCTGAATTCAAAGGAGTGCAACTTCATCAACTCGCTCGCCGAGGGCGCGGACCTCGTCCGCAGAGCCGACCATCCCAGGATTCGCCTCCTCGCCGACATCTACCACATGCTCATGGACGGCGAGGGGCCCGAAGAGATCGCCGCCCACGCTCCCCTCATCGCCCACTGCCACGTGGCCGAGCACGAGGGCCGGCGCGCGCCCGGCACCGCCGCCGAGGACCTCCGTCCCTACCTCCGCGCGCTCGTCGATGCGGGGTACAAGGGCGGCATCTCCGTCGAGTGCAGGTGGGACGACCTCGCCGCGGAGGCCGGAGGCGCCGTCACGAGCCTGAAGGCCCAACTGGCCGATGTCGGGGGCTGACCGAGTTGCCTCGTGACCGAGCGCGTCGAGGTCGTGCCAGATCCACAGAACTCCGGGGCGCACGGGGCCGCCGTCATAGCGGCGCGTCAGGCGGCGGAGGCGTGGCCTATGGGGTTTCGCCGCTCAGCCCTCGCGCGGGGGGAGGGCGAGTTGCACGATCTCCATCCCCGCCTCCAGCGCCAACTCCTCGGCGAGGTCGTCGGGGTAGGGTTCGGACATCACCACGCGCTTGATGCCGGCGTTGATCAGCATCTTGGTGCAAAGCGAGCAGGGCTGGTTCGTGCAGTAGATCGTCCCGCCCTCGACGCCGACCCCGTGGACCGCCGCCTGGATAAGGGCGTTCATCTCGGCGTGGAGGCCGCGGCAGAGCTCGTGACGCTCGCCCGAGGGGACGCCGAGTTCGTCGCGGAGACACCCGCGCTCCTCGCAGTGGACGATGCCCCGGGGGGCGCCGTTGTAGCCGGTGGTGAGGATGCGCTTGTCGCGGACGAGGACCGCACCCACCTTCCGGCGGAGACACGTCGAGCGGCCCGAGACCTCGTATGCTATGCGCAGAAAGTATTCGTCCCAAGATGGCCTGCTCATCGGCCCTCCCGCTCGCAGACGCTGTCGTCAACGGGTTCGCCCACCAGCCACCCGCGGCGCGCGAAGTGGGCCTTGCCGGACTCGATAAGGTGGTACAGGCACGGCACGACGAAGAGCGTCATAAAGGTCGCTATCCCCAGGCCGAAGACCACGCATATCGCCATGGGACCCCACCACTGCGTGGACTCGGACGCCGAGGCGAACCGGACGGCCCGGAAATCGAAGGCGATCCCGGTAACGAGCGGAACGAGCCCGAGGATCGTGGTGATCGCCGTCAGGAGCACGGGCCTCAGGCGCGTCGCGCCCGCGGAGACGACCGCATCGGTGAGCGTCATGCCCCGGGCGCGGAGCTTGTTCGTGTAGTCCACGAGGACTATCGCGTTGTTCACGACCACACCCGCCAACGATATGATCCCCAGCCCCGACATGATGATAACGAACGGGAGCTTCATGACGGCGAGACCCAGGAACGCCGTGCCCATGCTGAGGATGACGGACGTCATGATGATCACGGGCTGGGTCACCGAGTTGAAAATCGCCACGAGGATGATTGCTATCGCGAGGATGGCTATGAGGAAGGCGCGGCTAAGGAACTCCTCCGCCTCCTTCTGAAACTCCATCTGGCCCGTGAACTTGACCTCGTAACCGGGCGGCATGACAAACGGCTCCCGGACGACGCCGAGGGACTGGAGCGCCCCGAATATCCCTGTTTCGTGGAGGATGCGGAGGCCCAGGCGTCTTGCCCAGTCGATCTTCCCTCCGCGAAGATCGGCGATGGCTTCCTCCGCCTCGGCGCGCGCGACGGGGCCCGGCTTCATCCTTTCGTCGACGCTTGCCGTGACGGTGACCGTACGGTTCTGCTCCCTCCGGGCAATCGACGCGTAGCCGCCCTCGTATACGATGTTCGCGATGGTCGTCAGCGGCACGAGCTGGCCCCGCGGCGTCGGGATGAAGAAGCGCTGGAGCGTGTCGATCGTGTTGCGGTCGGCCTCGGGCAGGCGCACGGTGATGTCGTAGTCCTCCCCGCCCTGGCGGAAGGTGGACACCTCCATCCCGTTGAACGCCACCTTCAGCGCGAAGCCGACGGCCTCGGTGTTGAGACCCACCAGCGCCGCCTTCTTGCGGTCCACGTGCACCCGTATCGTCGGCACCCCCACGGAGTGGTCGTCGCGGATGTCGTAGACGTGGGGGATGCCGGTGATCCTCGCGCGTATCTCCGCGGAGATCCTTCCGAGTATTTCCAGGTTCTCGCCGGTGATCTCGATGTTGACGGGTTCCCCCGTGGGCGGGCCCTTCTCCTCGGCGATGACGCTGATCTCGGCCCCCGCGAGGCCCTTCATGCGTTCACGCACGTCGGCACGGGTGAGACGCGAGGACCGGGCACGCTCGTCCATGTCCTTGAACTCGAGCGCCACCAGGTTCCCAGCGCTCGAGCCCGGTCCGAAGGCGAGGCCCCCCGCTTCAAGTGAGGACTTCGCCAGGACGTGGGTGAGGTCGGCGATGTCGCTGGGGCCCTCCGCGCCGGGGGGGAGCTCGCCGCGGATCCGGGCCTCCATCTCCCTGACGAGCGCGTCATTGTATTCCAGCCCCGCGCCCTCCGGGACCTCGGCCTGGACGTAGATGCGGTCCGGGTCCACCGAGGGCATGAGCTGCACCGGTTTCTCGAGCCCCACCGTGAGGAGCAATGTCAAGAACGAGAGGACAACGATGATCCCCGACGACGCAAGGACTTCCCATCGATGCCCAAGGCACCAGCGGAGGACCGCCGCGTAGCGGCCGAGGAAGCCTGAGCCGATGTCCGCCGGGGATTCGCCAGCCTTCTCCACCTCCCCCGCCGGCAGCGTGGCGACTCCCGGCGGTCGCCGCATGAAGATGGCGGCGAGCGCCGGGTTGACGACCAGCGCCACCACCAGCACCGAGACCAGCGTCGTTATCACGGTCATGGGCAGATAACTGAAGACCGAGCCCATGATGCCGGGCCAGAAGAGGAGTGGTGCGAACGCGGCGATCGTCGTGAGCGACGACCCTATGATCGGCCAAGCCACCTCCGCCGTCGCGCGGCAGGCGGCGTTGATCCTCGGGACGCCCGCCTGCAGGTAGCGGTAGATGTTCTCGATGATGACGATCGCGTTGTCCACGAGCATCCCCAGCGCGAGCGTCAGGCTGAAAAGCACTATCATATTGAGGGTGACGCCCATCGCGTTGAGCGCGATGAACGAGATGAGCATCGACAGCGGGATCGAGAGGCTCACCAGGACCGCGTTTCGGAACCCCATCGCGAGGAAGACCACCGCCAGGACCAGGAAGAACCCTGAGAGGAGGTTGTTCTCGAGGTCCTTCACGAGCCATTTCACGAACTTGGCGAGGTCGTTGACCTTGATCGCCGCGACGCCGCCCGGGAGCAGCGCCCGCCGCCGCTCCATGATCCGGTCCACCTCGTCGACGATCTCGACGACGTTCGCGCCGGAGCGCTTCTTGACGCCAATCGCGACTGACGAGCGGTAGTTCATGCGCGAGCGGCTCGTCTCGTCCTTGAAGCCGTCCGTGACGGATGCCACGTCATCCAAGTATACGGGCTCGTTATCGACGACTGCCACGACGATCTTCTGGGCCTCCTCTGGGGTTTCGAACTCCCCCGGCACGCGGAGTTGATACCGTCCCCCTCCCATGCGAATGGCCCCGCCGGAGATGCTCAGGTTCTCGGAGGCTATCTGCGAGCTGACCTGCGTGATCGGCAGGTTGTAGCCCACAGCGCGGTCGAGGTCGACGCCCACGATGATCTCGCGCTCGAGGCCGCCGGAAATCTCAGCCTCGACGACCCCGGGGATGGACTCGAAATCGGCCTGGTAGTCCTCGGCGATCTCCTTGAGGCGAGGCAGCCCCACCGGGCCGCTCAGGACCACAGAGACGATGGGGAAGTCTGAGGGGCTGATCTCCGTGACGTCGGGGTCGCTGTCGAGGTCGGTGGGCAACTCGCCGTTAGCGCGGTCGACCCGGTCCTTTACCTTGCGAAGCGCCTCGTCCATGTCGAGCTCGGGCTCGAACTCGACCACTATGAACGACATGCCCTCCGACGAGGAGGAGGTCATGTGCCTGATGCCGGACAACCCCTTGAGCTCGTCCTCTATCTTGACCGTGACGGAGCGCTCGACGTCCAGGGGGGCCACGCCGCGGTAGCGGGTGGTCACCATGATGAAAGGTATCTCTATGTCCGGGAAGGCCTCGAGGGGCAACGAGACATAGGCCACGGCGCCCGCGACCGTCACCGCGACGCAGAAGACGACCACGACTATGCGGTTCTTGACCGACCAGTTGCTGATGATCACCGCATCAGTTCCTTCAAGCCAGGGGGCATCTCACCCGCGACGACCTCGTCGCCGTCCTCGACCTGGCGGTGTCCCACCACGATGAGCCTGTCGCCGGCCTCGAGGCCGCCGGTGATCTCCACCTGCGCCTCCATGAGGCTGCTGCCGACGAGGGCGCCCGTCTCGACGACCCGTCTTCGGGCGACACCGTCCTTCTCGATGAAGACGACCTTGTCTTTCTCGCGGGGTATCACCGCGAAAAGGGGAACCATCACGACCTGCCGCGGCTTGCCGCGGACGATCCTCGCCTTGGCGAACATGCCCGGCCTGAGCGCCCCATCGGCGTTGTCGACGGCGAGCTGCATCCTGTAGGTTCGCGAGCCGTCCTCGGGTTCGACGCCGAGGTAGACCCGGTTACCGGTGAAGGTGCGGCCGGGGGCGGCGGCCAGCGTGATGCCGACCCTTTTCAGGCCTTCGACGGCGAGCACGTCCCGTTCGGGTATGCCGACGTTCACCCTCACCTTGCGGGTGTCGACGATCCGGGCGACGCGTCCCCCGGGCGCGAGGAGCGCCCCGACCGCGGCCGGGCGCTTGCTCACGAAGCCGGCCATCGGCGCGCGCACGACGGTGCGCTCGAGCGCGAGCTTCGCACCCGATATCGCCGCCTCGGCCTGCCGCGCGGCCGCCCTGGCCTGGCTGACGGCCGCCTCCGCGGCGTCGTACTCCGCCTGGCCGACGGTGCCGTCGCGCCTCAGCCGGGCGATGCGTTCGAACTGGACCCTTGCGAGCCCCAGCGCCGAGGTCGCCGCGTCGCGACCGGCCGTCGCCTGCTCCAGCGCCGCGACGTAGTCCCTGTCGTCGATCCGGCAGAGCGGCGCCCCCTCGGTGACGGTGTCGCCCTCCTCGACGCTCACCCCGACGACGGCGCCCGCCACCTGGGCGGATACCCACACGTCCTCCCATGGCTCGACGACGCCGGGCAGATCGACCTTGTCGACGAACGTTTGCGATTCGACACCGAAGACGGCGACGCTGACCGCCGGCTTCTTGCTCCTGGCGGCCGCCTCGCGCTCGGCGAGGATGCGCCGCTGTTTGGCCGACACGAGATTCCATATCACGATGAGCAGGACCAGAAGACCCACCACCACGGCGGGGGCGATCAGGCGCGATCGCAGCGATGTCCCGTCCGCGGGCGCGGACGGGTGTTCGGTCTTCGAATCGTCGGCAGAAGAGCCGGCCTCCTCAGGAGCACTGGCCTGCCCCGGCTGGCGCGGCGCTTCCCCGTTCATGTCTTCGGGCGGCACTGCGGTGTCCTTCTCGAAGGGAC